>OGYE01001568.1_pt1 | contig 14762 bp, 9 predicted proteins | sample 1576471 | NCBI WGS metagenome assembly OGYE01 (sample SAMEA3541532, study PRJEB24748) | human gut metagenome | biome: human gut; feature: human-associated habitat; material: faeces | place: China | collected 2012
TAAAGTAAACGGGGCCGCGCATGATGGTAGAAGCCTTCGTGCGACAGCCCCTTTTTAGCTGTTAGCGGCTAGGGGTTAGCCGCTGCTAATCCCTAATCCCTAACTGCTAATCCCTATCACTCACTTCAGCACTTCTTCCGAGCTGGTCGGGAGGTTAGGCATATCGGTGTTGAACCATTTCTTGTAGATTTTCTGGAATTCGCCCGATTCTTTCAGTTTGGCCATGGCGTCGTTGACTTGTTTCAACAATTCCTTGTTGTCTTTGTTGATGGCGAAGGCCAGGTATTCCGGCTTCGTATCGGGGATGTCGATGACGTCGAATTTCCCCTTGCCGTCCTGGGTCAGGAAGTAATCGGCAACCGGTTTGTCGAGGATGGCTGCCGGCGAGCCGCCGACCTGGAGTTCCATGATGGCTTCGGAGTTATTGTCGAACTGTTTGATCGTATAGCCCTGTTCTTCGGCGTATTTAGCGCCAGTCGTACCGATCTGGACGGCAATCTGTTTGCCCTGCAGGTCGGCTACGGAATGGACGCCGCTGTTTTTCGGCGTCAAGATGACCAGTTTCGATTCGTAGAACGGAGCGGCAAAGGCGACTTTCTGGGCCCGTTCCTTGGTGACGGTCATGCCCGTAGCAGCGATATCCATGTCACCCTGCTGGATGATGGGGATGATACCGGAAAAAGCGATGTTGTTGAATTCGACATCACGGCCCATTTCTTTGGCTACGGCGCGGATCAGGTCCATTTCAAAGCCCTTATATTCCGTCGATTGGTCGTTATCCTTGAATTCAAAAGGAACAAACGTCGCATTGGTAGCGACGCGAAGCGGTTTCTTCGTATCGTTGGCAGCGTCTTTCTTATCACTGCCGCAGCCGGCCAGCATCGAAGCGGCCAATACGCCTGTAAGCAAAGCAGCACCTAATTTTTTCGTATCCATACAATCCCCTCCAGAAATTGAATAAAAATAAATTTATGTTTATTATTATACCATCTTGTGGGAAAAAGTAAAGGGCTTGTCGCAAGCGACAAGCCCTTTATCGTTGTTCGTGATTCGTAGGGGCGACCACGTGGGGCGCCCGCTCCTGGGGATGTACGAATCTTCTCCCGAAGCGGGCCGCCTTCACAGGACGGCCCCTACGATGCAGACTACAGGCTGCGAGCTCCTAATCGCTAACCACTAACCACGAACAACGATTCAACGGGATTCCCACAAGCGGGCCGCCTTGACAGGGCGGCCCCTACGAGCAGCAAGCAGCTGACTGCTTGCTGCTAATCCTTCAACTCCGGCATCTTGATAGGTGTCTTATCAATGAGGCGGACGACGAGGAGGGTGATGATACAGATGATCCATTCAAAATAAATGACGTGGGGCAGGACACGGATCTGCGGGCAGAGCTGCCAGGCAAAGAGGCCGATGATGCCGACCAGGGTCGTCCAGAAGGCCGTGTTCTTGCGGCACAGGGACGGGCAGAACATGGTGCAAAGGAAGACCAGCGTGAAGGCCGTCGTCAGGCTCAAACCGATGAGCATGACTTTGACGATGCCGACGGCGTTGAAGGCCAGCCACAGCGTGCCGGCGCCGACGATGAGGATGATCAGGCGGTTGGCCTTGACGTAGCTTGCTTCGGAAATATCCGGTTTGATAAAACGTTTAAAAATGTCCTGAGAGATGAGGGTACCGGCGCCGAGGAGAATCGTGCAGGCCGTCGATACATCGGCCGCCCAGAGGGCAGCCAGGGTCATCCCTGACGAGAACGGGTCGAGACTCATGATGATCTGCGGCAGGGCCATGGTCGGATTGATGCCCGGGAACTGGGCTTTGGCAGCCAGGCCGAGGATAGCCGACAAGAAGCCGACCGGGAATATGAGCAGGCCGCCGAGGATGAAGCCCCTGCGGGCTGCCTTGGCGTTCTTGGCGCCGCAGGCAATCTGGACCGGCCCCTGAGCCGTGATGGCCTGGGTCGTCATGACGATGATCCAGCCCAGGAGTACGGCAAAGGACAGGCCACCCATGGGCGAGAACCAGTTGAAATCCGCTGCCGGCAGGGCGGCGTTGATGCCGCTGATGCCTCCGTCGCGGAGAAGGATGCGGACGAGGGAATAGATAATGCCGAGGTAAATGACGGTGACGCTGAGGATATTCGATAAACCGGAAGACCAGAGGCCGCCGATAGCCGTGATGCCGACGAAGACGACGGCACTGGTGATCATGCCGGTGTGCATGGAGAAGATATCCGGCATGAGGGCGTGTAAAATCGAACCGCCGGCGACGTACTGCAGGGACGTGATGCAGATCATGATCAGGGACAGGCCGATGACGCTGATGATGCGGGCTTTTTTATCGTAACTCCGTTCAAAGAGTTCCGGAATGGTCGTACAGTTCAGAGAACGGTACTTGCCGGCAGCGACGAAGCCCATGATGATGGCGCCGATAGCCCAGGCCGCATTGTACCAGCCGGCAGCCAGGCCGATTTTCGTCGCGCTTTCAGCGACGCCGACGGTCGAAGCCGCGCCGACGGCCATACCCGTGATACTGACAGCGACCAGGCCCGTAGAAAACTGGCGCCCTGCAAATAAATACTCTGTCGGGTTCTGACTGGCCCGGCGTTTGACATAGAAAGAAATGGCAAATAATAAAATGATGTATAAGATGACAATACACAATTGAATCGACATTTTCTCTCCATCCTCCTTTGACTTATAAATTTAAAAATTTGCAACCTTAGTTCCATCTATGGGAACATGATATGTCAATAATTAACGTTATTATAGGCTAAAACGAAGAAAAATACAAGGAGAAAGAAAACGCAGGCCGCAGTTCGCAGGGGCCGTCCCCAAGGGCGGCCTGCGTTTTCGTAGGGGCTTGCACATGGCAAGCCCGTTGGACATTTGAATAATTCTCCTATCAGGAGCTGTAGGATTCCCCAATCGTCTTGCTAAGAAAGTCGTCCACACTCCTAACGGGTCGCCCACGGGCGACCCCTACAGCGTAAAAAAGGCTTGTCGCACGAAGGTTTCTGCCATCATGTGATGCCCCGTTTACTTTATAGTTTGTAGTACAGAGTTTGTAGTTTGCAGAGAAAAGCTTTAAATTTAAACCCATCCGCTAACAACTAACAACTAGCCACTAACAACTTGAAAGGAGCTGTCGCGATGCGACAGCTCCCTTTTTTATGCTATGCTTTTTTCTGTGCGGCCATGGCCTGTAGTTCTGGTTTGAATTCTTCGACCAGTTTCTTTTCGGCTTTGGCGCCTTTGGAGAGGGCGTTGTAGATGATTTCCGCCATTTCGTAGCGGGTCATCGTGCGTTCGCCGTGGTATTTTCCGTCTTCGTAGCCCTGGATGATGCCGTTGCCAGCGAGGCGGCTTACGGCTTCATAAGCCCAGTGGTTTTCCGGTACGTCCGGGAATTCCTTGGACATATTCGGATTGATGACCGAAAGGAGGGCATCGAGGCGGTTGGTCAGGGAGTCAATCTGTTTCTGCATCGCTTTTTCCCGTTCCGTCAAGCCGTTCGTGGCGTTGCGTCTTGCCTTGTTGCCGCCCTGGCCGATGCGGAGGGAAATGCCGCCGCCATACATGTTTTCGCCTGTTCCGAAGGACGACGAAACATTGACCATGACGTTTTCATTCGGCCGGTAGAAGGCGCCGATAGCCGTAGCCGTTTCGCCTTTATAACCGCCGACGGCAGCTGCAATGTTCCACTTGGAATCAGCATCGAATTCGAGAGGATGCAGGTTGGCCAGTGCCGCTGCGTTAGCCCCGACTTTGTCGACGCGGCTGTCCAGATTGCTGACGCGGTTTTCAACAGTGTCTACCCGATTTTCGACGCTAGCGACGCGTTCATTAGTCTGATAGAGCTGGGCCCCGTTGACAGCGTCCGTGCTGCTGGCCGAAAGGTCACCGGCTGCTACGTTGACAATCTTCTGATTGTTGGCGTTAATGCCGTTGGAATCGATGTAAGTCTTGTCGCCGACTTTGTAGGAAGAAGCAGTCATGCTGCCAGCAACCGTAGCGTTGCCGCCAACATTCAAATCTTTTTCCATAGTGACTACATCCTTAAAGGTGGCTGTGCTGGTGACGTGGAGCGTATCCGTCGTCGTGCCGCCAGTAACGGTTGCACCATTGTTGACGACAAGTTTATCCGTTGTGGTCGTACCTTTTACAGTCAAGTCTTTTTCGACCGTAGCGTTAGACTTCATGGTCACGTCGCCGGTCAGTGTCGATGTACCCGTTACCGAGAGGTTTCCGCCTACACTGGTGTTGCCATCGACTGTAGCATTGCCATGGACACCGAGGTCCTTCATGACATCAGCATAATCCATCGTAGCCTGACCCGTTGTGAGGGTGTTGCCAGAAATGGTTGTCTTCGTGATGGTTCCATCTTTAATGGCCGTGTTGTGGTCCGTGTTTTCAAAGGTTGTTCCACTGTCCGTCGTCGTTACCGTCGTTTTACCTACGGTATTGGTAATGGATTCGCTGGCCGTGTTGGTAATGTTCTGAGCAGCATTGGCAATGGTTCCGCCAGCAGCACTCAGGCTGATGTCTTTGGCACTCTGACTGATACCGGTACTGGTGTTGCCATCCGTTACGGCACTGCTGACCGTGCCTGTTGTCGAATCTTTTACGATGTCGATGAGGGTGGAGCCGTTGACCAGGGCATCTTCCGTCTTGGTGGCCGTCTTGGTGGTGGCGCTGTACTGGGTATCGCTGGCTTTGATCAGCTGTTCCGATTTGTCTACGGTGTTGTTGGTATTGTTGGACTTGGTCCTGTCGGTGATGGAGGAAGCCAGGCTCGTGGCATCCTGGTTCACAACGGTGGTATTGGTGCCGTCCGTTACGGAGGAAGCAATCTGATCTGCTTTCTGCAGGTCGTTAGATGTATTTGTTCCATCGGTAATGTTGGTGTTAGTCTGGCCGGCAACGGTGTCGATGGTGGTCTTCTTGCCCCCATCGGTGAGCTGGGATTTTTCTTCTGCTGCGCCCCGGAGGTAGGAAGCTTTCTTGCCATCGGCCTGGCTCATTTCTTCCGTGGTCTGGTAGGACAGCTGGGTAGAAGTATTGGAGCCTGCATCGTTGGAAACCTTGTTCACGATGGAGCTGGAAGCATCCGTTTCCACATCCAGAGCCTTGTTGGTAATCTTGTTCTTTGCAGTGTTGTTGATGTTTTCCGCCGTCAGGCTGCTGTCGCCGGTTACGGTAGTGGTCTGGTTGCCGCCTACCGTAGTGCTCAGGTTAGCTTTGTAGTCTTCCGTCACATCGCCAGTTACCGTTTCCGTCAGGGTTCCTTTTACGGTATTGCTCTGGTTGCCATTGACCGTAGTGCTCTGGCTGCCGTAGGTTTCCGTCACAGCGCCCTTGACGCTTTCCGTCTTGTTGCCACTGATGGTATTGGTCTGGTCTCCTGCTACCACATTAGACTGATTTCCACCTACATTAGTGCTCTGGTCACCGTCAATCGTAGTTGCCTGGTTGCCGTATTTTTCCGTCACACTGCCTTTGACCGTTTCCGTCTTGCTGCCGCTTACCGTATTCTGCTGGTTGCCAGCTACGATATTGGTCTGGTTGCCGCCTACAGAAGTCTTCTGGTCTGTCTTGACGTTGGTAACCTGGGCGTTGAAGTTTTCTGTTTCCGTTCCTTTTACACTGACCGTACGGTCTCCGGACACGGTATTGGTCTGGTTTCCTGCGACATAATGGGTTTCATTGCCGCCTACCTTGGTATCCAGGTCGGACTTGTAGTCTTCCGTGACCTTGCCGGTGACCGTGGTCTTCAATTCTCCACCAACGGTGTTGGTCATATTGCCGGTTGCTGTGTTCACCAGGTCTTTAGCCGCATTGGTGATGGTTCCATTAGCTGCGCTGTTGGTAATATTACCGGTTGCAGTATTCAGGATATCTTTGGCATTGGTTGCGACCGTCTTATCTGTTGCATTGTTTGTGATGCCGCTTTCATCCCAGGTGGTGTAGATGGTATCTCCAAATGCGGACTGTACATGGGTGGTATCGACGAGAACTTTGTTGTTGCCAACCTGATTTGTCACGCTGGTGGTACCGGTATTCGTAATTGTAGCAGCGTCGTTTGTGATGGATTTGCCGGTAGCCTTATTAGCGATACCGCTTTCATTCATCACACTCTGAACTGCCGAACCGTCGCCAATCTGGGTGGTTACGGATTCACTGGCCGTATTGGTAATGGTTTTTGCATCATTGGTCATCGCTTCAGCAGCTTTGTTGGAAATAGTCTTCGCTTCATTGCTGATAGTGCCGTTGGAAGCAATGTTGCTGATATTGCCATTCTCTGCTTTGTTGGTAATGCTGTCAGAAGCTGTGTTTGTCAGTTCTTTGGCATTATTGGAAATAGTGCCATTTGTGGCCGTATTGGTAATATCCGTCGTAGTCTGGGTGGAAGAAGTTGTGTTGGTTCCATCGGTGACTTCGCTGGTGATGTTATTTACTTTCTGATCCACCTTGGAGAATACCGTATCAGACGAATTAATCTGATTGAGGATTTCGTCGACGCGCTGATTGAAGGTCGAGGTCTTACCATTTTTATCTTGGAGGACACTGCTGGATTCCGTTGCACTCTGAGTTGCCGTATTGGTGTTACTATCTTTATCCGTCAGCGTGCTCTGTGACTGAGTAGATGTTTGTGTAGACAGGTTGCTGTTCTTGTCAGAATCCACAACCTTGGAAGTTACATCGCTGCCTTCCACAGTCAGGGTACTCTTCTTCCAGTTGCCATCGGCGTCGGTAGATTTCGCCCAGGTGGAAGTCCCATTTTCATCATAATCGATGGCGCTTTCTTTTTCGCTGCCATCTTTGGTGCTGGTGGCTTTCTTGTAGGAGGTGATTTCACCGGCTGCCACTTTCGTGCTGGCCGTTACGTTGTTGTCCCCTACAATGCCGTTCTTGGTCAGGTCGATTTCATCCACATTCAGCTTGCCGTTGACTGTCAGGTCGCCGCCGATAGTGGCATTGCCGCTGGTGGTAATGGTTTCAGCGTTCAGGTTCTTCACACCGGTAATGTTGCCATTCTGCATGGTTGCCGTGCCATCGGAGATGCTCTTACCCTGGATAGCGCCGCCGGCGGTCAGGTCACCGGTAATGGTAGCGCTGCCTGCCGTCAGAGCGCCCTGGATGGAAGCGCTGGCCCCCGTAATGGCGCCGCCTGCGTGGATGTCACCCAATGCGGAGATATTGCCCGTGGAAGTTACGGTGCCGCCGGAAATGGAACCGCTGGTGTTGATGTTGCCATTGCTGATGGTAGCAATCCCATCGGTCAGGGTCTTGCCGGTTACCGTTCCGTTGCTCATGGAAGCACCCTTACCGTCGGTTACTGTTTCGCCGGTGATGGTTGCCTTAGAAGTGACATTTCCATCTTTATCTACGGTGAACTTCCCACCGGCCCCTTTGATGCTGCCGTCAGCACTCATAGCCGCCTGGGCTGCAGCATAGTCATCGCCGCCGGTGTAGACGCCGTCTTTATCCATCACACTGCTGTTGGTGCCAACCTTGATTCCCTTTTCGTTCAGGGTGATCTGGTTGTCCTTGCCCTTGTTCAGGATCATTTCATTGGCATCGGTCTTGGAGGTGGTCACGTTGCCCTGGGCGTCAATGGTAGTGGTGTTCTTTTGCAGAACATTGTCGTTGCTCAGGCTCAGTCCGCTATTAACGGCTTTCACCAGTTTCGTATCTGCTGCCACACGGGCCGAAGTTTCTGCCGTAATCTTATCATCCAGTGCTGTATCGGCTTCTTTACGGGCTGTCGTTTCTGCCTGCAGGCCCTGATCCAGAGCGTTCAGGTTCTGGCCCACATAGTTATCAGCCTTCACATACTGACCATCCTGAGTCGTACCATCGGTTATGCCTTCGGTAGCGGTGAGCTTGCCGTCCACCATGACCGTCTTGGAATCCTTATCATAGGTGATGGCTTCGGTCTTATCTTCCAGAGCCGTAGTCCGGGAGTCGAGAGTTGTATCGGCTGCTTCACGGGCTGCAGTTTCGTTGTCAATATTGGTCTGCAGCTGTTTATCCGCATTTTCCAAATTGGTAACCGAATATTTGCGCTTACGTGCTTCTTCCTCAATGGCATCGGCATTGGCTTTGACCTGCGTATCGAGGGCACCTAAGTTTGCTCCAACGGTATGGGTCTGAACCACATAGTTTCCAGTTTTCGTTGTATCATCGTAAACTGCTTCTGCTTCCAATTTTCCCTTTACAGTTGCATCACCCGTAGCAGTGATACTCCCCGTAGAAATCGAACCGGAAGTTAATTGCCCACGGATTTCCATATCTCTGACGGTCTGTTTTTCGTTAGTGCCTACAATTAGATCGCCGCTGCTAGAAATATGCAGGGCCGTGCTGGTCTTCTGGTCCGTCATAGACTGCTTGATTTCAGTATCGGCGGCTTCACGGGCAGCAGCTTCATTATCAATATTGGTTTGCAGCTGTTTATCCGCATTTTCCAGATTGGTAACCGAATATTTGCGCTTACGTGCTTCTTCATTAATGGCATCAGCATTGGCCTGAAGGCTCTCCTGACTCTCCTGAAGGCTTTCTTGAACTTGCTTACTAAATTTTTGAATATCATCCTGCAGGGAGTCCATCCCTGCATCTATCCCCTCTTTGGTATAAACCGTTTGCTGCTTGCCATTGATATCATTTACCGTTACCGTTTCGACTACCGTCTCGACAGGATCCGCCGCGTAGCTATATCCTCCGACCGGGAGGAGCATGAGGGCCGTGATGGCAGCCAGGGCCAGGCGTCTGGTTTTATCGCCTGTGCTGGAGGCCTTGGTATGGCCTTTGGCTAATTCCGATGCTACGACGTAGCAATTTCTTGATTTACTCCAGATGACTTTAAATATCTTATTCATATTATCGCATCCTTTCTGTATAAAGATTTGATAGGGACCTTAATTTTGCGTACAAAAATAAAAGGCACCGGAAATGCTGAAATTTTTGGGATTTTTATGCGTCTTTTTGGAAAATGAATTTGAAATAATCTTCCTGGAACTGGCGATATTTTCGTTTGGCCAGGGGGATTTTGTGCCCCTTCACTTCGATGTACTCACTCTTTATGATGTGAATTGCGGACTGGTTGACGATATAACCTTTTCCGGGAGAGACGAACTGTCCGGGGACGATGGATTCAAAGGTCTGCAGCAGGGCTGACAGGGATTGGCGCGTTTCCAGCATGGAGCCGTCATGGGTGTGGACTTGCTGGACATGGCCGTTGCTTTCGACGAAGAGCAGGTTGTTGACTTCTTCGACCTGGATGCCGCCGCCGACGAGGCGAAAGATGATTTTTTTGCTGTGCCGCTGGCGTATCGTGTCCATGACCCGGTCCATGGCCTGGTCGAATTGTTTTTGTGTAAACGGCTTGGTCAGGTAATGGGCGGCCCGGACGTCGAAGGCTTCGACGGCGAATTCGTCACTTGTCGAAAGGAAGATGATTTCGGCTTGGCTTTTCTGTTTTCTCATTTCACGGGCGATATCGGTTCCCAGCAGGCCGGGCATGCAGATATCCAATAAGATGATGTCGAAATCTTTCCTTTCTTCCACGGCGTCTACAAAGTTCATGGCGTTGTTATAGGCGCATATCTCGATATTCGAGGTTTTGTTCTGGTAATAAGTCTGTACGGCTGTTTTCATGATTTCCAACTGGTCTTGTAAATCATCGCAGAGGGCAATTCTCAACATAGGTACCTCCTTTCTGTTCACGGTAAGGGAACAATCATCCTTTTGCAAGTGTATTATAACTCGTGTTGGTGTTTTAAAATTCCTCCATGACATTAAATGTACTTTTTTTGGCATAAACGGAATGGGCCCTGATTTTTTTTTTATACAATATCGAATACATTGCTATTACTCTGTAATCATCCTGCAAAAATTAAGATTTGACTTAAACCATCGCTTTATTTTTCTGAATTCAGTATAACTGGAAAAGCATTTGTTGCCTATTATACTTCCGTATACAATTTACTGGCATATTAATGTGACTGAGAAACGCCATTGCATCGCGTTCCTAAATATGGTATGATACGGCCGAGGCAAAAGATAACATCACGTATCGTGAGTTATACTTTTTTCGGATATTTTTCAAGATGGTTTTTTCATCTGCTTGGATCTGCTTTGGACCGAGACAGAAAGGATGGCTCATCATTTGTTGGTAGTGCTGAAATACGTGGGATTTTTCACAATTTCGCCTGCCAGTATGGACGTTTGTCGCTTAGACACCTTTCGGTCTGTGCCGGAAGGTGTTTTTTTGTTTCTTTTGCCCCAGATTCTCATAGGGAGGTTTTTTTATTGAAAAAGTGTTGTGATTTTCTGGTAAACAACATGGCCATTTTCGTCGTCCTTATCGGTATTGTCGGCGCCGTATGGCCCCAGACCTTGCAATGGGTCGGCCCGTACGTTGGCTGGCTGCTGGGGATTGTCATGTTCGGCATGGGCATGACCCTGACTGTACAGGATTTCAAGACCGTCTTCAAGCGGCCGTGGGAAGTCCTCATCGGCGTCGTCGCCCAGTTCCTCATCATGCCCTTCGTGGCCTGGGCCCTGGTACGCCTCTTTGCCCTGCCGCCGGAACTGGCCATTGGCGTCATCCTCGTCGGCACCTGCCCGGGTGGGACGGCATCGAATGTCATCTCTTATCTGGCCAAAGGCGACGTCGCCCTGTCTGTCTCGATGACCATGTCGACGACGCTCCTGGCGCCTATCGTGACGCCGGCCCTGACCTGGTTCCTGGCAGGCGCCTGGATCCATGTTTCCTTCGTATCCATGATGATTTCCATTGCGGAAATGGTCCTGGTACCGGTCCTGCTCGGTTTGGCAGCCCATCATTTCTTCGCCCGCGGCGTCGAAAAAGTCCTGCCGGCCATGCCCGTCGTATCGGTAGCGACTATCGTCATCCTCGTCGGCTGCGTCGTATCCCTCAGTGCATCGCGTCTCTTTGACGTCGGCCTGCTCATGGCGGCTATCGTCATCTTGCACAATGTCTTTGGCCTGGCCCTGGGCTATGGCATGGCCAAATTGTTCCGCCTCGATTCGCGTAAATCCCGGACAGTAGCCATCGAAGTGGGTATGCAGAATTCCGGCATGGCTGCGTCTTTGGCCGTCTTATATTTCAACCCGGCAGCAGCCATTCCCGGTGCTATCTTCAGCGTATGGCACAATATTTCCGGGTCCATCGTGGCCAATTTCTTCTCGCGCCGCGATGAAAAAGCCGAAGAAAAGGCTCGTGCCCTGTCTGTCGATAAATCGAGTGTTCCTACTCATTAATTCATATTTCAAAGGAGTCTTACAATTATGAAAATTTTCCGTACTGTCAAAGAAATGCAGGCATTTGCTGGTGAACAGAAAAAGGCTGGTAAGGTCATCGGCCTGGTCCCGACTATGGGTGCGCTCCACGAAGGTCATCTGACCCTGATGCGGGCTGCCAAGGCCAAATGCGACGTCGTCATCGCTTCGGTCTTCGTCAATCCGACCCAGTTCGGCCCGAACGAAGACTATGATGCCTATCCGCGCCGCTTCGATGAAGACTGCCAGAAATTGGAAAGCGTCGGCGTCGATGCCGTCTTCCATCCGGAACCGTCGGAAATGTATCCCGAAGGGTACTGCACGTATGTCAACGTTGACGGCGATATTACCCATAAACTCTGTGGGGCTCAGCGGCCTATCCATTTCCGCGGCGTTGCTACGGTCGTTACGAAATTGATGAACATCACCCGCGCCGATGAAGCCTTCTTCGGTCAGAAAGACGCCCAGCAGGTCGTCGTCGTCCGCCGCTTCGTCAGCGACCTCAATATCCCGGTCCACATCAATATGGTCCCCATCGTCCGCGAAGAAAGCGGCCTGGCCCGGAGCTCGCGCAATGCTTATTTGTCGCCGGAAGAAAAACAGGCAGCCCTGGTACTGTCCCGCAGCCTGCGCAAAGCCAAGGCAGCATATGAAGGCGGCGAAAAGGACGTAGAAACGCTGAAATCCATAGTTACCAAGGAAATCCAGTCGGAACCGATGGCTTCCATTGACTATGTCGACCTCTTCTCCTTCCCGGCTTTGCAAGCGATTGCGACGGTCGACCAGGAAAGCCTGTTGGCTATCGCCGTCCGCATCGGCAAGACGCGTCTCATCGACAACGTCATCTTGGGCTAAGGGAATCTTCACATTTTCTTCACATTTCCTCCACATCTTTTTCGCACGTCTCTGCTATAGTATAATCATGAACAGAGGGGTACTACAAAGGAGGTCTTGATGATGAAGAAAAAAATCTTAGCCGGATTGGCTGCGCTTGCAGTCGTTGCCGGATTTTCCGCCTTTGCAGCTACACCAGCTGCTTCGGAAACGTCATCGTCGGCGCCGTATGAACAAGGGTACACCTGTTATGATAACGGGTACTGCCCAGGTCCTCAGCGGCATGGCTGCTATGATGGCAAGAATAACTGCTATACGGACAATGGCTATTGCCAGGGTCCGCGCCGCGGCTGCCGGGCCAATACCCGCAGCGGTTGTCAGGGCTGGCAGGATTGCCCGGCCTATGGTGACCAGCGGTAAGCAGTTCATCTAAAGGGGGAAAACAATATGGTAATGACTCACTACATGGAACTTTTGTCGCTCCATGAACCTTGGTTCTTGATTCTCTTCATGCTCGTACCGATGGTACTGGCTGAAACGATTTTGGCTGCCGGTGCTTTTTCCTTGCTCTACAAGGACAGCCGCAGTGAAAAATGGGACAGCCTGAGCCACGTCTGCGGCCTCATCCTGGGCGTGTTCTTCATCGTAGCTACAGTATACATCGTCACATCCTACGTGCCGACTATCCAGTGGCGCGGCCCGATTGATTACATTTCTATCTGGGCCTATGTCCTGGGCGTCATCCCGGCCGTCCTCATCCTCTTGCAGGAATTGGGCATCATCTTTAAGGGCCTCGATGCGACGGCAAAAATCAAGAAACACATCGTCCTCATGATTCTCTTCGTCTTGTTCACCCATTTAGCCATGGTCTTCGGCATGGCCGACCCGCAGCTCGCAGGCTACGTTCCGCCGAAACAGAACAACATGCAGATGCAGATGAACGGCAATATGCCTATGGACCACAGTCAGATGGATCATAGTCAGATGAATCATGACCAGATGAACGGTCAAATGAATGGCCAGATGAATAACAATAACGGCCAGATGGACCACAGCAAGATGTAGTTTCGTGGCTAGTGGTTCGTGGCTTCGTAGGGGCCGTCCCAGAGGGCGGCCCGAAGGGCCGGAGAGGGTTAACCTCTCAGTCAGCTGTAGCTGACAGCTCCCCTATAATGGGAGCCATTATACGAACTGCTAACAGCTAGCTGCTGACTGCTAAAAAGGCGCTGTCTTCATGCGACAGCGCCTTTTCACTTGCTTCCTTCCCCGTATGTCCTTATAATGAAAGGTAACATACATGATGCGGAAGGGAATCGATATGAGCCGGTATATTACGTCTTTGAAACAGCAGGCGGCCCAAAAGCCGCAAAGAATAGTTTTGCCTGAAAGTGATGATATCCGTATATTGCAGGCTGCCGACCGGGTATTGGCCGAGCAGCTGGCCATCCCCGTCCTTTTGGGGAAGGACGGCGACATACAGGAACTGGCTTCACGGTATCAGCTCGATTTGGAAGGGGCTGAAGTGATTTATCCCAAGAAGTACCCTGGTTTAGAAAGCCTGGCCCAGACCTATGCGGATAAGCGGAAAGCCACTGGTATGACCTTGGAAGAGAGCCGCCGTTTTCTCTTGAATCATCCCTTGTATTTTGGGGCCGCCTTAGTCGCTGCCGGGGAAGCGGCCGGCATGGTAGCCGGTATCGAAACGCCGGCGTCGGAAGTGCTCCGGGCGGCTTTGCAGCTCATTGGGACGCGGGATGACATCGATACGGTCAGCAGTTCTTTTATCGTCGTGACGGATATGATGCAGTTCGGTCATGACGGCGTCTTCGTCGTCGGCGATGGCGATGTCATTCCCGACCCGGACGAATACCAGTTGGCCGATATTGCCTGCAGCTGCGTCGAACGGGCGCGACGGACCCTGCACATTGCCTCGCCCAAAGTGGCCTTGCTGTCGTATTCGACCATGGGCAGTGACCGCGGTGCCGGTGCCGATAAAGTCCGCAAAGCCGTGCAGATCCTGAGCGACCGCAATGTCGATTTCATCTACGATGGAGAAATGGAGGCCGACGTGGCCCTGGTCCCAGCGTATGCTGCCGATTGGGCGCCCCGTTCGCCCGTGGCAGGGCAGGCCGATGTCCTCGTCTTTCCCGACCTCAATACGGGCAACATCTGCTGCAAGATGTTGGAACACGTCGCCGGGGCGACCGTCCTGGGGCCGCTGCTGCAGGGCCTGGCCAAGCCGGTCATGGACCTGTCCCGGGCGTCCACTGTCGATACCATCGTCGACACCATCGTCATCTGCTGCTGTGATGCGTGAGGGAACGCAGACCGCAGTTCGCAGGCCGCAGGCCGCCTCAGACTTAGATTGACAACGACGTTTCGGGAAACCCTCAGCGCGTAGAGGGCGCTCCCTCTACGGCGGTCCATTTCAGCAACCGTCTTGATATTCCTTACAGTCATGACCTGACGGGCTGAAAAGGCACGTGGTCGCCCCTACAGGTGCGGGATAACGTATCACGACCCTCGGCTCGTAAAAAGCCCCCCCAACCGGGGCCGTCGTAGGGGCCGTCCTTTAACCTCTCAGACCGCCTTTGGCGGCCAGCTCCCCTATGAAGGGAGCCTTGG
>OGYE01001570.1_pt1 | contig 14759 bp, 18 predicted proteins | sample 1576471 | NCBI WGS metagenome assembly OGYE01 (sample SAMEA3541532, study PRJEB24748) | human gut metagenome | biome: human gut; feature: human-associated habitat; material: faeces | place: China | collected 2012
GTAAATTATGGGAAGAGTAAAAGCAAGCAAACTGACGGGCAAGTTTTATTTGCGTAAGGACAGGAAGCCCGATGCTAACGGAAAGTTGCCTATCTATCTTGAGTACGTGATGGGCACGAAACATGCACGGACGGAAACGGGCGTTTGGATTGAGGAGGCTTATTGGGATGAGGCAAACAAGGCTGTAAGCAGGAAACATCCTCAAAGTGCAAGGCTGAATAATCAGTTAGAGCAGAAGCGGCGCAGCATAGACGAACAAATCTATGAGTTCACGCAGAAGAACAGTAGGCTCACGATAGACAATCTTCGGGCGATTGTACAGGGGCGGCCAAACGGCAAATCGGCAAAGACTGACTTTGTGAACTATGCCATAGAAACAATAGAGCAGGAGTATAAGTTGGGCAAAGTTGGCGTGTCTGTTCGTGACAATGCTTATTGCTCGTTGCACAAGTTCAGGCAGTTCTTGATGGATTACCAAAAGGAAGATTCCATCTATGTAAGCGAAGTTACGGTTGACTTGATTAAGGAATACATCTTTTGGCGGCAGCGGCAAGGAAACATCAATGCCACAATCAACAAAACGATAACACCTATCATCAAAGCCGCAAGGCGTGCCGTACTTGATAAACTGTTGGATGCTTCGGTTGCAGGAGCAATCGCCCAACTGTATTTGCCGACAAAGAAAGAGTTGGGAGATGAAGAAGATGAGGAAGTGCATTATCTGACAGAGGAACAGATGGCGGCATTTGTCTCTTTATATAATAATGTGAAATATCCGAGAACGAAAGATTATATGGATATGTTCTTGTTCTCTTTCAATGCTTGCGGCTTGCGTATTTCTGACATTATTACGCTTGAATGGCGCAACATTGACTTTGAGAAAAGGGAACTGAAGAAAATACTCTATAAAGGGGATGTGCCTCATACAATCTTTCTCAATGACAATGCTATCAAGATTTTGGAGCGTTGGAAGGGAAAAAGTGTAAGTGATAGGTTTGTTTTTGGCTTGCTTCCTGATGATTTTGACCTGCGAGATAAAGAGGAGCGGAAACGACAGAGGTTGAACAAGAACAGGGCAATACTCACTTCGCTTAAAACATTAGGCGACAAAATCGGTTTGCCGTTTAATCTCACAATGCACGTTGCAAGGCATACATTCGCCGTTTGGGCCTTAAATAGGGGTGTGGATGTGCATAAGATTAGCCGATTGATGGGGCATAGCAGTGTTATGGTGACAGAAAAGGTGTACGCAAAGTTTATGCCTAAGACTTTGGAGCAGGAAGTGCAAGACAAATTGAACTTTAATGTGTTGTAGGATAAGGTAATCAAAGTAAGGGAGGCTAAAACGCAGCCTCCCTTTGTTGTTTATATTAAGGTGTATATGCGGATTTGTCTATACAAATTTCTGAAACCACCAAACATAAAACACTATTTAACTTTAAAAATTTGCATTTCTGCCAATCTTTTACTACCTTTGCACTCGCAATCTTGAAGGACATGCAGATTGTGGTAGTGAAGTGTGCTACCGAGAGGAACTTCTTAGAAGTCACCCGCCAACCGTGTTACTATTTAAACGGTGGTCTAATGTCCATAACTTATAAAAATAAAATAGTTTATGGAAAAGATTTTCTCCATGCGCCGTAGTTACGGCAATCCCCAAAATCAGACTGTTACCGTTGAGGTGGACAAGTTTAACAAACTTGTCGAGTGTGTTTATGCTCTTGCTGACGAAGTAAGGAGCATGAGGTCGTTGTGTCAATCTTCTACTGTGATTTACACGAACAAAACAATCAAAGAGGTCTTAGGTATTCAGGACAAACTTCTTAAAAAGTATCGTGACGATGGCTTGTTGTCTTTTCATCAGGTCGGCGATAAGTTTTGGTATACTCACGATGATGTTCAGCAATTCTTGTCGAAGCATTATTATCCTGCCTTCGCTACGGCAAGTTAATCCAATCTAACCAACTTAATTTTAGTGATTTAATTGTCTTTATCTGCATACGAAAGTATGTAGTACGGCCATCACTATGCTCTAAACAAACCTTTCGGTGTATTGGTAAACCGAGAAATCATAGTTGTTTAACAGTAAATAATTTTGATATGATAGTAGATACAATGAGTCTTTTGGAGGTAGCAGCAGAGTTGCAGAGTGATTTGAAGAATGAGGTGAGTGTAAAAATGAAGAGGATTTTAGCCGACAGGAAGTATTGGCGTACTGTCCTGAAATACGGGAATAGTAAAAAAACAATATATTTCAATCCCTTGGAAATACGGACGAAGCGGCTTAATAGATTTGTGGTTCTTCCTTTCAGTCATGGGAAAAAAGATTTTAAGAAGTTTGGGATTGCATTTACTGTAATATCAATATTTTATTATAATAAGTATCCGTATGTCGCGTGGTTTGTGAACGGTTTGAATGAGGTTGCATTCTTTAAAAACACTTTTTCGACCGCTATGACGAAAGATTCTTGCAAAGTGAGACATTGTTTTCGGAAGATTTGGTACTTAATTTCTTCAAGGGAAATATGCATGTGTTTACAGGCCCGCAGTATGAAGATAGGAGTAATAATGTGATGGGAGTATCCAATGACGGCATACTATTGGGTGAAAAACTGAGTCCTTCGATAACGCAGTATAACACTTATATAAGTGTTGATATGCTTAAAGGTGAGCAGATAGAGAAGCATCGACTGTTATCTGATAATTTGGATGATTATATCAAAGAGTTAAAGGAAATTGGCATGGCTGCATAGCGTCGGCTTACCTCTATGTTACGGAAAGGCTTTAAGTTCTGTTTTACAAGGTTGTGAATATACAATCAGCTAATATTCATATATTTACGTGCGTATCCACGCTCTTATTATACTTTTCAGTAGTAAGAGGGGTAGGCTTTACCTCGGATGGCTGTGTTTCAAAATTTTTCCTGAAAGTTTTTCAGTATAGACTTACAATACTTGATAAACTTTTTACTCTCGGCCATATTTATTGTATATAATAAATTAAAAATGAAGGATATGAGCAAAAGACAGTACAGAGAGTTAGACGATACTGTGAAGCAGAAAATCAGCCAAAGTATGAGAGGACGCTCCAAGAGTGAGTCTCACAAAGAGCACATTTCAAACGGGTTGAAGCAGTATTGGAAACAGATACCAAACAAACCTTTTGATGAAAAATGAGGTTAAGGGAGGGGTGACTAATACTATCCCTCCATTATAATGAACAGTAAAAGAGAAAGTATGTATTTTCAAGACAGTAAGAAATTTGAAATCAGCATTTCCACGAAGGCATATTCAGATAAGAACCTGATAAAATGGAATTCGGTGGAATATCAGCGGCAAAGTATCACTGTTGAGGAGTTTGCCCTATTGATAAAGGAAGGATATTGCTTTTGCCATAGCTTCAAGACAAATGGGATATTATTTGGATTGTCAGAGAAGAAAGATGCAAACTTCCTTTCCGCTGATATGGTGTTTGTTGACATTGATGACAGCGACATTGTAATGAATGATTATGTGGGGCGTTTGTCTAAGAAGCCGACTTTGTATTACACCACTCCAAACAATCATACGGAGAAGTCAAACTATAAATACAGATTCCGTTTGTGTTATCTGTTCTGCCTCCCGATATATACGGTGGAAACATATCATTCTCTTTATGATGGCATAGCTGAAAGTATAAGGAAAGATATTCAGGATGTTGAAATAAAGGATAATTGCGGACGGACACCAAGCCAACAATTCAGTGGCAATGCAAAAGCCGAATGTGAGTTGTATGTTACGGATAATGTTTTTTCACATTCTGACTTTCCGTATCAGAGTAATAATGTTTCTTTTTCTTCTTCATTATCAATCTCAAATGGAAATCTATCAAAGTCGGCAAAGAAAGATGATGATACGGTGATTGGTGTAAAAGATTTAATCATAGCGGACAAAAGTTTCATAAGTGATATCAATACACTTTCTCCTTATGATTTGATAGATAAGTATAGAACGAAGTATAGATATTTTACGCATACAGAGCTGCATTTTCAAGATGGATATGCCCTAATCCCATCAGATTATCAAGAGATTTATCGCCAAACGTACATGGATTCTTTCATTAAGAACAATGGAGATGAAATAAAGTTTTCAGCTGTAAAGAAATTACGTGACGGCGATAACCGCAGGAAGAAATTATATATTGCAGGTTTGATAATGAAGAAGATTTTGCCGAACATAACATTTGAGAATTTGTTATATAATCTGATTTGCGAGCGGACATACTACTATGACAATTCTGACAGAGTTCTATCTAATAAGGTGTTGGCAAACATCGCGCGGAATGTTGTAAACATTCCATTGGAAAAGATACAACTTCAAAGCAAACGGAAGAAAAGAAAGTTTTGCGTGGATAAATCTTATTGTGCGATGCTCGGAATATCGCCCAACGCAATGAAAAATAAGGTACGGAAAATGCTAAAGGATGAGGAGATTGGGAATGCTTATGATTGTTCTTTGTCTGTTGCCGAAAATCTTGCTGCATTCAAGGAAATGAACATAAGCGTAGGGAAGTCGAAACTGTATCAGTGGTGCAAAGAGAATGGCATCAATACCAAGGGTGAGAAATCAAATGTATGCAATCATGACATTTACGCAGAGTTGAAAGAGGTTACACACTACTATTTCATAGCAAGGACTTTAAAGGAAAAGCGAGAGCTTAGAATTATCATTAGTAAGTTGCGGAATGAGTTGGCAGAAGCGGCATAGTCAACTCTTTCTGCCTCTGCCTCCTGCCTTTTGGTGTAACACTCCTTTCCGAATGATACATTTATTATTGCCATACGGTTTGTTAGCGGACAAACCATAGTTGCGCAGCGAGCCGTATGTTATTCCAAGCTCTTCTGATGAGTGGAATTCATAAATGTTGGCAATGCTGCCGTAATACTCATGCACATCACCAATCTGCAAATGTATAACCGTGCGTTCTTTCTTTTCTGTTGCTTCCATATATATACTTTTGTTGCAAAGGTACGAGAAATATGGCAAATAATGAATATAAATCATTTTGTTTAGATTCTTTAGCTTTAGGATTTTGCTTATATTCAATAAATGTCATATTTTTGTATCGTAATAATCAAGTAGAACTGTTTAAAACGAGTAAATATGAAAGCAATTCAGTTTAATACCGCAAATGTGGTAAAGTCGGCAATCAAGTGCATGGGTTTTGAAATGGACGCAGCAACTTCCATCAGTAAAGGAATGATGATTGAAACGCTGAAAAAGCGTATGATGCGTGGTGAAGTGGTAAGGTTTTGCTATCAAAAGTTAGACGGGTCTATCAGGTATGCAGTCGGAACACTTCAATCGGATGCGGTTAAAGCCAATGTTTCAGGCACAGGAATTCCGAAACGCTTTTATGGAATGTTCGCTTATATTGACCTTCAAAAGATGGCGTGGCGAGGATTCAAGGAAGAAAGGATTATTGGTATTGTGGATTAGATGAATGGGGCTTTTGTCAAGCTCCATTTTTTTCGTTTCTTACTTTTCCAAGTCAGAATAATAATGTTTTCTCTTTTTTTTATATTGTTCTGAAATGGAAAAACAGAGAAAGATGATATATAATAAATAAAAGTCATCTCATTAGATCTCTTTAGCTTGAGAAATTTGCTTGTATTGAATAAATGTCATATCTTTGCATCGTGATTAAGAAACAAAGTAACAACAATAAAAACTCAAAGATATGGCAACGACAGAGACAATCAACAAGGCATTAGAGGTTCTGAAAAATCACGATTGGTGGTGGATGATGGCAGATTACACGCATCCTGCCATTGACAATGCAAGAGGTTCAATGCGTTATTTCGTGGAGTTGGTAGCCACTATCAAAGATACTGTTGTTAGAAATGCAATGCGTGAACTTTGGAAGGCAACATACGAAAATGTACACAAGAATATGTGGAGCAAGGATGAAGAGGCTAACAAAGCGTATGAAGCTAAGAAAGCAGAGTTGATGGCAATCATTCTTCCTGATAATCTTCAAATAGCTGCATAATATGAAAATGGCACAATACATAATGAGCATACTCAAAGCAAAGTTGATGGTGGTTTGGTCTTGGGGATTCAATTCCCCAATGGCTATCCCCAACGGATTACGCTTCAAAGTGCAGGGCTTTAAATTTCGTGGCGTTGTTGAGGTTGCCTATAATGAAGGCAAAGATTTGTTTGAGGTATCATTTATCAAACGTGGCAAGGTTGTTGAAGTAATTACTGACGTGTATTTGGATATGTTGGTTGAGGTGATAGATAACAAGGTTGAAAAGACTGCCGACTATAAGGCAAGGGTAGAATGGGAATATTCACTTTCTTCACAATATTGAATATAAGCTGAAAATTAAGCACTTACACATAATAAGGCATTAAAGATATTCAGAAACAGAAAACAATCAGTAAATTTGAATGTTATGAAGCAAGCAAATCACAAATATCAGACAAGTGATTACATGGAATGGGACGTTATGTTGTCTTTAATCCGTAAGTTATACAGGGATGGCAATTACCGTATGTCACTCCTTATTGGTTGTGGTTGTTTCTTTGGATTGCGTATCAGTGACATTCTAACCTTAACTTGGTCTATGTTGCTGAATGATGATAAATTTACTCTCAATGAGAAAAAGACGAACAAACGCAGGGTTGTGAAAATCAATGCGGACTTCCAGCAGCATATCAGACAGTGCCATGACGCTTTGCATATTACAAATGACAACGAAAAGTGCTTTTTATCTCAAAAGAAGATGGTTTACTCTACACAACGTATCAATGTGCTTTTCAAGGAAATCAAAAAGAAGTATAATTTGAAAATTGAACATTTCAGTACGCACACAATGAGAAAAACTTTTGGGCGAAAGGTCTTTGAGTCAGCAGGTGAGAATGCTAATATGGCGTTGATGAGGTTGTCAGAGCTTTTCAATCATTCCAATGTGTCCGTTACTAAAATATACTTGGGTATAAGGGAAAAAGAATTGTTAGAAACGTATGATTTGCTTGATTTTTAGTCATTAGAATAATTTATTTTAAGGAAAACGAGCGTTCTTCTCTGAAAATTGGCTATCTTTGTGACGTACTTAGCGCAAAGCGAGTACGGACATATTGAAAGAAAGCGCATTTTCGCTTATTCTGACCGTGTGAACTTCGACAACTCACCGTATGGTAATATCAGAATAAGATGAGAAGGACGCTCTCTTTGGTGTGTGTATATTGTCTAAACGATATACCCTCCAAAGTGGGGCTGTCTGTTCTCCTTATCTATATTATCAAGGGAGTCGAAGCCCTACACGGTGGATGAGGTGGAATGGTGGCCTCACTTTTCTTTTATTATGCCACAAAATCAGAATAAAAAGTAATCGCATCGAGAGGCCATAGATGCAACTGTAAATTATTGCATTATGGCAGAAAGAAGATGTGAAGAATGCGGCACAATCATTCCAAACGGTGCAACAGCGTGTCCTAACTGCGGATGCCCTGTTGAGCAACAATCAGAAGAAACAACGGCACAAAATATGTCGAGTCTACAACAAGATAATTCCTATAAAACCGTTTCAGAATTATTTTGGTCTTGCGAATTTTATAAAGTCTTTCGTGGTAGCAAATTTGACTTGGCGCAACGCATCTATGAGGTTGGTGCATTGTGGTGGGAAACTATCACAGTGTGGTGGAAATGCTTTACTAAGAAATTCGCAACATTCAGTGGCCGCGCAACAAGAAGAGAATTCTTTTCCTTTGTCAGTTTTGGCATAGGCAATCCATTCTTTATACTTTCTCTTTATCTTATAATTGGATTCATCCCTTTCTTGGCTGTTTCCGTGCGTAGGTTGCATGATATAAACAGAAGTGGATGGTGGGTTTTGCTTCCTATTGTAGAACTTTTCTTTCTCTTCAAAAAGTCTGATGAAGGAACAAATGATTATGGTGAACCGTCTAACTTCATTTAATGAGGAACTGTTATGGCACTGATAAAATGTAAAGGTTGTGGGCAAATGGTTTCTACCAAAGCCGAGAAATGCCCTAAATGCGGTTACTCTGTGCGCTTGTCAATGGAGCAACAGGAAGAGACAAAACAATCGGTAGAGCCTCACACTACAACATTGAATACTTCCAAAGAGGAAGTTGCAAACGACAATCCTCAACCTCAACAAAGAGGTAGTAAGAAAGGTATTATAATTGCTATTGTTGTAGTTGTGATCATCGGATGTGGAGTATTGTTTGCTTTGCTAAACAATAATAATGGCTCAAACGACCAACGGCAAGGCACAACGGCCATTGCAGATACTGGAACAATCAAACAAGACGAATTGCCGTCAGACTCTTTGGCTGTTGCAACGAAGAATAACGACTTTGTTGTATCTGATTCATGCGCAACAGAAGCATTGGAGAACATAACACTTTATGGATCAATGACGGATGCAAACGGTACATACCCTATTGAATTGTCTTTTGAGAAAGGTGGAAACACGCTAATGAATTGCATTTATACTAATGTTGATTTGGGTGGAAAGATACGAATGGATGGAACGGTTTCCGATAATGATTTAATTTTTATCGGTAAAGATGGAAATAACTCTTTTCGTATTTGCATAAATAGCCATACATTGAAAGGTTACGCTCAAGATGGAGACAAAAGATTGCAAGTATCATTAAGCCATAATAAAAACGTTAGTCAGAATACTTTGCAGCAGGGCCCATCTTGGTTGCAAGGAACATGGATATATCATTTTGATGAAGATAGAAATCCATCTCATACTGACTGTATTTATGCTGAAATAATTATAAAAGGAAATAAATTGAAAGTTGCGACAAGAGACTATGGAAGTGATTTTACCTATAAATATGAAGGAACTTGGCAATACAAAGACGAAGGAGAGGGATATTTCATTTATTATTTCAAAGATGGCGGGAAAGGCATAGATATAGACTTTGATAAGAAAGTATTGATTGTCCCCGATAGGAAATATGTAAAAGATGGTGATGAGTGGCGCAGAATTTACAAGTACATGAAAAAAATAAGCAATTAAAATTAGATATTCTAACATTATAAAGCAAGGATTATGAAAAAGTATCTTTATCAATTCATGGTGGCTTTATTTGCCATTTCGTCTTTCACTCTCGTTGCTTGCAGTGACGATGATGACGACCCAACAAGCAACAACGGTGGCAATACCATTGAAATTAACGGTGTGAGCTACAATCTATCCGCTTTCAGCTTTATGGGTGATTGGAACGAAACACTAAGGAAAGGCGATTTTACTGTTGCAGTTGACAATGAGAGCAACGGAGTTATAAATGTGGATTACTACACATTCTCCTACCACAATGCAACGTGTCCTCAAGTTGGCGATGATTTCGCCGAAATGGATTTAGCCCTTACGCCTTTAATTGAAGAGGAAGAAGGCTCAATCATAGATTTAGAGGATTCTTTTAAGTATGTGTCAGGAACAGCAGTAGTAACCAACACAAATCCAAGTGAGAGCGAGATTACTGTCAATTTCGACAATCTAAGGATGAGCAATGGCAGTAGCTCTTACACATTCAAAGGAACTGCAACATTGATGTTCGAGTATTAAGCACAGAAAAATATCATTTATAAGCATCAACAGTCTTACGATTGTTGGTGCTTTTTGTTTAATACCATATTCAAAAACAATCAGAAATGAATATCTAATTTGTATGTAAGTTGCTGATATATTGCAACTTGATTGACGTGCTCCAATTATCAGGATTATTCCATATTCATAAGTCTACGCAAAGGAACATTTTTGAATATTTGTGCTTACTCTTTCCACAAAGATTCTTCACGCCAATTCGCAGGAAATCCCATAGCTTTTACATCTACATTGGGATGTGCTTCTAATAACGCAAATAAATTTTGCTTGAAAGTGTTGTTTGGGTGGATGCTATTTTGCAAGTATGCAATGCAGCAAAGTTGGGCATAAAGTTTCATCATAGGAAGCCTCGTGTCGTTTATCCATGCTTTCGGCATCCGTTTGGGAAGTTGTGGCATGTTAGGAAAGCGGCGGTTCCAAATACGTGCGTGATGAGCAATGCAATTCCGTAATACGGTAGTGGATTTAATCCAACTTTCCAAATAAAGATGTTGTGGTACATCCAAATCTTGTGCAATCTGTTTCTTTAGTGCTTTGTCTGACAGATTATAGTATAATTTGGAAAGTGTGCCGAAAGAAACGACTTCCAATGTTTTCCATACAGGCGGAAATGTTGGACTTGTATATTTTGCGAAGTGTTCTAAAATGAAATCTTCTTTTGAACGTTGCAATTCTTGTTGAATATGATTCAAGTTTTCAGCAAACATTTGTTGATTAGAACATAAGCGGATGTCCGTAAACCAAAAAGCACCGTATTTCAATGAAACGTGATGTATGATTTTTGTCCGCAGGGCTATTTCAATACTTTGGATAGCAGTAAAAATCAAAGTTCTTAGTTCTTTATCGAAATAATAAAGGTTTATGGCATTCTCAAAGGTACTATTAGGCTTGAATGTATGATTTTCCTTGTCTTGCTCCATTGGCCGCAGATAGTTAGCCAAACGGAAATAGCTAATGATTCGTAGTTGTTCTAATGCTTGTCTTTCGTTTTTGATTATCAATCCACGCTCTTTCAGCATTTGTATCTGTTGTGGATAATCTATCGGCTGTTTCGTGTATTCCATAAACCTATATAAAGTAAAAGTTCCGCCCTGGTACGCTGTTCTATGGGAAGCGTGGCGGAATCTGTTGTTGCAAAGATACTGATATTCTTTTATATCGCCAAATTATTGGTGAACTTTCTTCAAAAAAGGCGGCTTCCTACTCTCCCACAAGAACTTGCAGTACCATCGGCGTAAAAGGGCTTAACTTCTCTGTTCGGAATGGGAAGAGGTGTCTCACCTTTACTATAACCGCCATAAGATTAAATTAGTAGCGTGGCTACCAAGCAGCGGAAAATAGCGTTAATGAAATAATTGTTGCTGACTTTACAATCATAGTTGGAATCATGACACCGCATAATGACAACAAACTAATGAAAGTACATAACAGCAGTAGACTTTCCTCCACCCAATCAATCACTGTTTTCGGTCTTGAACTTGAATCAATAGTAAGTAGAATTAGATGATGCAAATAACTGATAATTGTTAAAATATCAGCCCACGGATTGCACAACTAACAAATACTTAAAACAATCGAGCCGCCACCAGTCCAATTTTCCATAGTTTTTAACGTCGTTTTCGAGACGAGTATTGCCCAGCATCTCGCCAAACAATACTAAATTTTTAATTTTTTCATTTTTAAAAATCTAATAATGTTATATACTAAGAAATCTTTAAACGGTATGCGTGCATACTTAATATGCAAAGATAGTATATATTTAATGTTAGTAGTAATAATTAGATGGAAAACTTTGCAATTATCCATCTTCTTTGTACTTTTGTAGGTATAAATAGGTTCTTTGAAAGACTATTTGAGTGATAATTAACGTGATGAGGGGATTGTGCCGATGGCGTTTCATCGCTTTTTATGGTAAAATAACTGTCCCCGAAATCACATAGTATTAACTGATGTCATTGATAACCACGAAGAAATACATACTTCAACGAGGACGAGTATTAAGCGAGGTGGTTCTGATTTAGGAATTAAGAGTTAAGAATTGAGAAAAACGCCCATGTGAGCCGTGTGCCGGGCGGGTTTCTGCTAATCCTTAACTCTTAATTCTTATTTTGTCATGCAATAAAAACCGCGGGGCTTGCGTTATATTGTCGTGCGAAGACGTCTTTACATATTGACAACGGTGCTGCTGCTTGCCGCCACCAGGGCCGGCGCGCAGTATGACGTGTCGTTCAGCCACTATTGGGACTTGGAGCCTTATTACAACGCCGGCGCGGTAGGCAAGCAGCAGAAGCTCAACGTCACGGCGGCTTACGCCCTGAGCTTTCTCGGCTTCGAGAACAACCCGAAGTCGATGTACGTAGGCGCGGACATGCCCCTTTATCTGCTGAAGAATTATCATGGCGTGGGCGTGTCGCTGTTAAACGACCAGATAGGCTTGTTCACCCACCAGCGCATAGCCCTGCAGTACGCCTACAAGCACCGCCTGTTCGGCGGCATGATAAGCGCGGGCGTGCAGTTGGGTTTCCTCAGCGAGAGTTTCGACGGCTCGAAGCTGGATGTCGAGGACTCGAGCGACCCCGCCCTAACCACGTCGGACGTCAACGGAAGCGCGTTCGATGTGGGCTTCGGTCTTTATTACACGCGCGGTCCGTGGTACGTAGGCCTGTCGGCGCAGCACCTCACTTCGCCTCTTGTCGAGCTTGGCGAAACCAACGAGCTGCAGATTGACCCTACGTTTTATCTTACCGGCGGATACAATATTAAGCTGAGAAATCCGTTTCTAAGTATACATCCGTCAGTGCTTGTGAGGACCGACGGGGTGGCATGGCGGGCTGATGTGTCGGGCCGCCTGGTCTACACCAACGACAAGAAAGTGCTTTACGGCGGCGTGTCTTACAGCCCCACCAATTCGGTTACGGTGCTTGTGGGCGGCAGCTTCCACGGCATACACATAGGCTACAGCTACGAGGTGTACACCTCGGCGATAAGCATAGGCAACGGCAGCCACGAGCTGATATTGAGTTACCAGACGGACATCAACCTCTTCAAGAAAGGAAAGAACAAACATAAAAGCGTTAGAATATTATAAGACATGAAGAAATCTGAAATCATAATGGTTTTATCCCTTGTGGCGTTGACCACGCTTACCGGGTGCTTCGGCGGCCGCGCGGCCTCGTCGTCAGGCCGCGGCGGCGAAGTGGTGGGCGTAAGCGGCAAGAGGTTCAACGAGCCTACGCCTTACGGTATGACCCTGATAAAGAGGGGATTCCTGAAGATGGGTATCGAGAAGGAAGACAGCCTGTGGGGCAAGCAGACGCCTACGAAGGAAATATCTGTTGACGGTTTTTGGATGGACGAGACCGAGGTGACCAATTCAGAGTACAAGCAGTTCGTGAATTGGGTGCGCGACTCCATACTCCGCACGCGCCTGGCCGACCCTAACTACGGTGGCGACGAGACTTACATGATAACCGAAGACAAGAACGGCGACCCCGTCACTCCGCACCTGAACTGGAAAAAGTCTCTGCCGCGCAAGCCCAACGAGGACGAGCAGCGAGCCATTGAGAGCCTTTATGTCACCAATCCGGTTACCGGCGAGAAGATGCTTGACGCCAGCCAGATGAACTACCGTTACGAGGTTTACGACTATACGGCGGCCGCCTTGCGCCGCAACCGCCTTGACCCGGCTCAGCGCAACCTGAACACCGACGTGCAGGTGAACCCTGACGAGGTTGTCATGATTTCAAAGGACACGGCCTACATCGACGATGAGGGGCGCATCGTGAGGCAGACTATCGACCGCCCGCTGAGCGGCCCGTGGGACTTCCTCAACACATATATAGTAAACATATATCCCGACACGACGTGCTGGGTAAACGATTTTGTCAACTCTGACAACGAGACATACATGCGCCTGTATTTCAGCAGTCCCATTTACAATGACTATCCGGTGGTGGGCGTTACGTGGGAACAGGCCAATGCATTCTGCGCATGGCGCACCGACTACCTGCTGAAAGGGCTTGGCGGCGAGGCCCGCTACATCCAGCGTTACCGCCTGCCGACCGAAGCCGAGTGGGAATACGCCGCCCGTGGCAAGGAGGGCACCGAGTTCCCGTGGGAAGAAATTGACGTGAAGAACGAGGACGGATGCTTTTATGCCAACTTCAAACCCGACCGCGGCAACTACACCGAGGACGGAAACCTCATCACGAGCCGTGTGGGGCTGTTCTCTTCAAACTCAAACGGCCTGTTCGACATGGCCGGGAATGTGGCCGAATGGACAAGCACCACGTACACCGAGGCCGGCATCGAGGCCATGAACGACCTCAACCCGGAGCTGAAATACAACGCCGCCAAGGAAGACCCGTACCGTCTGAAGAAGAAAAGCGTGCGTGGCGGTTCTTGGAAAGACCCGGAGTCATACATACGTTCGGCGTGGCGCACATGGGAATACCAGAACCAGCCGCGTAGCTATATAGGCTTCCGCTGCGTCAGGAGCCTTGCAAGTACAACAAGCACAAAACAAAAAGGAAAGAAGAAATAACCATGACTGAATACAGCAAATACAACATGATTTACCGCCTCCAGAAATGGCTGGACAGCGTTCCGGGACAGACATTCCTGAACTACGCTTACAGTTGGGGCGCGTCAATAGTCATTCTCGGTGCGCTGTTCAAGCTTACCCACCTGCCGGGAGCTAACATAATGCTTTACCTTGGTATGGGCACCGAGGCCATAGTGTTCTTCATTTCGGCATTCGACCGTCCGTTTGACAAGACCGCCATAGGCAAGGATTTGCCCACGCATGTCAACAAAGACGATTTTGTTGATGAAGAGCCGGAAAGCGAAGAGGCTGCCGAGATGGCTCAACCTGTGCCTGAGGGCGTGGCCGTTCCGCAAGGAATGGTGGCTTATGTCGGCCCTGTTTCAGGCCAGTCGGTAGTCTCCGGGATGCAGGGACAAGGCGGACAGGTTGGTGAAGGGCAGCCCGTTCAGGCGGGAGCGGCACCTTCTGAAGCCGGCGAAAGCGTGGCTGCGGCCGCAGGTCAGCCTGTGCAGGCAGGCCAGGTGGTGCCCGGATGGGTCGCCGCGCAGCTCGTTCCACTGTTCAAGAGACTTCTCCCTG
>OGYE01001572.1_pt1 | contig 14753 bp, 16 predicted proteins | sample 1576471 | NCBI WGS metagenome assembly OGYE01 (sample SAMEA3541532, study PRJEB24748) | human gut metagenome | biome: human gut; feature: human-associated habitat; material: faeces | place: China | collected 2012
CATAAACATTAAAAAAACAGATATTTAAGTTGTCTTAAATCTTGACATAGTACCAGTGGAATTGATTGTCGTATCTAGTTGTACATAAGCTCCTGAACAATTAGATCGTTCAAGATATTGTCCTAAAGGCTGAATCATATCGTTTTCTAAAGAATAGATGGCATTGGGATTGTCCTGCAGCTGTTGAAAGGTTAATCCTTGATTCGCTAGGGTTGTTTCTAATATAGCTTCCATATTATCAGCCAGTGCGATATTCATAGAGGCCAAGTCATCCCAATAATTTTCCATATTCTTTGTGAAGTATTCACTTTGAATGGATAGTTTTTTATGAAAATCTTGTTCGGTCGTTCCAAGTCTTCCAAATAGGAAGAGTCCCATTAATAAAGTAATACTGATGGTAGTCACTAGAAAGAACATATATACGAAAAGCTTTCGTTTCATGGATCTTTCTTTTGATTTAAAACTTAATTGCATAGGCTTAACCTCAAGAAAGACTTTTTAAAATATTCATTGCTTCATCTACAATTTCATCAATATCTTCACCGGCATTAGCTCGTGCTTGCCATTCTTGTTGGTGGCTTCTTACTTGATCATAAAATGCATAGGCCTTTCTAGAAATCGCATTTGGAACCTCTCTAGAAATAACGGTATAGTCGGATTTCATTTCGGTGATTGTATTGTATAAAGATTGTGTTTCTTCATCTTCAAACTTTTCATTTTTTAAGTTTTTAAATGCTTTTTTTGTGACTGGCATGTAACCTGCTTGGATCACAAAGTCCATGTTTCGTTTTGGTTCTACAAGCCAATGTGCAAAGACACTAGCGGCTTCTTGTTTTTGTTCTGTAGTCTTATAGGCACATAATCCAACACCAGCTTGTGTCATGAGGGCATGGTCTTTATCGGCCTTTGGATAAGGCAGGGCAATCGCATTTAATGGTTCCGTTGTATTATCTGGATATGTAACGATGTCATTTAAATAGAGGTAGGCTGCACTACTGGATACACCAATGAGTGTTTCTCCGGTTGTAAGTTCTGTGCTTGAATAAAAGTCAGAAGCAGAAATATGGCCTTTGATCAATGGTTCTAGAAAGGTTCTAAAGGCTTCTTTAAAAGCAGGATCCTCCGTATTGTACCAGCCATTCTCTGTAAACATATTCTTTGTTCCTAATGCGATCGCATAAGATTCAATGGAATTTAATAGATAATCAAAGCATAATAACGGCTTTCCATTTGACCATTCATAATATTTTTCGGCTACATCAAACGTTTGATTCCAAGTGTCAAAATCATTTAATGAAACAGCGGTATCGTTAGAAAACTTTTCAAATTGTGTACCATTCATAAATAAAACGATTGTTGATTTTGATAATGGAAGATCCACAAGCTTATCCTCTAGCATTCCAGCATCTAAAAACTCATCAACAAAATTTGAAATTTCCTTCTCTGTAAATACATCATTCCATACAACACTCTTATCTAAGCCTACCTGTTTGGCATTATGAATATGTCCTGTATAAAGATCTGGCATTGGATCTGCACCTGGTTCTTTAGATAAACTTTCTTCAAGCTCAGAACCAATTTTACTCGCATTGGTTATTTTTGTGACATTAATTATAATGCCCTTGTCCTTGCCTTCTGTTTCATTGAATTCAGCAATCAATTGATTCATTGGAGAATTGGCTTGTTCTCCATAAACATGCCACATTGTCAGGGTCACGGGGTTATCTTTATCGAGTAAAGATTTTGATGAACACCCATATAAATTGCATAGGCCTAGACCAAATACTAATAAATATTTTATAACTTTTTTCATGATTTTCCCCTTTATTTACCGCAGTTCCCACCCTTTTTAAGTTTTGGGGTGGGGTAAATTTTATAATACTTTCTATAATGAAAATGTAAGTTGATTACATAAGTTTTGAAAGTGCTTTCTATATACAATATAGCACAAGTAAACAAGTCAATCAAATGAAGAAAGGAGGGAAATGAAATGGGGTTGTTTTCTAAAAAGGAATGTGATGTGTGTAAAAAGAAGATGGCATTGATGGAAGGTTATAAATGTGCGGATGGTACGATCTGTAATGACTGTAAGAAAAAAATGTCACCATTATTTACAGACTACAAAAACACAACAATAACACAGATCAAAGGGCAGCTAACATATCGTGAAGAAAACGCACAAAGAGTCAAAGCGTTTGTGGCAGCTGAAACGTTTGGTGAGTATCCAAAGGTAATGGTTGATCGAAAGCACAACTGGTTTGTCGTGACAAAGGCAACAAAGCTTAGTGATGAAAATCCAGATGTGTTTGACTTAAGTGACATTCAAAATGTTTTGGTAGAAATTGAAGAGAATAAGCGAGAACTTCATTTCACAAATAAGAAAGGGAAGACATGTTCCTATAAACCAGCAAGATACGAATTTACGTACCAATTCAAGGTAAATATTCAAATGAATCATCCATTCATCAAAATGATTTCTTTGAAGATTACCAAAGAGGATGTCAAGATCATTTCAGAAATGCAGGATAAAGAAGTAATGGTACAGTCAAACGAAAAGTATCAGGAATCTTTACAGGTGGCAAACGCATTAAAGGATGCGCTTGAATCATAATAATGCACAGAAAAGGAGGAATCATATATGGCAAATACATGTGCAATTTGTGGTGCTACAATTAATGTTTTACAATCACAGAAATTAATGGATGGAAATTATATTTGTACAAAGGGTTGTCGTGCAAAGGGATTAAAATATTACGACTATGTTCATTCTGATTTAGATAATGTCAAGGACCATATTCATCAAACTGAAGTGGGTACAAAGATTTGGGAAGATTTAATGGAACCTTTGAAAAAAACACGAGATAAAAATCAAAAGATGCAGGCTTTTCGTCCAATCTTTATCGCACCAAGTCTAGGTTTGATTGCGGTAACAGAAGCGCGTGGAGGTTTGTTTAATACAAAAACATATGCGTGTGTATATCGTTTAGAAAATCTTCAGCTATATAGAACTGAAAGGATGCCCGCAAGAACAAGTGGTTCGGATAAAGATAAAATGTGTGTTCACTTAGGCTTTGTACATACAAAAGGTTTAAATGATGTCTATATTCCATTTGATGATGAAACAAGATGCCATCAATGTGTAGATTATCTAAATAAATTGTTTGGCTTAGATGATTCATTTAGAAGTGGCATTAAAAAGTCTGTAACTCAATTTAAGGCAACAAAGAGTATGTGGGATTTAGCGAAAGCCAAAAAGAATGGAGAAAATTTAGAAGAAAAAGCGAAAGCGACAGTGGATGCGTTTGGGGCAACGATCATTGGAGATCGTACGCAATTTAAAGATGCAGCCGATCAAGCTCTAGCTGGATATGACTTGGATTAAGCTTTGTTCGGTCTTGTTTCTTAGTTTGAATCTAATGTTTACAGGTTGTAAATCACAACCTAATGAAGAGGTATATATTTCAGATTTCTACAATATTCATGAAGAATATAAGGATGCATGGGGAAATGTTGGTAAGTATGACATTTCCTTACCTTATATTCATTGTGATTCAAAGAGCGCAAAGAAATTGAATCAGACAATCAAAAATGAATACAAGGATTTGGTAGATTCTTTAGATGAGGCAAAAGAAGAAGGGTATACGTTGCCGGACACAAAGGTTAGTTATGATGTGTATACACATTCAAATCTATTGAGTTTAGTTATTAAGGAAGAAGTAGAGACGGAATATCCTAGGTATAAGGTGTATCATTTTGATTCTAAAACGAAGAAGCGTGTTTCGAATAAAAAGTTGTATAAGAAATATAAAATCAGTCAAAAAGATATGAAGGTATGGGCTGCACAGGCTTTTGATCAGGAATATGCCAATGAATATTATGACAATGTAAAGGAATTAAGAGCTCAAACAATTGGTTTGTTGCCTTCAAATCTGGATGTGTTTTACCACAAAGGAAAATTGAATGTATTGATTCCTGTCGCCACAAATTTTGGTTCTGGAACAAAGATGGTTTTGTATAGGCCAAGTCGCAAGAAGTCTTATAAGATAGAAGATTCTTCCACGTTTGACCAGATGACTATGACATTAAAGGATAATAAACTATCGCTTTACTATAGTGGAACGGATAAAACGTATAAGGTGCATGGTTGTTTTAATGAGTATAAACAAGTTCATGTGTATGAAATAGGTCCTGGTGTCACTTATGGTTTTGCGCTAACGACAAATGGTTTGGTGGAAGTGATTGCGATTGAGGATGGTTTGCCGATTGAGCGTGTTTGTAGTCAAGGACCATTATATGGGTTAGATAAAGTAAAAAGCCTTCGTAGTGGGCAGGCACTGACAGAAAATGATCAGTTGATTGATTTATTTGATGCATTGAGAAATCAGCCGTTTAAAAGTCTTGAAGGTACGTATACAAATGAGAGTGTAACACTTCAAATCGATGAGAATGGTTTGTATGCAATGCAGGATCAAGAGAATTCGCATTCTGGCCTATTGTTTAGTGTAGGTATGGAAGAAGATGGATTTGTGTATGGATATGATGACTATAATCAACAAGTCTTATCGTATTGTAAAGTAATGCCGTTATATGAAAAATTAGAGATCAAAAATTTGTTTGATCATGACAAATTAGAATTGGAGTATCAATATGAATAATAAAAAATTGTTTGCGAGTGCACTAGCACTAAGTATGTTTTTTGGATTAACAGCTTGTTCAAGTGAAAAGCCGGAAGATACAAAGGTTGTAGAAAAGAAGGAAGAGAAAAAAGAAGAGAAGAAAGAAGAAAAGAAGGAAGAAAAGAAAGAAGAAAAGAAAGAAGAAAGTACGGATGCTGTATTAGTAAGAGAAATTTCGAGTAAGACATATACAGTCACAATTCCTGAGCTTACTTCATTCTATACACCAAGTAGAGATGGTTTAGAAGTTAAAACAGAAGTAAATGAACAACAAATCTCATATACGCTTGAAGATGAATTTGGTGATTTTAAAATGGCTATTTATGTAAACCCAATCAGTGCTGAGAGTGCAGAAGCCTATGCGAATCGTATTAATGAAGGATTCAAGGATGATGAATCGAAACAATATAAGCCTAGCACGGTGGGTGATTTCAGTGGCTTTAGAAAAGTGACTACAAGTGAAAATCCTAGCTTCAAATGTAAAGATAACTTGTTGTTGGATTTTGAAAGTGTGGATGGTTCTGCTGTAGTGATGTCTGTGACTGTAGAACAATTCAATGATACGGATACAGCGGATATGGAAGTAGCGATGAAAGCTATTTTGGGCAATATGAAAGTTGAGGTTAAATAGTCATGAACGCAAAATTTGTGAAAAGCTTATTAGTAATCGGAATGGGCTTGAGTTTAGCTGCTTGTTCATCGAATGATCCAGAGCCTAAAAAGGAAGATACAAAGGTTGTCGAAGCTAAAAAGGAAGAAAAGAAAGAGGAAAAGAAGGAAGAGAAAACAACGGATTTTGTGGTGAGCAAAAACTACAACAAGAAGTATGAGATCATCATCACAATGCCTCAAGATTTCACAACGATTTATACGCCAGCAGATGGTGTAGAGGTTACAGGAGAGATTGTTAATGATTCCTTTATTCGCTATAGCTTTGAAAATAAAGAAGCCGATACGAAAAAGATTGCGGCAGTTGAAGCAAATGCAGATGCGACAGCGGATGAAGTGGCTGAAACCTTCAATAAAGGTGAGGAAGATGAGAGTAAGCTTTATAAGCCTTATCAGGTTGGAAACTATACAGGTGTAAATAAGATTTCGGATTATTCTTATGATGATTATGTAACGTACAATATGTATTTCAATTTGGATCGAGATGGTTTTAAAGGAACAATTAAGGTTGTTGTTGAAAAGCTAAAAGCGGAAGCGGATGATTCGGATACAGAAGCTATTATTACTGCAATTTTAGATAATGTAAAAGTTGAAAAGAAGAAATGTGAGTAAGCCTATGAATCATAAGCTAGCTAAGATCTTGCTTGCGCTAGGTATAGGCTTAAGCCTAGTTTCTTGTGCAAAAAAGCCAGAAGAACCAAGGTCTTCACAAGTGAAAAAAGAAGAAAAGGTAGAAATTGGTGAAATGACTGGAGTCGCACAAATGAATGGCTATTTCATTAAGATGACAATGCCAGATTTATTGTCGGTTTATACACCGAAACAAGAGGGCTTAGATATATCGGGTAAGCTAGAGGGTGGTCGTATTCTTAAATATGATTTACATTCGGATGATCGTACGTATATCACGCGAATTTCAATTGATTGTGATTATCGTAATACAGCCAAGGAAACGGCGGATGTCTTGAATGCAGGTTTTGAAGATGAGGCGGATCAATATAAGGCATTTACGATTGGTAAGTATTCGGGTTATAAGAAAACGACGGTATATGATTCGTCTGATAAAACCTATTCTAAGATGTTGATCGATTATCCGGTTGGTGAAGATAATGTTGTCTTACAAATTTATGTAGAACAAGAAAAAGCCAATGATTTGGATGAGGTAACACTTGCTGTATTGGATAATATCGTTGTTGAAATTTGTATGGAAGAGTAGGTGATAAGAGTGAAAAGGAATAAGTTATTAACTGGCTTCTTAGTTTTGGGTATGGGACTGAGTTTAGTGGCTTGTTCATCAAATGAGCCAGAGACTAAGGTAGCTGAAGAAAAGAAAAAAGAAGAGACTAAGGTAATTGAAGAAAAAGAAGAAAAGGTAAAAGAAGAGAAGAAGGAAGAAGAAAAGGCTAAGGCAGCTGAGGAAGAAAAAGAAAAGGATAGTACGATTATTAGTTATGCGAATAAAAAGGTAAGAGTTACTTTACCTAAAGATTTGACTTCTTTTCATACGCCTGCTAGAGAAATTTCTAGATATAGCTATATGGAAGAATCGAATGTTCTTGGTTATTCATTGTATGCGAAAGATCGTACGTTTACCATTCATTTCTCAATTGGAACGGATGGCTGGGATTCAGCAGAGGCTGCCAGCATTTCTCACAACAAGGTTTGTAAGGATGAATCAAAAATGTATGAGCCATGCACTGTAGGTGAATATTCTGGATATAAGTATGTGGTGTCAAGTGATAAATCGATTGAATATCATTATGTGCTTGATTATCTAGTGGATGGTCAAGATGTCGTACTAACCATTCGTGAAGAATTACGTGATGATGACGATACTTCCTTGTTAGAGCCATTGTTGCTGGATGTGGTACATAATTTAAAGATTGAATTAATAGGAGAATAATATGAATGGGAATAAGTTATTAACCGGCTTCTTAGTTTTGGGTATGGGACTGAGTTTAGTGGCTTGTTCAAGTGATAAGCCTGAGTCTAAAAAAGAAGAGACTAAGGTAGCAGAAAAGAAGAAAGAAAAGAAAAAAGAAGAGAAGCAAATCGATACGCAGGATCGAACGGCTAAATTGAGTGTTCCCGAAGATCTGTCTCCTTATTTTACTTCATCTAGAGAGGGTGTAGGTAAAATGGAGAGTATGGTAAAGGATAATGGTTCGATTGTCTATAAGTGTTTAAATGAAGAGAATAAGTATGAGTTGAATGCTGAAATTAAATTGTTGTCGTCTAGCTCAGCTGAAAAGAGTGCGGATCTACAGAATTCAATGTATGGTGAAAATGACGAGGATAAAAAGTATAAGTCTTGTAAATTTGAGGGCTTTGATGCGTATAGTCACACCATCAATCTGGGTACGGTTGAAAATACTAGACTTCACTATTATATAGATTATCCAGTCGAGGATATCAATAAGGTCGTTTCTATTGAAATCAACCAGAAGAATGATAAGGAAAAGGATACTTCTGATTTAGAACCTTTTGCGAAGGCCATCATTAAGAATATGAAGCTAGAAAAGGTGAAGGAAGAAAAGAAAGAGGAAGTCAAGAAGGAAGTTAAAGAAGAGAAGGTGGATGAAAACAGCAAGGAAATTGTTGGTGAATCGTCTCGTGCAAAATTAATATTACCGAGAGATTTGACTTCGTTCTATACGCCAAGTATGGAGTATGACACGATCAAGGGAAATCAGGATAAGGGAAACATTGGTTATACATTAAGTCGAAAAGATCCAGATCGTTCAATATACGTAAACATATGTACGGATTCAAGTGATACGCTTGAAGAGGCTATCGTTTTCCATAATGAGCATTTAAGTAAAGGAGAAGAGCCGTTCACAGAGTATACATTGGGTGAATATTCTGGATATCGTTCTACAAGCTACACGAATTATTGGAATAGTGCCAATGATACGACGTATAGGTATAAGTTAAATTATCCAGTAGGCGATAAAAATGTAATATTGTCATGTTTTGTAAAACTTCGTGATAATTCGGATGATACGACAGGATTAGAAGATATATTATTGGCGGCTTTGCAGCAATTGAAGGTAGAAATTAAATAATAATAGGAGAACATAATATGAAAAATAATAAGTTATTAACAAGTCTGTTTGTGCTTGGTATGGGCTTAAGTCTAGTTGCGTGTGGTGCAAGTGATGGTGGTACGACTACAAAGACGGATGGTACAAAAACGGTAGAGAAGAAAGAAGAACAGAAGTTTGCGGATCGAAAAGAGTATGAATCGGAGGGTCTAGCTTGTAATTTTAAATTGCCAAACTTGGATTCTTTCTATTTGGTGAAGGGTTTAGAAAAGCCTGTTTATAATACTGAATTATCGCTTGGAAACACAAAATATGAAGTTTATGATGATTATCTTCCGGTTCTTTTAGTATATGTAGGAGATGATGCATTCGCAGAATGGAGTGATGGATATACTATTGAAGAGCTTGCGACAAAAGATTTGAATGGGGAAGCTGAATATACAGAGACAAAAGTCGGTGGCTATAGAGCTTTAGTTGCAGATTTATCGGATGAGGATAGTTTAAAGAAACAATACTATATTGAACATCCAGATCTTCCAAATGGAATCGTTTGTATTGAAGTCTGTGAATATGATGATAAAGATATTTCCGATGAACTTGCAGAAGCGATTATTAAAGAGTTCAAAGTTGTTGAACTTTTAGATGTTGAATAATTGAACTTGTATGAATAAGACACGATTTAAGTGACAGGAGGTTTGTACTTGATGTCTAATCAGAATCGTGAGTATGGTAAAAGAAAAGAGTTGAATGTGCAGAGCTTAGCTTGTACATTCACTCTACCTAATATAGATGCTTATTTTCGTGTGAATGATGAGCGCGTTACGTATAAAAGTAAAGTTGTTGCGTCTGGTATGATGTATCGCATTTTTGGTCAGAATACGGATATTTTAGTGTTTGTGGATACTATTCCTTATATTCGAAACAATGCGATGTCTTATGATGAAGTGGTTCGTGTTGAGTTTGAAAATCTAGATTATAAAGATTTAGAGATACTTGCTTATAAGACATGTATATATGAGGAAGAGGATGGTAATTATATAAAACGTACATATCTTGTGGACTATCCAGATATATCAAGTGGTGTACTGAGAATTGAAATTTTGAGTAAATCAAATGAATTTGATTCTTTAGTAAGTGCAATAGTAAAAGAAATACAAGTAAAAACAATAGAAGAATGGTAGGTAAATAATATGGGATTAATTAAAGCAGGTGCTGGAGCTGTTGGTTCTGTTTTTGGCGATCAATGGAAGGAGTACTTTTATTGTGATGCATTAGAGCAGGATGTATTGGTTCGTAAGGGCTCTAAAAGGACGGGTAAAAAGTCGAGTAATAAAGGAAGTGACAATATCATTTCAAATGGTAGTGTGATTGCGGTTGCGGATGGTCAATGTATGTTGATTGTTGATCAGGGTCGTGTTGTTGAGCTTTGTGCAACGCCAGGAGAATTTGTGTATGATTCTTCAAGTGAACCTTCTATCTTTGCGGGAAGCTTAGGCCAGAGTATTAAGGATTCTTTCTCAACAATGGCTAAGCGTTTCACTTTTGGTGGAGATACGGCTAAGGATCAAAGAGTGTATTATGTGAACACAAAAGAAATGGGCGAGGTTCTTTATGGAACGGCGACTCCAATTCCATTTAGAGTGGTTGTGAATGAAGAATTGGGCTTCAAGTTGTCTGTGAAATTGCGTTGTAACGGTAACTTTACATATCGTGTGGCCGATCCAATCTTATTCTATACGAATGTTTGTGGAAATGTGGCAGAGGATTTTGAGTCTGAAACCATTGAGGGCAAGTTAAAAGGTGAATTGATGACGGCTTTACAGCCTGCTTTGGCAAAATTGAGTGCGGATCGTGTGATGTATTATGAGATTCCAGCTCACACAATGGATGTTGCGGCAGCTTTAAATGATGAGTTGAGTGATATTTGGCGTGCTAAGCGTGGCTTGGAAGTTGTATCTTTCAATATTAACTCTTTGAGTATTCCTGAGGATCAAGAAAAGAAGATCACAGAGTGGGAAGAAAATGCGATGACGATGAATCAAACGGTTGCGGCAAGTCGTTTGGTTGGTGCCCAGGCTACAGCTATGAAGGATGCTGCCAATAATGCGTCTGGTGCAATGACTGGATTTATGGGTATGGGTATGGCCATGAATCAGGGTGGTATTAATGCGCAAAACTTATATGCGGCTGGTGCTCAAGCACAACCAACTCCTGCTCCAACTTCAACACCGGCTCCTGCACCTACGCCTGAGGCAAAGGCAGATGGCTGGACTTGTCCAACTTGTGGACATCTAGCAAGTGGTAAATTCTGTCCAGAGTGTGGAACGCCTAAGCCTAGTGTTGAGGGTTGGGCTTGTCCGACTTGTGGTACTGTAAATAAGGGTAAATTCTGTACAGAGTGTGGTGCAAAAAAACCGGCACATGAACCGTTGTATCGTTGTGATAAGTGTGGTTGGCAACCTGAGGATCCGCATCATCCACCTAAATTCTGTCCGGAGTGTGGTGACCCATTTGATGATAATGACATAGAAAAGTAGAGGGTTTTAATTATGAGTGCTTTACAAGAGTTTAAATGTCCTTGTTGTAATGGTTCCATTTCGTTTGATACAAAACTTCAGAAGATGAAGTGTCCTTATTGTGATACAGAATTTTCTCTGGAAACACTTCAGCAATATGATTCTGTAAAGATTGAGGAAGAAGATCAATTTGAGTGGGATGTGAAGCCAGGTCAAGAGTGGGCAGAAAATGAAACTGATGGATTATTGACATATGTTTGTAATTCGTGTGGTGGTGAAATTGTTGCGGATGAAAATATGGCGGCTGCATCTTGTCCGTTTTGTGGAAGTCCGATTGTCGTAAAGGAAAAATTGGGTGGTGTCTTAAAGCCAGATTTAGTGATTCCGTTTAAATTGGATAAAAAGGCGGCTAAGGAAGGTTTGAAACAGCACTATAAGGGTAAGACTTTATTGCCTAAAGAATTCAAATCCGAAAATCATATTGAAGAAATCAAAGGTGTATATGTGCCTTTCTGGTTGTTTGATGCGGATGCCGATGGTGAGGTTCGTTATAATGCGACAAAGGTTAATATGTGGTCGGATTCAGAATATGATTATACGGAAACCAAATACTATCGTTTATATCGTAAAGGACATGTAAGATTTGAAAACATTCCGGTAGATGGTTCGAGCAAGATGCCAGATGATATGATGGAGTCTATTGAGCCTTATGACTTAAAAGATGCGGTGGATTTTCAGACGGCTTATCTAGCAGGTTTTTTAGCCGATAAATATGATGTGGATGCCGATTCAAGTATTGAGCGTGCCAATACACGTGTAAAGAAGTCTACGGAAGATGCGTTTATGACTAATTGCGGTAAGTATGACACGGTTACTTGTGAGGATAGTGCAGTTCAGATTCAGAATGGTACGGCAAAATATGCGTTGTATCCAGTGTGGATCTTAAATACGAAGTGGAAGGGTGAAAACTACAGTTTTGCGATGAATGGTCAAACGGGTAAATTTGTAGGGAATCTTCCAGAAAATAAGAGCCTAGTTTACTTGTACTATGTAGTGGTTACGCTTCTTGGAAGTGTTTTAGCTTATATCGTAATATTGATTATGAGTTGGGGAAAGTAGGAGGTTGTATATGAAAAAACTTAGTATTTTATGTTCATCTCTTCTACTTGCACTTATGATGTGCTTCCCGGTTTTTGCGAGTGAAGATCTAAGATATGTAGACGATAATGCAGGCTTATTAACTGCAAGTGAACAGCAGGAATTAAATGATACTTTAACTGAGATCAGTGAAAGACAGGGTGTAGATGTTGCCGTAATCACTGCGGATGATATGGGTGATCAATCCATAGAGGACTACGCAAAGGCAAAGTATGAAGAGCGTGGTTATGGTGATGATGGTGTCTTGTTAGTAGTCAACATGAAAGTTCGCGAGTGGTGGATGTCTACTTATGGAAAAGGTACTACAGCTATTTCGTCAGAAGACATTAGTACGATTGGTAGTGAGTTTGCGCCTTATTTAAGTAGTAAAGAATATGCGGATGCATTTGAAACATACGCAAGACTTTGCGATGACTATATTACTAGAGCACCTAATCTTTCTGAAGAGTATGCGCAAGCTTTAAGCGGTCTTACTTCATTACAAGATGGACTAAGATTTGTGAATGATGATGCGCGTTTATTAACTGAGGATGAAAGAAAAGAGTTAAATGATACTTTAACCCAAATTGGTAAGCGTCAAGGTTTAGATGTTGCGATATTGACTACAAAAGATACGGGTGGTAAGGCACTTCTTGATTATGCGATGACGATGTATGGAGCGCTCGAGTATGGTCAGGGTAAAAATAAAGATGGAATTCTTTTAGTGGTCAACATGGAAACGCGTAAGTTCTGGATGGCTACTCATGGATATGGTATTACAGCATTTACGGATGCCGGAATTAGTTATATTAGTGAAAAGCTAGGCCCTTCTTTTAAGAAAGAGAAGTACATGAAGGCTTTTACAACGTTTGGTAGTCTTTGCGAAAAGTTTGTAGAAAAGGCACATAATGGTAAGCCTTATGATGTTGGAAATATGCCGTTTAAATGGCTTCCATGGTATTGCGTTCCAATAAGTCTTCTAGTAGGTTTTGTGTGTGCAGTCTTTGTGGTTAGTAAAAAGCGTGAACAACTTCATTCTGTTAGTTTTGAAGACAAGGCACACAACTATATGAAGAAAAATACGTTGAAGATGAAAGAGTCTCATGACTACTTCTTGTATCACACGATAACTCGTAATCGAATTAAATCTGACGATGATGATAGTTCGAGCGGAGGAAGTAGCACATTCACTAGTAGTAGTGGCGACACGTATGGTGGTGGTGGCGGTAGCTTCTAATGCCGCAAAATGCAGGATCAAACCCCTGCATTTTCCACTTTTAATAATATAGGGAATACGGCTTATTCAGACAATATGAATCAATGGTTGAGTTTACTATTGATGAGTGGATTTGTGTTGGCTTTGGGTATGAAGAAAAGATTAAATAAGATCAAGGCTCTTTTTAAGGAGGGAGCCTTATCTCTTAAAATCAGTATAATTGAAGTCTTATAGTGATTTTAAGGGGTATGTTTTGTCTACCTTAAATAATTAAAGGAGAGAGGAGGTTTTGAGACAATTCCGTTACCTATTCGGGAATAATAAGTAAATGGGTGATATGAAAAATGGAATAGGAGTTGATAATCTATGAAAAAGAGTTGGACGAGTGTGGGGCTTAGTTTGTGTATGGTTTTGACTTTAACTCCGGTTACGGCAATCTATGCGGATGAGTTCGATACTCATGAGGGTGTGATGGATCAAGAAATAGTTGAAGAAAAGGATTTAGATCTTGTGGAGGAAGAAGAACCCATTGTTGAGGGTGAATCTGAAGAAGTGGTAGAAATAGTTGAATCTGAACCAGAAGAGGTTGTAAAGGAGATTGTTGAAGAAGAAATTATTGAAGAAGAGGTATTAGAAGCTTTACCGATGATGTTGACGGCTCCTGCACCTGTATCGAGTGGTTTGGCAATTGATGAAACAAACTTTCCAGATGCGAACTTTAGAAGCTATGTTTTAGCATCATTCGATTCGAATGGAGATGAAAAGTTGGATGATGAGGAGATTGCGAATGTTAAATATATTTATGCACCATCAAAAACGATTTCGAGTTTAAAGGGTATTGAGTATTTTACTGAGCTTTTAGAATTGAATTGTGATAATAATCAATTGACTTCATTAGATGTCAGTAAAAATACAAAGCTTGTTAAATTGATTTGTAGTAAAAATGCATTAACTTCTTTAAATACGAGTCATAATCCATTGTTAAAGAAGCTTGATATTTATAGTAATAAGATTACTTCAATTGATGTAAGTCAGAATACAGAATTAGAGACTTTGTATATTGGGCGTAATCCGATTGAAACTTTAAATGTGAAAAACAATGTGAAGTTAATGGAGTTACAGAGCGAATTGAATAACTTAACATCAATTGATTTGAGTAATAATTCCCCATCTATGACACTATATATGGCAAATAATATATATCCAATAACGGTTGGTAAGGGAAGAAGATTTGATTTATCAAAGCTTCCTGCTGGATTTGATGTGAGTAAAACTTCGAATTGGCAAAATGCGACTGTAAATTCGGGTGTGTTGATTGTTGAGAATGGGAAAGATTTTGTTACGTATGATTATGATTGTGGAAATGGTCATAAAGTGAATTTTAGATTTAGAGTATATTCTAGCATTAAACAGGTATCTGTGCCTTGGGCTAAATATAAATATTGGCTTAACTAGCAATTTGGTGACTTTGCTATAATTCTGCGTTTTATCACTT
>OGYE01001574.1_pt1 | contig 14744 bp, 10 predicted proteins | sample 1576471 | NCBI WGS metagenome assembly OGYE01 (sample SAMEA3541532, study PRJEB24748) | human gut metagenome | biome: human gut; feature: human-associated habitat; material: faeces | place: China | collected 2012
ACATAGAACATTTCATTACAGAATTTCTTATGTTACGAATTGAATACTATCAAACGTAGAACTGACTTCACCCGTTTTCCCCGGCAAGATAGGAGATTTGGTCCAGTCGGTAACAGTGCACCCGCAGGAAGTGGTGACATTGGATATCACTAACGGCTTATCGCCCTTATTTGTTATTTTAAAGGTAGCCGTTACCGGGTTCTTCCATAAAATGGTTCCAAATTCGTGCATTGTCTTATCAAAAGAGGCTTTTGGCTGCGCAAAGACTGAAAGCCCCGATCCCAGCAACATACTTATTATCAACATTATGTATTTCATACCAAACTAAATTCTTCGTTTAAAGTAACAAAGGTAAGGAAAAAAAGCATTATCTTTGCATTAGAAGGTGTTAAAACAAAAAGATTAAAACTATAAACTGGAATATTATGAGAACATGGAAGAATTATCTATGTATGCTGGCCGCACTGGTTGTCACGCTCGGTTTCACTTCCTGTGAGAGCGATGAAGACATCGGTTTTGATTTATCGGGATTGTATGGAGTGACATGGTTCGGCGATATGGGTGCCGGTGATTCTTGGGGTGAACCTTTGGACAGCTATATCACATTCACATCCGGCTCTCGCCCCGACCACGGTGTAGGAACGGAAGACCTCTATTATACCACTCCTCCCTTCGAGTATTACGATACCTATAAATTCGACTGGTTTATTGAGAACGGACGGTTATATATAGACTATGATACCGGGGAATCCATCATTATAGATTATCCGCATGTCAATGGAAACTACTTCTACGGAACAATAGGAAACTTTGATTTCCGGTTGGAATACGATGGAGGCCGCAGCGTCAAAAGACAAGCGGATATCTCCAAATGAAAATAACCTGTCATTAAGTTGTAAGGGAGTATGTCAAAACTATCGTTTAGTTCGTAGGGGCTATGGAATAGCCCGGTTTAGTTTTGGCACACTCCCTTTACAATTCTATTTCACCACTACTTTATATCCTCCTGTATGCCCGCCGAACTCGGGTGCATAAGCCGACTGAATCGTTGCTATCCCGGACCGGTATTCTCCCGAACGGGTCACATACACCTGATACTCTATCACATACATTCCTTTACGCATTTGATTGACAAAGAAAGAAGTGGAAGCATCTTTTGTTGCCTGATAATATCCCAGGTTTGTGCTCAGGCGATAACCTGACAATGCTGCCAACGTAATATATATTGTTCTTGTCCCCAAGTTTCTGGTTTTAACCAGTCAACTTTTCCTACAATTTGTTGATTTTCACTTTTTGTTGATGTACTTTCTGTTTTTGTTGTTGAAGTTGTTATTTTTGTATTTTCAGAACTTGTTGTTGATGAAGTTTCTTCTTTTGTTGAAGTTGTCGTTGGTTCAGTTGGTGGTTGTTCATCTATTACTGGCTCTTCTACTGGTGTAGCTGTTTGCTCTCCAGCTTTTCTTGTAATATTTAGTGTATATGTTTTCTTTGTTTTTCCATCTTCTGCAACAACTACAATTTCAACTTTATTTTCTCCTTCATTTAATGCGATATTTCCATCTCCTGATTTTACTTTTGCATTTGAGTCTTTAGTTGTTGCATATATATATACTTTTTCGGCTTCATTTGGAACCTCTACATTGTATTGATATGTATCTGGTTTAAATCCTTTAAAATCATATTGTTTTGGATTTAAGCCTAAATCTCTTAATCTTGCTTCTGATGACTTTGTTGTACTATTATTATTTGAACTTGCTGAATTGTTTGATGTGTTGTTATTTGAACTTCCTGCATTATTTGATGTATTATTATTTTCTGTTGGTGTCTCTGTTTTTGGGGCTTTTACTGTTAATATTGCATTATTATCAACATTAGGTAAATCTTCATCATTGACATTTGCTATTCCAGTAATTCTAAATTTTATCTTATATGTTGTATCTGATGTTACTGTTGGCACTTTAAATGTATAACTTCCTAAATCCGTTATTCCTGTTGCTGAAGCTCCTGATATTTTAGTTCCATTTGCTGTTCCACTTGGACCAGCACTAGAACTAACTAATTCAAGTCCTGAATTATCAACCAATTCCAAGTTATAAGCTCCTAATGTTTCTTTTGAAGTTATTGATATTGTTACATTTCCATCACCAGAATTAACTTGCTTATCTGTTGAAACAATATTTGAAGCATTAACTTTTGTTTCTAAAATTAAAATTGAAAATATTGCTATAAGTAATATGTTAAATATCTTTTTTTTCACAATTATTCCTCTCTCTCTTTATAATTCTATTTTATAAGTATCTACAGCATATTTTAAAATTCTTAATGAATCTCTTGCATCAATTATTCCATCTTTGTTTAGGTCAGCTGATTTTGCATATTCATTATTTAATTCATATGTTCCAACTGCATATTTTAAAATTCTTAATGAATCTCTTGCATCTACAACTCCATCTCCACTTACATCTCCAAGAACTGAAATTGTATATTTATCATTTACAACATAACCTGTTGCAAGATTTGATTCGTTTGAAACCACTTCACCATTTGAATTTTTTACAACTATTTCTGCTCCTAATAATTCTTTTAAATCTGTGATTGTTGAATTTGGAATTGATGTTATTTCATTTGTAGTATTATTTGTTCTTATTTTTTCATTTTCTACAATTTCTTTATTTTCATCATCAGGATTTTCTGGAACATCTGGTGTTGGATTATCAGGAGTATCTTTTCCATTATCTTCTTTTACTGGAACTAAATATAATTTATATACAGGCTCATCATCAGATGTTGATCTTGCAGCATATCCTTCTACACCATTTGATTTTCTAACAAAATCCCAATATGTACCTGCAACTTTTTCTGTTGCTTTTTCAATTACTGTTACAACCTCATTTAGATATATTTTTTCTCCAATATATGTTCCATTTGGATTATCTCTTAATCTTAAACTTGGATTTGCATTACATTTTACTAAATTACTATCTATTTCAGGAGTTTCATTATTATCTGTATTTGGTCTTTTGCATGCTATATTTGGCATGTTTTTATATACTGGAATTATAAATGTATAATCCATATCTATTGATTCACATTCTTCAAATGCTACTCTTAATTTTGTTCCTTCATTTTGTGGGGCCATTATATTTTGTTGATATTGATGCCAATATAATCCTGCTTCTGAACTATCAACATCAAATTTTTGAAGATACATTGTATTTTGTCCTCTATTAATATATCCTTTTGAGATAAATTCAACACCTCCATCAATTGATAATTCAATTGATGTCCAACCTTCTTGTTCAGCTCTAGCAAGCCCATTTAATATAACGTTGTCTTTTCCGCTTCCACTAGCACCTATATTAAATACATTATATACCCCAACATATTGATCATTATACCCTTCACCTTTTACTAATGGTGATGTTCCATTTCCTTGTTCTTGTAATATTCTTGCTATTACATAATAAACATTTACATTATATTTTTTTGATGCCTCTATAATTGCATTTATGTATGATTCATTATTCCAAAAATCATATTTTTTTAACATTGCTTGTATTGTCTCAATTTTATAATCTGTATATGTTAATTCTAAAAACTGAAAAACATCTGATGAATTTAATGAATTCCTTGGATCCATCATATATTTTAATGCTGATTGTGATGCACAATGCCATTTTCCTGAATCATATGTTGCATTACCACAAATAGGACATATCCATTCTCCTGCATATGAATTACTTGTTGGTACTAAGTTTCTTGGTGATGAACCATGTCCTACATATTCATTTTCAATTACCTCATTCCAATCTAAATCTGTATATAATATTTTAAAATTCCAATTTGGATGTTCATTTTTTAAATTTTGTATCATTTCTTTTATTTGTGGATATGTATTTGAATCTAGATTTTCTATATCTTGACTAATTGTTTGATTTACTGCAAATGTTTTAGTAAAAAAGCAAAAATATTGCAATATTAAAATTATCATTATTAAAATAAAAATTAACTTTTTTTTCATTTTTTCTCCTCTTCTTACAGTATTTTATATATTCTCTACTTTTGTTATTTTTTTCATTTTTCTTCGACAATAGTATATCATTTTTTTATTCTTAAAGTCAACCTTGATGATATGTATTTTATATTACATTTATATTACAAATTCCTTAATTTTTCTTGTAGTTTCTACCTTTTTTATGATATAATGTTTTTTATTATGTAGTAAAAATCTCCTAGTAGGTGATTTTTCCGTACAGAATAATTATGGGGATTATTAGAATTTCTAAGCAATTTCCATTGCATAGAAATTCTTAAATCCGTTTTTTATAATGATTGGAGGATTTATGATGGAATTACTTTCACCTGTTGGTGATTTTGATTGTTTAAAAGCAGCTGTACAAAATGGTGCAGATGCTGTATATTTTGGAGCAAATAGTTTTAGTGCAAGAGCTTTTGCTTCAAATTTTGATGATGATACACTAAAAAAAGCTATAAATTATGCAAAAATAAGAGGTGTTAAAACAAATTTGACTTTAAATACTCTTATAAAAAATGATGAAATGTATAATGCAATTGCTTTAGCAAAAAAAGCTTATGAATATGGTATTGATGCTATAATTGTTCAAGACTTAGGTCTTGCTCGTTATATGATAAAAAATTTTCCTGGTCTTGCTGTTCATGCTAGTACACAAATGTCTGTACATAATTTAGAAGGTGTTCTTACTCTTCAAAATATGGGATTTTCTCGTGTTGTGCTTTCTAGAGAACTTTCTATTCAAGAAATTGAACATATATGTAAAAACTCAAATGTTGAAATTGAGGCATTCGTACATGGTGCTCTTTGTATTTCATATTCAGGTCAATGTTTATTTTCAAGTATGGTTGGTGGTCGTTCTGGAAATCGTGGTAAATGTGCTCAACCTTGTAGATTACCTTATGAATTGTTAGAAAATGATACAACTATTGATAAAGGTTATTTATTAAGTCCTAGAGATTTATGTGGATTAGAATATTTGCCACAACTAGTAAATGCTGGAGTAACTTGTCTAAAAATTGAAGGTAGAATGAAAACTCCTGAATATGTTGCAACTGTTACTAGAATTTATAGAAAATATCTTGATTTAGCCATGTCAAAAAATGATTTTAAAATTGATGAAAAAGATAAAAAAGAATTATTACAAGTATTTAATAGAGGTGGATTTTCAAGTGGACATCTATCTTCTACCGAAAATAGGAAATTAATATATACTCAAAAATCTAATAATATGGGAATATATTTAGGAACCATTTCAAATTTCAATAAAAATCATGGATACATTTCATTTACAACTAATGAATTTCTACATGTTGGAGATAAAATTTGTGTTGAAAATAAAAAACATGAAACAAATCTATATACTATCTCTGAATTAATGAAAAATGATAAAAACATTACAGAAGCACATATTGGTGATAAAATAAAAATTGGTAGAATGAAAGGTGATATTTTTATAGGTGATAAATTATTCAAAATTTCTGATAAAGAATTAACAACTTCTGCATTAGAAACTATTGAAAAAGAGTATAGAAAAAGAAAATTATCTTGTGAAATGAAAGTTATCTTAAACTCCCCTATTTCTTTAAAAATATTTGATGATAATATATCTGTTAAGATTGACTCTAATATAATTCCTGAACCTGCTCAAAAATCACCTATGACAAAAGAAAGACTTATTTCTCAAATCTGTAAAATTAATAATACACCTTATAATTTTGAAAATGTAACTATCGAATTAGGAGAAAATCTTTATGTTCCAAGTATTAGCGGAATTAATGAACTTAGAAGACAATCATTAGCTCAATATGAAGAAAAACTTATTTCAAGTTTTAGAAGATTATCTAATGCAAATTATACAGAAAACAATCCAAATTCATCACATAAAGAAACAAAAATAAGTTTATTATTGAATACATTAAATTTAAGTTATGATTATTTAGAATTAAAAAATGTATCTAAAATATATATACCATTCAAATATTTTATAAATAAAAACTTTTCGCACCTACTTTTAAATGTTTGCCAAAAATTTGATACATATATTTATATGCCAATAATAATTAGAAATAATTACAATAGATTAATAAAAAATAACTTACCAACTATTTTAGGCAAATACAAAATAAAAGGATTTGTTTTATCAAATATAGGAAATTTTGAACTTTTAAAAGATTACAAAGATTATGAATTTATATGTAATTATACATTCAATATATTTAACAATTTAACTATTAATGAATTACCTGCAAATACAATAACACTATCACCTGAACTTAACAAAACTGATTTAAAAAACTTTAACACAAACAAGAAAACAGAATTAATTGTCTATGGAAGAACTCCATTGATGAATTCAAATTATTGTTTATTAGGAAAATCAAATAAATGTTATTCAGAATGTGATCATAAATGTAATTCAACAAATAAATATTATCTAAAAGACAGACTTGGATTTTTATTTAGAATTATACCAGATAATATCCAAACAATTACAACTATTTACAATAGTAAAATAACATCAATCGAATATGATGGACTCCCTATTGATTTTGCAAGAATTGATATTTTAGATGAAAACATTTCTGAAATTAATGATATTATAAAAACTGTTTTAACTGGTAAAAAACTTGAAGGAAATCAATATACAAATGGAAACTTTAATAAAGAAATTTAAATGAAGGAGATAAAATTCTCTTTCATTTTTTATTGTGTAGGAAATTGTGTAACACTTTTTCTAACTTACCATATTATATATTATCAAAAGAAAAAATTTAAAGAATTACTTAAAATTCTTTAGCAAATCTTATCTTAATTATAAAGGAGGTGTTTTGTATGCCAGAAAATAGAGGTTGTGGATGTGGCTTTGGTTTTGGAGATGACTGCTGCTGGATAATAATTCTTATACTTTTAATTTGTTGCTGTTGTGGTGGTAACAGAGGTGGATGTTGCTAATCCTTTAGACATAATTAATAATGTATAGAAAAATCACCTATATTGGCGATTTTTCCTACACACAAAAGGTCCTTATGGGCCTTTTTTCTATATAAAAAACCTTATATTTCTATTGCATTTTTCTGTTTAATATATTAAAATATTACTGATACAATAAGAAGAAAGGAAGATTTTTATGAAAAAGAAAATTTCAATAGCATTATGTTTGCTATTAATTTTAATTTCAACAACTGTTTTTGCCTCAACACCAGTAAAAATGGAAATTGTTGAAAATAATATTTGTAATATTAAATTAAATGAAAATTCAAAATTTGAAAAGAAAATTGTAAGTTCTGAATTAGACAAAAAACAAGTTACATTACAATTACAAATTAATAATGATGCAATCAATAAAGTACCAGAAGGAGAATTAATGTTAGTAATTGATAACTCTTCAAGCATGACAGATAAAGTTGGTGAAGTTACAAGAAAAGATTTAGTTTTAAATTCTGCCAATAAACTTATCGAAAACTTACTAGCATTAAACTCATCTACATTAAAAATTGGTATTGTTTCATTCTCATCAAGTTCTGAAGTTTCAGAACAAGGAACAGAAAAAGATGCTCAATTAATATCTGACTTTACAAACGATTTTTCTATTTTAAAAGAAAAAATCAATTCTATTGAAGGAACTGGAGCTTATACAGATTTAGATGCTGGTCTAAAACTAGCTCAAAAAACATTTTCAACTGAAGACAATAACAAATATTTAATCGTGTTAACAGATGGCTTGCCTAATATGTGTGTTGGAAGTTCTGATTTAGTATCTGTTGAAGCATTAGAAAAAGTTATTTTCACAACTAATGAAACACTAAAATCATTAAAAAACATCAATGTAATTTCACTTTTAACAGGTATCAGTTCTGAAGAAGCTGTTTTCAAAACTGATACAACAGGAAAATCTTATACATATGGTCAAGTTATTCAAGGTGTTTTTGGAACAACAGCTCAACCTACTATTGGAAAGTTCTATAAAATAAATGATAATGAAATTGAAAAAACAATTACAGAACAAATCTATGCAGATTTAGTTCCAGTTGAACAAACATTAAAAGATATAACAATTGTTGACTATTTCCCTCAATATATCATTGATAATTTTGAGATGGCTTATGTTGAAGGTATGGATGCTTTAAAAATATCATCTGAAATTGATAAAGAAACAAATAGTATAACCTGGACAATTCCAGAATTAAAGGCTAAAGAAACATTAAAAGTTCAATATACATTAACATTAAAAGATGAATTTAATGAAAAAATAATTGATCAAATATTAGATACAAACCAAAAAGTTGAAATTAATTATAAAGATTTTGATAATACAGAAAAAACTACAGAATCAACTGTAACACCAAAATTAAAACTTACTGCAATAAAAGCTGAAGAGCCAAAAACAGAACCAACTATAACTGAACCAACAAAAGATGAAACAAAAGCCCCAGAAGAATTACCCAAAACAGGTGCTCCGATATTATTTGGATTTATAACTGTTGCTACAGTATCAACTATTGCCTTTGCAGTAAAATCAAAAAAGTTTAATTTCTAATATCAAAGAAAGTCTATAAAATATAGACTTTCTTTTTATCTAATAATATTTTTTTATAAAATCTCTTGTAATTTTTTTTAATCTGTGTTAATATAATTAAGTAATTGATTTAGGGGCATAGTGTCAATGGTAGCACATCGGTCTCCAAAACCGCTTGTCTGGGTTCGAATCCTAGTACCCCTGCCATATTGAAGAGAATAGTATTAACTATTCTCTATTTTTTCATGAAAGGACTGATTATTTGTCAAAAACTTTTTATTCAACAATTATATTTACACTTATTATATGCACACTTTTTATTCCAATAATTTCTTCATCAAACTTTGAACAAATACCTACTAAAAAAGATTTAATATTTTTAGGTAATTCTAATTACGCTTGGCCAATTCCAGGTTATACTACTCTCTCCTCAAAATTTGGGAAAAGAATTGCTCCCACAACAGGAGCTTCAACATTTCATAAAGGTATTGATATTCCTGCACCTGAAGGAACAAATTTAATCGCCACATGTGATGGAATAATTACTTTTACTGGATTCCTTGGAGGTGGTGGATATACAATAACACTTACTAATTATGATGGCATAAAAATTTCTTATTGCCATGTCTCCCCTATCTACATTGTTTATGTTGATGAACTAATTAAACAAGGTCAAATTATTGGTAATGTTGGACCTAAATATGTTTATGGAGTATCTGGAAATACTTATAGTGATCCAGCAACTGGAAAACCAACAAATGGAGCCACAACAGGTTGTCATCTTCATATAGGCTTTAGAATTGAAAACAACTATGTAAATCCATTAGATTATTTACAATAGCTAGTTTTTGTGGTATTATCATTAAGGTTTATAGATATCCATATAAAATCTAAATTTATATATAAGGACTGATTCTAATGGCATTTGATGGAATTGTTACACAAGCGATTACACATGAATTAAAAAATGATTTAATTGGTGGAAAAATTGATAAAATCCACCAACCAGATAAAAATACTATTCTTCTAGGAATTTATTCAAATTCAATTCATTATGCATTAAATATATGTATTGATGCACACAATTGCAGAATAAATCTAACTACAAATTCAAAAGAAAATCCTCTTGTAGCACCAAATTTCTGTATGTTACTAAGAAAACACTTAATTGGTGGTAAAATTTCTACTATCGAAATGTATGGATTAGAAAGATTAGTAAAAATTAATATTGAAACAATAAATGAATTTAATGAAATTGAAATAAAAAGCCTAATTATAGAACTAATGGGAAAACATAGTAATATTATTCTAATTAATGATAAAAATATTATAATTGATTCATTAAGACACATTTGGGCAACAGATACTATTTACAGAGATATTCTTCCCTCTAGAACCTATAGCTTCCCAACTTCTGAAAAATTAGATTACACTAAAATATCTGACATATATAGTATCTTTCAAGATAATTTAAATCTATCAGTTGAAGAATTTTCAAAATTATTTGCAAACACTTTTAATGGTTTTAGTTTATCATTTATAAAATCAGCTCTTGAAAAATGTAATATTACTACTATTAATAAAGAAAATTTATTAAAATTACAAAAATATATAAACAATATTTTAACATTTCCAAATAATCTATATTTTACAGAAGTATATAAGAATAATAAACTTTCTGATTTTACTTTAAGCCTAGGAAATAATGTTACAGTTGAAAAATTTTATTTAAATAAATTTATAGATAATTTTTATTTTTCAAGAGAAACAGAAGAAACATTTAATAATTGCAAAAATAATGCTTTAAAACTAGCAACTGATTCGCAAAAAAAATTATTAAACCGTTTAAATAGTATTAATACAAAATTAAAAGATTGTGAAGAGAGAGATAAATATAGACTTTATGGAGAATTAATAACTTCAAATTTATATAAATTAACAAATACACATACAGATTATATTGAACTTGAAAATTATTATGATACTAATAATCTAATCAAAATTCCACTAGATAAAAAATATTCTCCAAATATAAATGCAAAACATTATTTCAAAAAGTATAACAAATTAAAAAATGCACTTCAAATTGTTTCAGTTCAAAAAGCTGAAACAGAAAATGAATTAAATTATATTGATAGTATTATTTTTGAAATAGAGTTAGCTTCTTCTACTAAAGAAATTCAAGAAATTTTAGACGAAATTTCAGAAAATTTAATAAAAAATAAAGTATCTCAAAAGAAAAAAAATACAAAAAATTCAAAAAAGAAAAAACAAGAAAAACAATACTCCCCATTACATTTTAATATAGATAATTTTGATGTATATGTCGGAAAAAATAATAAAGAAAATGATTGGCTTACATTTACATTTGCAAATAAAAATGATATTTGGCTTCATACAAAAGATATTCAAGGAAGCCATGTTATACTAAAAAATTCTGGGCAAAATGTTTCTAATGATACATTAGTAAAATGTGCAAAACTTGCTGTTGAACATAGCAAAGCAAAACTCTCATCTAATGTTCCTGTTGATTATTGCAAGGTTCAATATGTAAAGAAGCCTAATGGTGCAAAACCAGGTATGGTTATTTTTACAAATAATAAAACTATTTCTGTCACATCTTGTCAATAATTTTTCAATATTTTTTTCATTAACATTGAATTTTACATAATCTTATGATATAATAGCATACGTTCGAAATACACACACTTTATGGAGGAAATTTTATGTTAGAATTGTACTCAAAAAAACGGTTTGTAGTTATTTTTAAAGATTGTCCATTTGATGGTGATTGGAAAAATTGTTATTTGAAAGAAAATGAAATTGAATTAGGCTATTTAAAAAAATCAGGTAAATTTATCATTTTGAAAAATTTATCTATTAAATTTCCATATGATGAATTTTTGAGGCTAATTGAATCACCTAATTCTACTTTTGAGGATTTGTTACGTATTAGTCCAAATGTTTTAAAAATTTCTGATAATCAACATGCTGTAGAACAATTTGCTTTTCAAAGAAACGTTTTTTGGAGAAAATTTTTCAATGTAAAAACTCAAAAGCAAAACTTCTTTGCCTTTAAGTTATAATTTCTAAAAAGAGGCTCATTAACTTGAGCCTCTTTGATTTTTTATATTTTGTTATGCTTCTGGTTCTATTAAACCAAAGTTTTTACCATCTTTTAGTCTATGAATAACATTTACTTTACCATTTTCTTGGTTAACAAATGTTAAAAACATTTGACTTGGTCTTTCTTCTAATTTTAATTTTGCATCTTCTGGTGTCATTGGTTTTATTTCATAGTATTCTACTTTTAAAATTTCATCTTCTACTTCATGTACTATTGTTTGTGCATTTAAGTCTTTTAAGCTTGAATCTTTTTGCATTTTTTCTCTTTTTGTTTTTGCTTTTCTAATTTGTCCTTCTATTATATCTATATCTTTATCTATAGATGCATATAAGTCTTTTTCTTCAGCAACTGCTCTAAATGTTTCTCCATTAGCCATTACTTTGATTTCCGCTATTTGATAATTTTTTTCAACTTTTGCTATTATTTCAGCTTCTGCATTGTCAAAGTATTTATCTATCCTTTCCATTTTCTTTTCTGCATAATCGTTTATTGCATCTGTTATCTTAAGTTCTTTTCCTGTAATTTTTATTTTCATAAAAAATCGCTCCTCTCTTTTCTTTTATTGTTGACACCTAGTTCATCCTCATTATATCTTTTTTCTTGCTTTTTGACAAGGCTTTTCATAGAAAATTTACACCAAAACTGACATAAAAAAAGAAACGGAAATTTTCCGTTTCTTTTAATTTGATGCTTTTTGTAATTCTGTATTAATTATTGTCCATACATTAGATGTTTCCATGTCTTTTCTCCAACCTGACGTTCCAGCTAGTCCATATTTTGAGACTAATGAAACTTTTGATGTAATTGATGTTCCATCTTCAATCCACATCTTTACAGTATCTTTTCCATCTGCATATTCAATATAATATTGTTGCAAATCTTCATTCCATTGTTTTTCAACTCCATTTGGAATTTTTATATTTAACATACTTACTACTGATTTACTTGTTACCTCACCATTCGGATTTATTTTCCATTGTCTTGTGTAAAATGGTAATGCTAAAATAATTTTATCTGCTTTTACTTCATCATATTCAATAATTTTCTTTAAATTTGTTTCTATCCAATTATATCCTGCTGTTGTTCCTGGTTTTTTGCTTGAAGCTCCATATTGGTCATATGCCATAAATATTAAATAATCTGCAACATGTCCAATTACATTTCTATCATAACATAATGACCAGTTTGCATCTCCATCTGGTGCAGTTACATCAACAGATAATACTACTCCTAATTCTTTCATTCTTGGATCTAATTCTATTATAAATCTTGAAAATTTGTCTTTATCTGCTTGATACATATTTTCAAAATCTATATTTATTCCATCTAATTGATATTCAACACATACATCAACTATACTTTCAATTAATTCTTGTCTTTTGGTATAACTATTTAATATTGTTGATGTGACTTTTATTCCAGCTTCATCATTTTGTATAGCTGGCCAAACTTTATATCCATTCGAATGTGCCCATTCTATATATTTTTTTCCTGATTCCCCTATTTTATTCTTTAAATTTCCATTAGAATCTATATAGAAAAATGTTGGTGATACCACATTTACACCTTCAATTACTTGTCCTGTTCTGTCTGGTGCTTGTACATATTTTGAGTAATAATCCCAAAACATATTTACTTTTCCTGTTATTTGTTTTTCTTCTTCCCAGTCATCTCTTGTTGTTGTATAATTTGTTAATTTTGTGCTTTTTACAAAACCTACATTTCCATTTTCTGTTCTAATTTTTGTCCATCCATCTTTTTCTTCTATTGCAATAACAACATCTCCTTTATTTATTTTGTCTACTGTTTTTGAGAAAAAGTCTGATTTCCATTTTACTGATATATTTGATTTTGCATATGCTTTTACTTGCTTTCTTGTTAATGAATCTAATATCACATTCTTTTCTACAATTGTTGTTTCTAAATTATATACATCTTTCATTTCTACAATTGGCATATATATTACATCATCTTTTTTTATTGCATGTGCATATATTTTTTTTGTTGCACCATTTAAAGTCAATTTATTCGTTTCAAATCCTATACTTGCTATTTGTTTATCATATGTTGTTACAATTTCATTTATTTCATCTTCTATATATATGTATTTATCAAAATAATTTTTTATATCGTCCATTGACATATATATATTTCCATTTTCTTCTATTATTTCATGTTTTAGATTTGCTGTAACATTTTTGTTATTTAATACTAAATTAATTTCATTTGCTGTTTTTTCTTTCAAATAGTTTTCTGCTTTATTTAATACAAAAATTACAATAAGTAATAAAATTGCAATTATTACTATTCTTTTTAATATGTTTTCTTTCTTTCTTGGCTCTTTATCTATCTTAATTTTTAGGTCATTTTTGTGCTTCATTTGTTTGCTCTCCTCATTTTTTTTCTTAATTATATTATATCAATAATAAAATAGCAAGATTTTTCTTGCTATTTTGTATTAATTTTTTATTATTACATTTTTCTAAAAACTCCTGCAACTTTGCCTAAAATTCTACAATCTGGCACTATTATTGGATCCATTGTATGATTTTCTGGTTGAAGTCTTATATGGTCTTTTTCTTTGTAAAATGTTTTTACTGTTGCTTCATCACCAATTAATGCTACTACTATTTCTCCATTATTTGCATTACTTTGTTTTTTTACTAATATATAGTCACCATCTAATATTCCAGCTTCTACCATGCTTTCTCCTCTTACTGTTAACATGAAACTTTCACTGTTTCCTACGAAATCTACTGGAATTGGGAATGTATCTGTTACATTCTCTACTGCTAATATTGGTTGGCCTGCTGTTATTCTACCAATAACTGGAACATCTACTAATTCTTTTTGAACATAAAAATCTTTTGAAGATTTTACATATGGTTCACCATTACTTCCTTTTATAATTTTTAGTGTTCTTCCTTTTTTATCTTCTTTTTTTATATATCCATCTTTTTCTAATTTTTCTAAATATGCATGTACTGTTGCTGTTGAACTTAATCCTATTGCTTTTCCTATTTCTCTTACTGATGGTGGATATCCGTTTTCTAATACTTGTGTTT
>OGYE01001578.1_pt1 | contig 14731 bp, 10 predicted proteins | sample 1576471 | NCBI WGS metagenome assembly OGYE01 (sample SAMEA3541532, study PRJEB24748) | human gut metagenome | biome: human gut; feature: human-associated habitat; material: faeces | place: China | collected 2012
AACGGCGCTCAGGCGGCGCAGAGCCGCCAGCGGACGCCGCTGCTGACCGTGGGCGTTGAATGTTTCTCCGCCCGTATTTTTATGGATACTTCGGCATCAGGAAAGTTCCAGGCCGATGCTTCCGAACAAACACCACCGAAAGAAGAAACTACGATATGCAAAAAATGTGCTTATCACGACCTTTGCTATATTTAATGAAAGGGGATATACATGGAAGAAACCTATTATATTTTTACGAATGGAAGCCTTGCAAGAAAAGATAATACGTTACGTTTTGTATCAGAAGATGGAAATAAACGGGATCTTCCGATTGAGAATATTTCAGATATTTACATTTTTTCGGAAATGAATCTGAATATCAGCTTGTTAAATTTACTGTCTAAAATGGGTATTTCCGTTCATTTTTTTAACTATTATCAGTACTATATTGGCAGTTTCTATCCAAAAGAGCAGAAACTTGCAGGTAAATTATTAACACAACAGGTAGAGCATTACTTAAATCCTGAAAAACGACTATTCCTTGCACAAGCGTTTATCAATTCCGCTTCCTACAATATATTTCGAAATCTCAGATATTACAATGGACGCGGCAAAAATGTGCAGCCTTACATGGATCAAATCGTCGAATACAGAAAATACATACCAAAAACAGGCTCCATTACCGAACTGATAATTGACGTTTTGACCGATAGTTCCGACCCAAAACAATATGTAAAAAAGTTACGATCCCGCGACCCAGAATTATCAGCTAACTGGGGTACAATTTGTACCCCTATTCAAATGATAGCCGCTGATGGTAAAATGCGTAAAATCCAAGCAACCAACACACATGGGCTATTGAGAATTATCCAGTCCATTCCGTCAAAAAAGGCTGAGCCATTCAAGCAATGGCTGGCAATGGTAGGCAAACAACGTCTGGACGAGGAAGTTGATCCTCAGATTGCTATAGATCGTGCTATAGAATCATACCGCAACAAAGGATATTCTGAAGAATGGATAGCCCAGCGTATGCGTGGGATAGAAATTCGTAAAGATATGACCAATGAGTGGAGACGTGCCGGCATTACCGATTCCAGACAGTATGCTTCTCTTACAAACATACTTACTGCCGCATGGTCAGGAAAGACAGTGAAGGAATATAAAAAGTTTAAAAGGCTGAAAAAAGAAAATCTCAGAGACAATATGACTAACACAGAGCTTGTCCTGAATGCTCTTGCAGAGATATCGACAACAGAGATATCAAAGGCAACTAATCCTCAAGGTATAACCGAGGCCACAGATGCTACCATCCAAGGTGGCAATATTGCCAGAAATGCACGTGAATCCCTTGAAAAGCAGATAGGGCGCAGCATACTATCCCCATTAAACTCCAACACTCCCAAGCTGCTTGATGACAGCAAGGAAAAGTAATATAACCCGAATATGTCACAACTATAAAATGCGTATGAATCCTCAGACAACAGTCTCGGTTATTCATACGCATTTTTATCTTTTCCATATCACACCGTTCCCGCAGCAATCTTCGCCGTGGACTTCTTCACGCAGTAGAGACATGTCGGCAATATGTAGATGGTCGCGGTGACCCATGCCGTCTGATCAGCAAAGCAGATGGCTGTGAATCCAAATGTTCCGACAAATCCCAGGCTCACTATGATCCTGGCCGCCATCTCTGTAACACCTGAGAATATAGCCCGACCGGAATATCCAAGTCCCTGTGTCACCATACGCGCCACGTTCAGTATACCGAGACTCCAGTAGAAGAATCCCATACATCTGAGGTATTTCGCAGAGGCATCAAGTACGTCGACTGCGCTCTTCTTTACAAATATCATTGAGAGCGGTCTGCCAAAGAATATCATGATAAGTCCTGCTATCAATCCATATCCCACTGCGACTGCTATCGCCTGCCTCAAGCCCTGTTTTATACGTTTCGCCTGTCCGGCCCCAAGATTCTGGCTGCAGAATACAGAAGCCGCAGTTGCAAATGCGTCAAATGGACACATAGTAAACTGCTTTATCCTCATACCGGCTGTAAAGCCTGATACGTACACGCTGCCCAGCTTGTTATTTGCGGACTGCATGACCATACTTCCTATGGCTGTTATAGAGAACTGCAGGCCTGTCGGAATTCCCATGACGAGAAGTTCCTTCACTGCAGATCCCTTTATCTCCCTGTCCTCCGCCTCAAGATGCATGATCTGAACCTTCTTGAAGATATATACAAGACACAATATTCCACTCACCGCCTGTGCCGTGATGGTTGCTATAGCCGCACCGGCGCAGTCCCATTTGAGGACAACTATACAGAACAGGTCAAGGAATATGTTGAGTATTGCCGAGAACGCCAGAAACATGAACGGCGTTCTGCTGTCTCCCAGAGACCTGAGCACACTTGACAGATAGTTGTACATGAGTGTGAACGGAATTCCCAGGAATATAACTATAAGATAAGCATATGCCTTGTCATATATATCCTGCGGAACCGAAAGCAGATGAAGTATCTGATTACAGCACACCGAACATACAATCGTGACCATCAACGCTATGATGCCCGTCAGCACCGCGCCGTTAAATATATACTTTCTCATCTTGTGCAGATTATTTGCACCAAAAAACTTTGCAACAGGAACACCAAATCCTGTGCAACAGCCCATACAGAATCCCAGAACCAGAAACTGTATACTGCTGCTTGCTCCAACTCCCGCCAGAGCCTTATCTCCCAGTATCTGCCCCACAATAGCCGCATCTATTATGTTGTACGTCTGCTGGAGCAGATTGCCGAGCAAGAGCGGGGTGGCAAACTGCAGCATCAGACTGAGGGGCTTACCGGAAACCATGGACTTAGCCATGTCTTACACCTTCCTTACATTATTGATAGGACGGTGAGTTGCCAATTCTATCTTTGAACACAGAGCTACTATACATATCATTCGCTGGGTCGCTTCCGCTTATTTCGCCCTGCAGCGGTACTAAGGTGCCGCCTCACAGCGCCACCTAAGGACCGGCGGGTTCAAATTCCCTGCTCACGATATGTATAGCAACTCTGTGTAACAACTTTATTGTGACAACTCACCTGTTAGATGAATAATAACTACGTATGTAAGTCGGTTTCAGACTTACTTTATGTTTATTATCCTTATCTCTTATAACAGTTTTCCAGCCAAAGCCTCGAGTGCTGCCACATCCGACTGCTTGAACGCAGACCTTATGGTCACGTGCTCGTCCACGATCTCTATATCCTTCATCGCTGACATCTGTTCCTTCATGAGCTTGGCTGCCATTGGAGCCCACGAACCATTCTCAATGAATGCCACTTTTCTCTTCTGGTACGCCTTCATCTTCAGGTGGTTGATGAAATCCGCCATGACAGGCATCACACCGCCATCATATGTTGGGGCTGCCAGAACCAGTCTGTCGTATCTGAACGCATCCTCTATACACTCTGCCATATCATCCCTTGAGAGGTCTGATATCGCAACCTTTGGCGCACCCTTTGCCTCAAGTATCTCCGCCAGTTTCTTTGCAGCCTTCTCTGTGTTGCCATGGAGACTGCAGTATGCGATGAAGATTCCCTCATCCTCAGGTGTGTATGTTGACCACAACTGATATTTTCCGATGTAATATTCAAGATTCTCTGTGAGGATTGGTCCGTGGAGTGCACATATCTTCTGGATATCCAGTCCTGCTGCCTTCTTCAGAAGTGCCTGTACAGGCATTCCATACTTTCCTACTATATTGAAGTAATATCTTCTCGCCTCGCATGCCCAGTCCTCGTCGGTATCCAGAGTGCCGAACTTGCCAAATGCATCCGCTGAGAAGAGTATCTTCTCACTCTGTTCATATGTGACCATAACCTCAGGCCAGTGGACCATAGGAGCCATGAAGAACTGGAGCGTATGGCTTCCAAGTGAGAGTGTCTGTCCCTCCGCAACTGTCACGCTTCTGTCAGCCACAGGAACCTCGAAGAAATTTGGAAGCATTCCGAAAAGCTTGGCATTTGATACGATCTTGATATCCGGATACTTCGCAAGCACATCACCAAGATTGGCGGAATGATCCGGCTCAAGATGGGATATGATGAGATAATCCGGCTTTCTGTCGCCAAGCACCTCTGCCACATTTGCAAACCACTGGTCTGCACACTTTGCATCCACCATGTCCATGATAGCGATCTTCTCGTCCATGATGACATATGAGTTGTACGCTATTCCGTTTGGCACGATGTACTGATTCTCGAACAGGTCTATGTTCTTGTCATCCACACCCACATAAAATACTGTGTCTGTTACATTCTTAAGCATTGTATATCCTCCTTTTGATCCTAATTATCTAATATAAATAATCCACGTTGTGTCCACATGATAAAATGAGCATTGCGACAGCTGTGCTTGCGCAAACTATCATAATGACAGTTAATTATAACATACTAAATGAAAATAGAGAATCAGCACATAAAACCTGGTTCTCCATTTTTTGATAATTTTTATTATTATCTGCTTACCCTTCTCTGTATCTTCTCCTGATACATGCTGTGATCCGCTTCCCTCACATACTCCTCAAGGGTTTTATCACCATCCGGGGCTGTTATAACATAACCTATACTAAACTCCAAGGCAAATGGAAGCTTCTCCTGTGCAGCTATCTCCCTGGCTTTCTCAAGGATCGCCGTTTTTCTTTCCTCAGGAGATTCCGTCTCATCATATATAGATATGGATACAAATTCATCTCCGCCGTATCGAACCGGAATACTGCTTATTCCGCCTCCACCTGCTATGGCTCTTGCGGCACTCCTTATAGCTTTGTCTCCGTACTCGTGACCATAAGTGTCATTTATATATTTGAGCTTGTCCATATCGGCAAACATTATGAGAAGTGCCCTGCCCTGACCCGCAGCCTTGTCAAATGCCTTTGCGGCGATCTGTCTCATACCTTCCCTGTTATATATCTGGGTAAGTGGATCCTTTATGGATATCGCCGTAAGCTCCTGATTGATCTGCTCTAGCCTCCATTTGTTGAACAGGTTTATCATGGCTACATTCACTTCGCTCATTACAGTTGACCAAAGCTGCTTATCCATGAGGTAATATCCATTTTCGACACAGCAGAACCCAACTGCCTTTTCTCCAAAATGAAATGGCGCAAATAAAAATATATTGCCGCCTGCCTCATCATCCAGAAGAGGAAACATACTATGGTATGTATCGTCACCGTCATCCGCTACGCCTTGCTTGTACACGATCTGCATTCTCTGAGGATAGCCTTTCACAGCAAATACATCCTCATCGTATGCTGCTGAGAGAGTCGGGCCGGCTCCCCCCATCTCCACAAGGGATCTGTCGACAACCATAACGCATTTCTTACACCCTGCCTGCGAATATGCCGTCTGGACACAGGGATAAAGACCACTGTAATCACCACATTTGCTGAGCAAATGCGTGAAATCCAGCGTGCTCTCATCTATCTCCTCGCGTTCCACAACTCCCATTATATAATTCTTCAGGTACTGTCTGCCGTTCAGCATGGCATCCGCGCCGCAGCCACAGCTCTCCGTGAATATACAATTATAATCTATATAGGAGCTGGTATCCGGATTGTTTCCCGCCCATATATTCAACATGATCTCTGCAGCCGCAGCTCCGATCTTCTCACGGATCCTGCTCACCGTTGTTATGCGCGGCGTATAGTACGCTGCTTTATCAAAGTTGTCGAATCCTGTAACCTTAAAATCCTTTGGCACCGAAAGTCCAAGTGCTTCAGCTCTGTTGCACACACCCACAGCCAGGTTGTCATTTGCACAGATTATTGCATCTGGAAGGATCTTCTTCACTATCTCCCGTTCTTCCAGCCTTCTATCGTCCATCTCATCATTATTCGAAGCCTCGGCATTCGGAGCAGAATCCGCAAAACTGCCACTGGTTATCTCACCGTACACCTCCGCAGGGCCGCCGTAATCAGGTCCGTCCTTCTCGTGTTTTATACACGTATGTCCATGTGCTCTGAGCAGCTCCTCAAAGCCCGTCACACCGTCATTGAAACCAAAATCTCCAAACAGGACATCCTCATCATCCACAGTCAGGCCATATTCATCCATACAGTCCCTGAATGCCCGGCATCTCTCCTGAGCCTCATAGTTGTCCTTCGGTCCGGCAAGATACCACACCTTCTTCGCACCGTGTTTCTCTATCATATGCCGAGTCATGTCATACATGGCATCATAATTGTCTATACCCACAAAATGCAGACCGTCAAAAGCAGTCTCGAGGCTTATAGCCGGAACTCCGCTCTTCCTTATCCTGTCCAGCAGTTCCGCCGTGACTTCCGGATATTTGATATTGTTGACAGATATTATGATCCCATCAAAGTCTGTCAGCTCCGGAAGATTGTATATATTGTATTCTCCATAGCTGTAACCGTCGTCCCTGTTCCAATTGCCATTACTGTTGAATATGTACAAATTCACATCAGCCCTGGCTTCCTTTATCTTCTGCATAAATCCCAGCGGCCAGGCGTAGGTGAAATACCTCTTCCAGCCATCCATGAACAATGCTACTTTTTTCATACCTTACCTCCTGATCAATCAGAACAACCCGTCCTGTCCCCCATCTGTAAATTTGCCAAATATATTAAAAGGGCGCATCTGTATATATTATACACAGACCCGCCCAACCAAAACATATCCAAATGTATCAAAAATATGTACTTTACTATCAGAAACCACGGGGACGGAGGGGACAGACACCTCCGTCCCCATAATTCACTTAAGTGGATAGTCGCTGTGCAGCGGCTTGTAATCACGTATAGTCTTAAGTGCCGGCAGAGCATGTCCGTCATAATCAAAAAGTGCCTGATTTGCCCATTCATTTCCGCATGGTCCAGACTCCTCTATATATGACAGAGCACCTTCCGTAGCCCAGCCGCTTCCCGGTACTGGTATCCAGCCTGCCTCCCAATAATAAAAGCCATCACCACCGGGAACATCATCTATCAGTTTCATTATGTCGTTCATAAATTCCGCCTGTCCCTCAGGTGTCATAGGGTAGTCAAGATTCTCCACCAGTGAAGGTTTTGTGGCATAGCCCTTTCTATCGTCAGGCCCCAGTTTCTCATAGTCAGCATAGTCCTCCATGGTAAATCCCATGGAAACCTCAGCAATAACTATCTTTTTGCCATATCTATCCGCCATATCCCGCATATTTGCCTCTAGCTCCTTCATGGTTCCATGCCAGAACGGATAATACGACATTCCAATTATATCAAAATTTTCTCCTCTTTCCATGTAGTGGTCAAACCAGTCCACATACATAGGATTGTTGCCACCATTGTCGAGATGTATCATGACCGGAATATCAGAGCCAACCGATCTGACCGCCCTTATTCCTGCGCTCACAAACTTCGCGATATTGTCATATTCTGGTTTCTGCCCAAGCGGCCACATCAGTCCGTTTGTAAGCTCGTTTCCAACCTGAACAAGCTGAGGGAGAACGCCCGCATCTTTCATCTCTAAAAGAGTCTCCCTTGTGTAGTCGTACACAGCCTGCTCAAGCTGATCCGCATCCATGCCTCTCCACGCCTTTGGCACCCTCTGCTTGCCCGGGTCAGCCCAGAAATCACTGTAGTGATAATCAAGCAGAATGCTCATTCCATGATCCATAGCGCGCTTCGCGAGTTTCTTGTATACCTCAAGGTCATTTGTGCCCGCACCATAAGGTACGCCGTCCTCCGTGTACGGATCATTCCACAGACGAAGTCTCACAGAATTCACACCATAGTTCTTAAGTATGTCAAATATATCTCCCTGCACACCATTGTCATAATATTTCGCACCCAGCTCTTCAACCTCGACAACAGCGGAGAGATCCACGCCCTTTATATAATCTGCCATATTTTTGTCTCCTTCACCTGCATTTATTTTACTGCCTGTTATAACCAAGAACAGCCGCCGAAGAAAAATGTTCTGCATACCCCTGATGTACCAGTTCATCTTCATCTGTCGGCGGCCTTCTATCAAGATGACATCTGTCACCTAGTCGTCAAATGTAATCCTGTCATACATTCTTCCATATTTTATTCTGATGAGCTCGTTCTTTGCCAGAACGTCCTCCTCTGGTCCAACATACTGACAACGGATACAGTAGTATTCCTTCTTGTCCTTATCATAGAACATATCTATATCCAGATCTCTCATAAAACACATTGGACATCTGTAATTTAATTTGCCTTTTCCAGACTGAGCCATGTTGAAAATACCTCCTTATCCTTAAGTATCTTTGTAAACCCGAGAGTGAACATTGGCGAGAACGCATATCCCTCTTTGAAATATCCTGTTGCATTGCTGCCAGATGCTCCCATGGCAGCCTTTGTCTCGATCGCAGGTATAACTGCTGACACCTCATCGGCGCCTGCGAGATCCTCTTCTCTGCACTTGTACTCATATATAAGTGACTTGCTCTCTGAAGCATTCTTTGCTGTGAGAGTGATTCCTGTCATGTCCTCTGGGTACTCTGTTGTACCGTAGCATGCCACCATGTACTCATTGATCTCAACCTCTGCATCAGGGTTGCTCATCTCGAGGATAGTTCTCTCATGTCTTATCTTGGATGAACCCTCCTCAAAATATATCTTTGTCTGAAGTTTAACTGTCAGATCGTAGAACTCGATGTCAACCGGGTCAAGTGTAAGGATTCTTGTGCTTCCCTCCTGCGAGAATGTTGCCTTTGTTCTGCACAGACAGAGGTCGACCTCCTCACCCTTGTAGCTGATCTTGGCACTTCTTACAGTACCCTCTCCAGCATAGTGTGTGAAATATCCTGCTCTGTACTTCTCCTGGATCAGGAATGGATATGAAGCATCCTGAACATGTGGAGTTCCGATACCTACAGGCCAGTTGAGCTTTGCAGCGTATGGTCTGAGGTCAACGATCGCACCGCCCTGATCCATGTTGATCTGGGCTCTCATGTATGGATCGCAGTACCAGAATATCTGCTTGTCTGATCCGTACAGTATATCCTTCCAAAGAGCACACTCAGGCTCCTCGTATGTCTTGTTCTCTCTGTAGAAGTCAGCAAATTCAGCCATTGTCATGTCAATACATTTGCCTTCCTTCTTCAGGTCGCCATAATACTTCATTCCATCCTCGTAGCTCTTCTTGAGCAGCTCGTATGGAGCCTCCCAGCGTCCCATCTTGTTCAGCCAGCCCGGTCCAACGAACATCATGTTGTATGAATATCCGTTGTTGAACTTAGCCAGATGACGATACTGGTCGATCAGGTTGTACAGATATGGGTACTCCCATGTCTTGCTGTCATAGATCATTCCACGGAGAACGTTCTGTGGATGTGTACCAAAGTTAGAACCATTTCCATCGTAACATGCCAGCAGATCTCTTGAAAGATGCGGGATGGCAACGATTCCGCTGTCCTCAGCCTCATTTGCTGCAGGTGCATGTGTGTTCTGCTTTGAAGGTATCCATGGATTCCATGGGCCGCCATCAAACAGTGTGTACCATGAGTTGTTACATGTGTGGTAAGCCTTAGGGCCCTCCTCCCAGCATGTTGCAACTGCACACTTAACTGATGGGTACTTCTCCTTAATGTAGTTTGTGAGCTCTGCGTCCATGTAGTATGAACCAGTTGATTCAGGGTAGAAGCCAAATATATCATGGAACTTTCCAAATACATCATCAACGATATTCTTCTTGTCCTCCATTGAGAACATCCAGATACAGAAGTCCTTGGTCTTGTACTTCTCTCTAAACTCTGTGCAGGGAAGTCCGAGAAGTGAGAGCGCTATCTCATCTCCATACTTCTCATGATGCTCCTTGGCAAGTGATACAGCCTCCTCGTTAAAAAGGCTGGCATATGTCATCTGAATAGTAGTCTTGAGTCCGTTCTTGTGTGCTGTCTCCTGCTGGAACTTGAAAATGTCCAGTGACTCTGTGAGGAGGGCTTTTCTTCCGATATCCTCTGCCTGACCATGGCCTGTAACCTTCTCGGCATACTCAGGAACCATCTCAGGACGATGGATAATGTTTACAATAAATGTATTCTCCATATCTTAAATCTCCTATTTCATATATGTTGTAACCTTTTGGTCTAAAGATGATCGTCCCCTAACAAGTGACAATATCCTCATTTTTCATCCTGTCTGCCCTATTTTAGGGCTAATTATAGCAGGCATCCACACCACCATCCATATGTGGTCCATCCGGTACGCAGACACCTGCCCAAAATAAATTTTCTAATTTCTCTCAGACCGTCCGCCTTAACCCTTTACAGAACCGCCAGTTACACCCTCTACATAGTACTTCTGCATGATGACGAACAGTATTGAGATAGGGATAGCTACCACGATACCGCCGGCGCAGAATACTGAGAAGTATTTGTTGACCAGTGATTTTTCAAGCATATTGTAAAGACCTATAGCTACTGTCCAGTCCTTCGAAACTCCTGAGTTGAGCATAAGCTTTGCGAATACAAAATCGCCCCAAGGTATAAGGAAAGAACTGATTACCTGATACACTACTATTGGCTTACACAGAGGAAGAATTACCTTCGTAAATATCTTTGCCTCCGAAGCGCCCTCAAGTCTGGCAGCCTCCTTAAGTGACATTGGTATTGTGTCCATGAATCCCTTCATGATGAGGAATCCAAGTCCCGATCCCGCTGAGTAAACTATGATCATACCGAAATGGCTGTTTGTAAGTCCCAGCATCTTCAGGATAAAGTAAATTGCTATCATGAGAAGTGGGCCAGGGAACATATTGAGTATCAGCGACGCACTCATGATCTGTTTTCTGCCGTTGAATCTCATACAACTCATCGCATAGCTGACCATAATTACAAATATAGTAGAGATGATACATGTAAATACTGCAATGATAAGTGTATTCTTGAACCATGACACATACTGCACAACCGAATCAGGTCTTGTGAGCAGCTGAACAAAGTTGTCCATAGACCAGCTAGTTGGGAAGAAATGCGCTGTGTTGATTCCCTTATATCCGCTGAATGAGGTGACAACCAGCCAGATGATCGGAACCAGCCAGATAACCGCGAGGACAAGTAATACGATATGTTTAACGATCGAACCTATTGTTTTCTTCATTACTGGTACTCCTCCTCTTTATCTCCTGAGATCATTCTTGAGAATGATATAAGTGTAAATGCTGCACATATGATAAATACTATGATACCGATAACAGATGCCATCTTGTAGTCGTAGTATTCATTTGTAAGTCTGAACAACCATGTAACAAGAAGGTCAACTTCCTTTGCATGCGAATTGGCAAGCGCCTGATTCTGTGTGACGAATACATCCTGTGTGAGCAGGTAGATTACGTTGAAGTTGTTGATATTCTTTACAAAGTCTGTTATAAGTGCCGGGCCCTGAATGAACAGGATATATGGCATTGTGATCTTCCAGAACACCTGGAAATTTGTTGCTCCATCAATTTTTGCACTCTCGATCTGATCTGTAGGTATATTCATCAGAACACCTGTTGCAATCAGCATCTGGTATGGAACACCGACCCAGATATTGATGAGAATGATCATTACCTTTGCCCAGTGAGGATCGGTCAGGAACGGTATATATGTAAGATGTTCACCGACAAGTCCTACATGCTTAAGCATGTCTGTGATACCAATATTTGAGCAGATAGTGTTCACAATACCGGAATCAGCGAAGAAGTTTCTAACCAAAAGCAGTGTTACGAACTGCGGAACTGCTATTGATATGATGAAAAGTGTTCTCCACATCTTTGGCAGCTTGGTTGTCTTGGAATTGATCGCCTTGGCAAGAAGGATACCGCCTATGAATGTGGTAAATGTAGCCATGACCGCCCATACAAGTGTCCAGCCAAGAACCTTTCTGAATGAATATCCAAATGTAACTGTCATGCTGTTTGAGAACAGGCTTGCAAAGTTCTTGAAGCCCACCCATGTAAACAGTGAGTTTGGTGGAAGGTGCTGCTGGTCATAATTGGTAAATGCCACCGCTATAAGAATAAGTATCGGCAGAATATTCATTATGACTACACCAATCGTCGGAAGTGTGAGAAGTGTTATGTGGAACTTCTCGTTGAAGAGTGCCTTCATATCTTCCTTGAATGTATTTATATGTTCTCCTTTTTCCTTCATCTGCTGAAGCTTGTACACTGTCTTGATATTGTGAATGTAGAAAAGCACGAATATAAGAATGATGAACAACGCAACCACCGAATTGAGAAGGATCTGGAAAGAATTGTCGTAATTATTAGTGGTTGTCTGCATGGTGAGTGGATCAAATACCTGCTCAAACTTTACAGTTCCAAGAGTTCCAAATTTGGCAAGGTTTGGTGCCGCATAGCCTACGCACATCAACACAAACGCAGCCTCAACGATGAGCATGATCAAACCATTGACGATCTGCTTTCTTGCGAAGTAACCTGCACCCATGATAACCGCTGAGAGCTTAACCCATATATCACCTTTTGCAAAAGCAACACCAAAATTCTTGAAGTATCTTCCTATGGCTTTAAAGAATCCTGATATTTTCTTCATGAAAAAGCTCCTCTCTTTTTAAAATGCCCCATATGCCACGAATGACATATGAGGCATTCTCATTATAACTTATAAATATTATTCAAAGTACTTCTTATTTAAAATTACTCCTGTGATACAGGTGCCTCAATTCCTTCTACAGCGTTGTCGAGAAGCTTCTGAAGATCTGTTCCGTCTGGATTGCCCTGGGCAAGGATTGAACCAAGTGTCTCAGCTGGTGTCCAGTAGTTGCCGCCTACACGCTGTGGTGTTGCATATGCTGCCTGAGCTGCAAGAGCTGATATAGCTGGATCAGCCTTAACTTCTTCTGACTCTGAAGCGTTGATGTTTGAAGGACCAAGGCCTCTCTGCTTAAATCTTGTAACCTGTGTATCCTCTGATGTAAGATACTCAGCAAGAAGCATTGACCAGCCTACGTTCTTTGAATGTGGGTTTACACCTACAAGCTTGCATCCTGAGAATGAAGCCATCTGAACCTGCTTGCCTGCAACTGTGTATGTAGGAAGCTTAGCTGCTGCATAGTTCTCGCCCCATGCTGCCTGAGCGTCTGCCGCTCTCCATGTTCCGTTAACTGCTGCACAGATCGTACCCTCAGCGATTGCTGTTGCCTGTGTAGGATCATCCATATCTACAAATGCGCCAGTCTTAAAGAGATCAAGAATTGCCTGAGCTACGTCTGTACCGCCTGCCTGATTCCAAGTACATGTATTTGTAAGTCCGTCATCGTTAAGTGTAAGGTCAAGTCCTGCACCCTGGAAGAATGAGTATACATACCAGGCATCTGATACGTTCATAGCGATCTTCTTGTTTGCCTTCTTTGCTGCCTCGATCATAGCATCCAGTGACTGAACATCATCCTCTGTGAATACTGATGAATCATAGAACATGAAGTATCCGTTATCTGCTGTCATTGGATATGCATATAATGTTCCATCAACAGAAGCTGCCTCAACAGAAGCTGCTACATTCTCGTTTGCAACATCAAAAGTATATGTAGCCTGTACCGGCTGAAGTGCTCCAGCCTTAACCAGCTCATTGATCTGATCATCAGCAAATGCGAATACATCAGGAGCAGCCTCAACGTCTACCAGGATATCGTCCTTTGCCTTTGACTCTGACTCAGCTCCGAGTGTGATGTTGAAGTCAACGTCTGGATACTTTTTCTTGAAATCTTCAATAACCTGTGTTGTGAGATCCTGATCTTCCTCAGAAGCCCATACCGAAAGATCTACAGTTCCTGTTGTTGCATCAATTAAGTTCTGAATTGCATCATCTGATGCTGCAGCCTGTGTTGTGCTGTCGCCAGCAGCTGCTGTTGTTCCTTCGTCCTTTGAATCTGCGTTGCCACATCCCGCAAGGCATCCTGCCATCATCGCAGCAACAAGTGTTAATGATAAAACTTTCTTTCTCATTCTTATGTCCTCCTCTTTAAATAAATAATAAGAAAATTAGTTGCTCTTTTTGTTTCCCGTGCGCAATCGGTTGTTCTTTATGGTTATATATTATCAGTTCTGTTTATTGTTGTCAACTACTAATTCATATAACTTTCAAAATAAAAAAATATACATTTTGCACAAGTCACTTTGTATGGAAACGTTTCCATGTTCGTTATATTTTGCGCACCCGTTTGCGTTGCACACTATATATGGTAATATTTGTTAATCATCTGCAATCCCATATGTAAGATTTTCATGTTTCATTTCCTTTTCCAGCCATTATTACACTCATTTAGGCCGTTTTTTCATTACTTTTCTCTTTGTTACACCATAGAATATTGCTATAACAGCAATATTCTATGGTGTATTTTCATGCCCGTCGCGCATCATTTTTTTTGCGCGCGTTGCGCATATTCTGGCTCTTTTCACATAAAAACAGGGCGTCAGCCAAACACTGACGCCCCTCTGGGAAGGATATATAACTATGAATTACTTCGTTGACTCTTTTAATCTGAGTTCATAACCCAGATGTGTCTTCTTCTTAACTTCGTTGCCCTCTATAAAATCCACCAGCAGTTTACATGCTACCATTCCAAGCTCACGCGGATCAAACTGGAGCGATGTGATCGCAGGCTGGTAATTGTTCAGAAGTGAGCTGTTGTAGAATGACGCAACTCTCACATCAGTTGGCACCTTTATGCCCTTCTTATCCAGTATATTAAGTACTTGATTTACATCACCTAATTTTGTCTCAAA
>OGYE01001581.1_pt1 | contig 14724 bp, 9 predicted proteins | sample 1576471 | NCBI WGS metagenome assembly OGYE01 (sample SAMEA3541532, study PRJEB24748) | human gut metagenome | biome: human gut; feature: human-associated habitat; material: faeces | place: China | collected 2012
ATTTGATAACCTCAAAGCCTGCCCTTGCATAATGTAAGGGCACTACTTTCAAGGAGAATCTCGCGGAGAAGGGGATTATTTTCTGTTCGTTCAGCGAGGCTGTACAACATCATCCGGACTTGGTGCAGAAGTATTTGGGCAGCGTGGTTGGTTATCGTGATAATTTCTTTGCCGCCTTGAATTCGGCCGTGTTCTCGGATGGTTCGTTTGTTTATATACCGAAGGGCGTACGTTGCCCGATGGAGTTGAGTACGTATTTCCGTATCAATGCCGCTAATACCGGACAGTTCGAGCGTACCTTGATTGTCGCAGACGATGAGGCGTATGTAAGTTATCTGGAAGGATGTACGGCACCGATGCGTGACGAGAACCAATTGCATGCCGCTATCGTGGAGATCGTGGCGAACGAGCGTGCCGAGGTGAAGTATTCTACCGTACAGAACTGGTATCCGGGTGATAAGGAAGGTAAAGGCGGTATCTATAACTTCGTGACGAAACGAGGTTTGTGCAAAGGTGAGGGTAGCAAGATCTCTTGGACGCAAGTAGAGACCGGTTCGGCGATCACTTGGAAATATCCGAGCTGTATCTTGGCGGGTGATAACTCGGTAGGTGAGTTTTACTCGGTTGCCGTAACCAATAATTACCAACAGGCCGATACGGGTACGAAGATGATCCATCTGGGTAAGAATACGAAAAGTACGATCGTATCCAAGGGCATCTCTGCCGGTCATAGCCAGAATAGCTATCGGGGGTTGGTGAAGGTGTCCGCCCGTGCGGAAGGTCTACGAACTCATAATAAGGCTTGATGCGGACATAAAGTTCTACTTCGGTCTGGGTAATCATATCATCGAGATATTCCAGATGCCCCTGGGCAAGCTCTAGTTTTTTAGCCTGGTCTGTTTCAATATTGTAGCCTTTGATGGCTTCGATGATTTCGTCAGACTTGGCTTTTGCCCCTTTCTTTATGAGTTTGCGGACAGCTTTTTCATCCATGGAATCAGCAGTATGCTCCAGCAGATAAGACATGATTTCAGTTGCTGTTTTGCCGAAAGGGTCAGAGAGCACACTGGCAATGCCGACATTGGAAATGGTCATACAGTTCTGGATGCGATTTTTCTCGGAAGATTTCATGCAGACCAGCTTGAAGCGATATCTGGCAAGTTCTCGGAGCTGGCGGAAATCCTTAGGAGGGATAAAAGAGCATCTGACAAGGTCAAATTTGTAGAGGTCTGCAATCCATTTAGAATCCTTTTTGTCCGTTTTCTTTCCTTTGATGGCTTTGACATATTTGGGATGTGTGAGGCAGATATCGATATCATTTTCGAGATAATTAAAAATAGGAATCCAATACTTTCCAGTGGATTCCATACAAACATGATAGCAATTATTCTCGATAAGCCAGTTGTGAAACCTTTGAATATCTGAGTTGATGGTTGAAAAAGATTTTTGCAGATATTCGGATATGCCGTCCTTATTGGTAGTTACGATGGTTGCAACGATAACATTTTTGTGGACATCAAGTCCACAGCAGATGGAGTATTTTAACTTCATCATAAGTATCACCACCTTAATAAAAAAGGAATAGCAACAGTGACTGTCATCCTGCGACTGAATAAACATGGTTTATTACCAATGATAAGAGTCCGGGCTCAATGTCCCACTTGTTTGTGCTTGTAAGGATGACGGCACATATAACTATACGGGGTCGAAATAAATTCGCCACTTCTCCTTCCGTGCTCTGTAGTGTATTGCTATTCCCTACAAGAATTATAAATCAAAGAGAGGAGGGGCACAACATTTTTCATAACTTGTTTGTGCCTTGAGCGAAGCGAAAGGAATGACAAAAACTATGACTTATGCAAAAACACTCATCACAGTTCCTGTTCTATTTATTGTCCTTCACCGGACCTTCTCTTCATTTACTTCGTCAGCAGCATCATAATGTCATTGCTTCTTGCCACGAACTTGGTCATGGCATCGGCAGACAGGGGTGCATGCTGGAGCTTAGCCAGATCATACAGCTGCTCGCAGATCATTTCTGCATTCTCGCCGTCCTGGTGCTCCGTAATGTACTGTACCAGAGGATGGTTGGCATTCAGGATCAGGGTCTCGCCCTCGCCGCCGAAAGCACTCATATCCATGCCGGGCATGGAGTACATCTTCATCATATCCTGCATACGTCTGCTCTCTTCGGACAGCGTGATCATAGAAGAGATCTTCTTGTTCTTCAGCTTCTCTACCTTGATCGTGATCTTGTCATTCTTCAGAGCCTTCTTCATCAGCTTGCTGATGCTCTCAGCCTGCTCTTCCATCTCTTTTTCAGCCTTCTTGGAAGTCTTGGACTTCAGGGCATCGGTCACATCCGCATCGATACGCTGGAACTTGATTCCCTCGTTCTTCTGCTCCAACTGGGAGATGAAGGGCTGATCGATATTGTGGGTCAGGATCACAGCATCCATCTTGGCAGCCTTGAACATATTGATGTACTGGCTCTGCTGCTGTTCATCCGTTACATAGTAGATGATCTTCTCCTTCTTCTCTTCCTCGGTATTCTCCTCGGAAGCCTCATCTTCCGCCTTGTTCTCTACGACTTCGGCTTCTACCTTGTTGCCGTTCTCGTCTACGGCATTCTCCTTGTTCTCTTCCTCATCCTGAGGCTTGATCTCCAGGCACTCCGGCAGAGTCAGATACTTGCCATCCAGATTCTTGAAGAGGATGTAATCATTCATCTTCTCACAGAACTTGTCATCCTTCAGACAACCGAATTTGATGAAGGGACTGATATCATCCCAGTACTTGTCGTACTCTTCCTTGTCGGTCTTGCACATACCGGCCAGCTTGTCCGCTACCTTCTTGGTAATGTACTCGGCGATCTTCTTGACAAATCCGTCGTTCTGCAATGCACTTCTGGATACATTCAGCGGCAGATCCGGACAGTCGATGACACCCTTTAACAACAGCAGGAACTCTGGAATGACTTCCTTGATATTATCTGCAATAAATACCTGATTGTTGTACAGCTTGATGGTACCCTCGATGGACTCATACTCCATATTGATCTTCGGGAAGTACAGAATACCCTTCAGATTGAAAGGATAATCCATGTTCAGGTGGATCCAGAACAGAGGCTCCTTGTAATCCTGGAATACCTTGCGGTAGAAGTCCAGATACTCTTCCTTGGTGCACTCGTTGGGGTGCTTGGTCCACAGAGGCTGTGTCTCGTTGATCAGTTCGGGACGCTTTCTGATCTTCAGCTTCTTGGGCTCTTCTGCTGCCTCGGCTTCTGCATTCTCGCCCTCTGTTTTTTCCTTCTTCTCCGGCTCGATCTCTTCGAGGACTTCATCATCGGGAAGCTTTTCCTCTTCCTTGATGATCTGGGTCTCCTTGGTGTTCGCCTTGGACAGATAGATCTCCGTAGGCATGAAGGAACAATACTTCTTCACTACCTCACGGGCTTTATACTCATTACAGAACTCCAGGCAATCCTCATTTAAGAACAGAGTGATAGTCGTACCGACATCGGTCTTGTCTCCGTCTTCCATGGAGAACTCGGTGCCGCCGTCACACTCCCAGTGTACTGCCTTGGCGCCCTCCTTGTAAGATAACGTATCAATATGTACTTCATCCGCTACCATGAATGCGGAATAGAAGCCCAGTCCGAAATGACCGATGATCTGGTCGGAATTGCTCTTGTCCTTATATTTCTCAATGAAATCCGTAGCACCGGAAAATGCGATCTGGTTGATATACTCTTCCACTTCGTCGGCGGTCATACCCAGACCGTTATCCTTGAAGGTCAGTGTCTTCTTCTCAGGATCCACGATGACATCCACACGTCCCTTATAACCTTCGGGAAGAGAATATTCTCCCATCATGTCCAGCTTTTTCAGCTTGGTCACAGCATCGCAGCCGTTAGAGATCAGCTCTCTGTAGAAAATGTCGTGATCGGAATACAACCACTTTTTAATAATCGGAAAAATGTTTTCACTGTTGATTGATAAGCTACCGCTTTTTGCTGCCATTTTTACCACATCCTTTTCTATAATTGCACAGTCATGGCTGACTGTTATCTAACTGATTCTAAGTGTAGGACTGCAAAAATAAAAAGTCAAGACAAATTTAGCACTCATTTCAAATGAGTGCTAACAATCTGTCAAAAACCCAGTATTTATCAGTGTTTCCGCAATTCTAAAATTTTAATAAAGCATATGGTGATCCTAAGAATTACTCCTCCGGAAAATACTTTGCATATACATCAAAAAAGTTATCCGTAGTCACCTGTTCGTCCGTGATCAGGGTAATCTCATCCCACAGTTTGTCATTGAGCTGACGCACCAGCGTATTCACGAAGCTGTCATACTCCTGTCCGAAGACTTCCCTTTTCCGTTCCTCTACAATCTTAAGCTTATTGGCATCGGTTTCTTCTCTGTCCAGGGTATTGGTACATTTGATAATATAATACCCTCTTTCGCACTGGATCACCTGGCTCACTTCATCCGTTGCCAGATTGAATGCTGCTTCCTCGTAGGCACTCTCCGCCTCCCCCTTACCGAAAGAATAGGTGATCTCGGAATCATCGCTGTATTTAGAAGCCAGCTCCGTGAAATCATGCTCTCCGTCCACCGCCATGGCTCTCACCTCACAGGCTTTTTCGTAAGCTTTCTGGATAGAGCTTTCCGAATAGGGCTTTAAGTTACCGTCCATATCTGTGGATGCTGTTGCGAAAAAGATCTGCTGCACCGTAATCTTGCGCGCCTCGTCATCACTGATCTCCGGATTGATATCCTGAATGATCAGCCGATAGACCTTATCTGCCATGGCGTATTCCCGGTACAGATTTTCCACGATCTCCTCCGTGGCGCCCATGGTCTCGATCTCTGTGTCATTCAGGGAAGAATAATACTCCTGCGCTGCCTGGACGACCTTTGCTTCCTCGGCTTCATCTAACGTGACCTCTTTTTCCTTTGCCAGCAGATACATGGTCTTGATCTGCGCGATCCGAGCCAGTACCGTCTCCTTGACGTTATCCTCAAGTGTCACACCGTTTAAGGAAGTGTTCCAGATCTCCGTTCCGTAGACATTCGCATACTGATTCTGTATCGTAGTCAGATAGATCATGATCTCTGCCTTAGAGCAGGATTCATCTCCGATACGGAAGACTTCATTTTTCCCGAATCCCGTGGTGAAGACTACTTTCGTGCCGTCAGCCCCACCACAGGCGGTCAGCCCCGTCACCATACTTATGCCTAGCAGTCCCGCGATCAATACCGCGGTGATATTACATCTATTTTTAAAAAACATAGCATTTCCTACTTTCTCAAAGTCTCTGAATTCTGATTATACCCTATTTTTATCTTCCATGCTACGTTTTCTTATAAGTTCAGAAAATTCTAAAAATTCTCCGCCAGTCTGTCCTCTGCGGGAAGCTTTTCCACTTTTACCGCACAGACTTTGTATTCCGGGATTCTCGCATATTTATCCAATGCCGCATTCGTCAGGATATTGGCATTGCCATCCGGGAAATGGAACGGCATCCAGGTCTCCTTCGGGGATACTTTATCTCCCACTCTCGCAGTCGTGATCAGGGTACCTCTCCTGGAGGTAACCCTTACCTTTTCTCCATTTTCAATGCCAAGGCGCACTGCATCCTCCGTATTCATCTCGATGAAGGAATGACCTTCCTTCTCCATCAGTCCCGGAGTTTTTCCGGTCATAGCCCTGGTATTGTAATGGTACAGGATACGTCCCGTCATCATGATAAACGGATATTCCTCATCCGGCAGTTCCGCACTGGGCACATATTCTGCAGGGTAGAACCATCCCAGACCTCTGGAGAATTTACCTACATGCAAAATCGGTGTGCCGGGATGTTTCTTATCCGGGCAGGGCCACTGGATACTCTCACCCTTATCCAGTCTTCTATGGCTGATACCTGCAAAGCTGGGAGTCAGGGACGCGATCTCATCCATGATCTCTTCGGAAGTAAGCTGGGCTTGCGGATATCCCATACGGTTCATCAGGTCGATAAAAATATCGGTATCCAGGCGCATCTCGCCTTCCAGTGTCACCGCTTTACGGACACGCTGTACTCTTCTCTCCGTATTGCTGAAGGTGCCTTCCTTCTCCGCATAACTGGTACCGGGCAGAATCACATCCGCATACTGCGCGGTCTCTGTCATGAACAGGTCGGACAATACCAGGAAATCCAGGCTTTCCAGTGCCCTGCGGATATGATGCTGGTCCGCATCCGTTACGACCGGGTCTTCGCCGAAGATAAAGAGTCCGCGGATCTCCTTACGGATTGCCGCAGGGAATACATCCGTTGCATGTACGCCGGGTTTTCTGTTCAGCTCCACGCCCCATGCTTTTTCAAATTTGGCAATAACCTCAGGATTTGTCACTTTCTGATAACCGGGGAGATCACCGGGCAATGCACCCATATCGCAGGCACCCTGCACGTTATTCTGTCCACGTAAGGGATTCACACCACAGCCGCTGCGTCCTAACTTTCCTACTAACATCGCCATGTTGGACATGGACATAACACCTTCGGTTCCGGTAGAATGTTCCGTTACGCCCAGGCAATAGATGATCGGAGCCTTCTTCGCCTTGGCATACATCAGTGCCGCCTCCCGCAGGTGGTCCGCATCGATATGACAGATCTCGGCTACACGCTCCGGAGTATATTCTTCTACAATCTTTTTCAATTCTTCAAAGCCTTCGGTCCTGGTACGGATGAATTCTTCGTCTGCCAGTCCCTCATGGATGATCACATTCATCATACCGTTGGCAAATGCGACGTTCGTACCGGGCTTTAATTTCAGATGAATATCTGCCTGTCTGGACAGACCGATATCTCTGGGATCTACCACGATCAGCCGGGTTCCCCGTTCTACCGCCTGACGGATCTGCATACCGATGACAGGATGTGCTTCCTCCGGGTTGGAACCTACCAGCATGATCACATCCACATCATTCGTAATATCACTGATGGGATTGGTCATGGCTCCGCTTCCCAGTGTCATGGCAAGTCCTGCTACGGTTGCGGAATGACAGACTCTGGCACAGTTATCTACATTATTGGTACCAAACGCACAGCGGACCATCTTCTGCAGCATATAGCAGTCCTCGTTCGGAGAACGGGAGCAGGCAAAACCTGCCAGTGCATCGGAACCATACTTTTTCTTGATCTCTGTAAATTTCGCTGCGATGAGATCCAGTGCCTCATCCCAGGTAGCACGCTCAAACTCTCCGGTCTCATGGTTCTTGATCAGAGGATATTTTAATCTCTCCGGCGAATGTACGAAATTAAACGAGCCAAATCTGCCCTTAACACACAGCAGTCCCTTGTTAGAAGGGCCGTTTGCCGGTTCCACATCCACGATCTCGTTATCCTTTACCACCAGATAATACTGACAGCCGGTAGCACAGTGGGGGCAGGTCGTCAGAACCTTTTTCACCTTGCCGACCTGGTACTTTTTACGGTTTTTGGCTACCAGTGCTCCGGTAGGACATACTGCCGCGCAGTTACCGCAGGACTCGCAGTCTGTCTCCTTCCAGTCCGGTCCGAACGGAGCATCGATCAACGTTCTCGTACCGATCTTGCTGTTATGCAGGGTGCCGTTACAGGACACCTTGTTACAGGTGCTGACACATCTCTGACAATTGATGCACAGCTCCGGATAATACGTCAGAAAAGGATTCTCTTTTTTCGCTTCAAATTTGGCTGCACTTCCGGGATAGCAGGATTTCGTAATGCCGTATTCATTGGACAGATCCTGCAGTCTGCAGTCGCCGGATTTGCTGCAGGAGAAGCATCTGACATCATGATTGGCAAGCAGCATGTTCAATACCTGCTTTCTGCTGTTCACCACTCTCTCGGAATGAGTGTTCACCACCATTCCCTCTTTTACTTTTGTATTGCAGGAGGTTACCAGATGTCTGCTGCCTTCTACTTCAACCACGCACATCTTGCAGGCTCCTACCTCATTGACATCCTTCAGGTAGCAGAGTGTGGGGATCTTGACGTCCGCCTCCTGTGCAGCTTCCAGTATGGATAAATTCTCATCTACGGAAATCTGTTTTCCATCTATGGTGATCGTTACCATTATACTCTGCCTCCTTCTACCACTCCGCATCCGAAGTGATCACATCTTAAGCACTTACCACATTCCTGCATCGCCTCATCGTAGGACATTCCGTTTTCCACCGGTTCGAAATTATTCTTACGTTCTCTTGCGGAACGGTCTGTCAGATGCACTCTGCCGTAATGGGTTCTGTCATTCTCTCTGGGCTCCGGAATCTTAATATCCTCCAGATATTTATGATGATACCCAAGATATTCATCAATGTTCAGCGCTGCTACTTTGCCGGCACCAATAGCCTTAATTACGGTTGCCGGACCGAATACACAGTCACCGCCGGAGAAAATCTTGTCATAGCTCTTAAGTCTGGTGGTATCTAATGTCTCAAATGTCTTTCTTCGGGGATTCACATCATACTCTGCAAAAGGTGCAGAGACAATATCCTGACCGATGGCCATAAGTACCACTTCACAGGGCACCTCGATCTCGGGTTTATTTGCCACCGTTACGGAAGGCTTTCCCTGTTTGTCATACACACTGATGATCTGGGGCTGTGCCACAAATCCACAGACATTCCCCTCCGCATCCGCATTGATCTTCACCGGTGCATTCAGTGTCAACAGTTCCACGCCCTCTTCAATGGCTCCCTGGATCTCGGAAGGCAGTGCTGTCATGTCGATCTGACGTCTGCGGTAGATCACCGTTACCTCTTTTGCATGGCACCGGATGGCAGAACGGGCACAGTCCATGGCTACGTTTCCGCCGCCTACGACCACCACACGTTTGCCGGTATAATCCGGGATGTTGCCTCTACCGATCTCGCCCAACATTTCCACTGCGGAATAGACTCCGTTGCTGTTCACGCCGTCTACGTTTACAGATTTACCTACCTGGGCACCGATAGCAATATAGATCGCATTGTACTGCTCCTTAAGCTGCTCCATAGTGATATCCCTGCCGATGGCAGTATTGTAATGCACTGTAATATTACCGGTAGACAGGATCGCATTGATATCTTCGTCCAGTCTGTCCTTAGGCAGACGGTAATTGGGAATACCGTATCGCAGCATACCTCCCAGCGCTTCTCTCTCTTCATATACATCTACCTTATGTCCCATCAGAGACAGATAATAGGCAGTCGTCAGTCCGGAAGGACCTCCTCCTACGATAGCTACTTTTTTACCGGTGGTGACATTGCACTCCGGCACCTTTACCTGATCTGCCGCGATCTGATCCACCGCAAATTTCTTCAGTCCACGGATATTGACCGGGCTGTCTATCAGGTCTCTGCGGCATTTTGCCTCACAAGGGTGTTCACAGATAAATGCGCATGCCGTGGGAAAAGGATTGTCCCTGCGGATCAGATTGATGGCATCTGCATAACGATGTTCACCGATCAGCGCAATATACCCCGGAATATCCACATGTGCGGGACAATGGGAAATACAGGGAACCTTCTGTCCCACTTCCGCCTGGCATCTGTGCTGTTCAATATGGCTCATGTATTCATCACGGAACAGTTCCACACTCTGCAATACGATGTTGGCCGCCTCATAACCTATCGCACAGTCTGCCGTATCCTGAATCATTTCCGCCAGGGATACCATATTGTTAAAAGTATCCATATCCGCCTTACCGTCCAGAATGCTGCGCATCATATTCTCTACCTGTTCCAGTCCGTCACGGCAGGGAACACACTTACCGCAGGTCTGGCTTCTGGCACTTTGTAAAAAAGAAAGCTGCACTGCGATCGGACAGACTCCGGGAGGATTCCCCTTCACCCTCTTTACAAATTTATCTAGGAATTTTGTTGTCTTTTCATTCATTTCATTTTTGTAAATAATATTCTCGGAATGCATGAAACCCTCCTGTGTACGTCCTGTCATGATGAGTACTGTATCTCTTCCAACAGGCATAAGATTTTACCGACTACCCCGAATACTTAAAAAGGTATAATGTAAGTGCTTACATTATACCTTCTTGAGAAACATTCTTCAATTAGATTAATTATTTAACAAACCTGTTATTTTTTTAGCGAAGTACCATTACCGCATTCCCCGTCTTCTTCCCGTAAGATACGGATTCCGTGAGCCAATGTATCCAGTACTGCCTCCAGGCATTCCTTCACTGCTTTCGGACTTCCCGGCAGATTTACGATCAACGTCCGGTTACGGATGACACTGGCAGCTCTGCTTAACATCGCCCGGGGAGTGATCTGCAGACTGTAATAGCGCATTGCCTCTGCGATTCCAGGTGCATTTCTGGTAGCTGCCCGCATAGTAGCTTCCGGGGTATTATCTCTGGGAGAAAAACCGGTTCCTCCGGTAGTGAATACCACATCCACATCCTCTTCATCCGCAAGCCTTACCATTTCCCGGTATAAGCCTTCCGCATCATCAGACAGTACCACCTGACTTACCACTTCATAACCCTGTTTTTCTATGATACTGCGGATAGCGGGACCACTCTCATCTTCCCGCTCTCCTTTGCTCCCTTTGTCACTGGCAGTAATGATCCCCGCATGGAGTTTTCTGGTACTGATCAGTTTTAAGGTATCACCGACATCGATCCTGCCGCCATGCAGTACCCTGGCGAACACGCCCTCTCTGGGCATGATGCAGTCCCCCACCATATGGAAGATCTCGCATTCCGAATGGCATTTTTTCCCTATCTGCGTGATCTCCAGCACCACATCATTACATTTGAAAATACTTCCCACCGGGCAAGATTTAAAATCATATCCTTTCACCAGCAGATTTTCACCAAAAGCTCCATCTGCCACGTTCGCGCCTCTTGCACGGAATTTTTCCACCTCTTCCCAGGATAACAGGCTTACCTGTCTGTGCCAGTTGCCCGCATGGGCATCCTTCTCCAGTCCCCAGTCTTCTATAAAGTTACAGCTTCCGACATTCTGCTTGGCTGTTCCTTTTTTCTCACTGATACATACTGCTGCTACTTCTCCTGCCATAACTGTCAACCTTTCTTTCCCGCCCGGTCCGTTTTTGTCTGCCCGCACCGGTCATGTTTTGTACCTATCCGCCGATCTGTACCATCTTGCGCTGTTCTTCCGCTCCATCCGTCAGACCTCCGTCAGCTGCTTTTTCCCGGAAATGATGCTCTGACGGTTTCTCCCGGACAGCAGCCAGAATCCGCTCCCGGATCTCTTCATCCAAAGCTCCGCTTCGAAGCAGTGGTTTCAGCTCCAGTCCCCTGTCATAATGCAGGCAGAGCTTTAATCTTCCCTCGCAGGTCAGGCGGACTCTGTTACATTCCCTGCAGAACTTGTGGGAAATCGGACTGATGAATCCGATCCTGCCGGAAAATCCCGGAAACTGATAATATTCTGCCGGACCGTCCGTTTTTTCGTAAGGATCTGCTGCACGCCCCGCCACTGCCAGCGGCGATTTCCCCGGAACTGCTATTGCGGCTCCAAATCTTTTCTCCAGCCGACTTAAAATCTCCTTCGAGGAAATTCCCGTATAATCTTTTCCACAGCCAATAGGCATCAGCTCGATGAATCGGACATCCACGGGCCTGTCCGCTGCCAGTGCGGCAATTCCTTCAATATCCTCTCCATTCATCTCCACGCAGGGGACGCAGTTGATCTTCACCCTAAGCTGCTGCTCCAGCGCCGCATCGATTGCGCGGAGCACACTGTCCACACCTGCTGCACGATCTGCTCTGTCACAGCCTGTAATGCAGCGAAAATGTTCCGGATCCAGCGTGTCCAGGCTGATGTTCACTGCCGTAAGTCCCGCTTTGCGGTACACCTCTGCCTGCGGTGCGAACAGCGTCCCATTGGTAGTCATGGCGATCTCCCGGATTCCGCACAGCCCGTGGATCTGCTCCACCAGCCATGGCAGATTTTTCCGTACCATGGGTTCCCCACCGGTCAGACGCACTTTTCGGATTCCCAGTTGTTCCATGATCCCCACCAGCCGGAAGATTTCTTCCAGCGTCAGTATCTCCGCATGGGCTAACGGCGTGATCCCTTGCGGCGGCATGCAGTATCTGCACCGGAGATTACACTTGTCCGTCACCGATATCCTCAAATAATCAATTTCTCTTCCCAGACCGTCCTGCATTATGTACTCCTTTTATTTTTCCAGCCATATGATCTGTTCCGGCGGCATTTTCAGGTACAGTGTTTCTGTATTTTTCAGTGCCTGCCATTCCTCCTTCGGCAATTCATAGGTCAACACCTCTGACGCATGTTCCCCTGTCCGGTTACCGTTACAAAACAGTACCACTGTGGAAAAGGTATCCTCGATCACCCGCAGGATGTGACACTCCAGCACATTCGTTGCCTCCATTGCCGGAACGACCTGAAAATAGTGTGCCCGGAATGCCGCATATTTGTAGCTGCCTTCCTCGGACGGCGCAGACAGGCGGATTCCCCAGTCCGCTGCCGCATATCCGCTATCAGATTCAGCCTGCAGCATCGAGACATTTTTACATCCGGTCAGAAGTGTTGCCGCCAGAGACGCCGGATTCTGAAAAAGCTCCTCTTTCGGCTGCACATCCAGGATCTGTCCGTCTTCCATGACTGCGATGCGGTCCGTCATACGATAGGCCTCGTTCCGGTCATGGGATACAAACAGTACTGTCTTCCCATAATCTTCCATAACATTCATCAGTTCCCGCTCCAACTGCATCTTCAGATAATTGTCCAGTGCTGTAAAGGGCTCATCTAACATCAGTATCTCCGGTTCCCCCGCTAACATCCTTGCCATGGCGGTACGCTGCTTCTGTCCACCGGACAACTGCGCCGGGTACAGCTGCTCCTTACCTTCCAGGAAAAAGCGTTTCACATACTCCGATGCTTTCTTCCTGTCACCTGCACCGCACAGGATATTCTGCAGCACCGTCATATTCGGAAAAAGGGCATAATCCTGAAATAAATAGCCTACTCTCCTCTTCTGTACCGGCAGATGGATCCGTTTTTCCGAATCAAAAAAAACTTTATCATCCAGCCGGATCACGCCTTTATCCGGCTTTTCGATTCCTGCGATGCATTTGAGTGTCATGCTCTTGCCGCAGCCGGAAGCACCTAACAGCCCCAATACCTCTTTTTCCGCGGTAAACTTTACTTTCAGTAGAAAGTCACCACATTTTTTCTCAATATCCACATACAAAGCCATTATCTTTTTCCACCGCCTCTCCGCTCCTGATACCCCATCCAGTAATTCATCAGGAAAATGGTGAAAAAGGAAATTCCCATGATAATAGCTACCCAGTAATAGGCCAGACTGCGGTCACCGCTCTGCACTGCCGTGTAGATTGCCACCGACATGGTCTGTGTCTTTCCTGGAATATTTCCGGCTAACATGATCGTCGCACCGAATTCCCCCATAGCCCTGGCAAATGCCAAAATCGTGGCAGCCGCCACACCGGGCCATGCCGCCGGCAGCTGAATCCGAAAAAAAATTTTTGTCTCCGACATTCCCAGCGTCCGTGCAGCATAGATCAGATTCACATCCACCTGCTCCAGGGCGCCGCGGGCTGTCCGGTACATGATGGGAAAAGATACCACCACTGCCGCGATCACCGCCCCCTGCCAGGTGAACAGCACACTGATTCCCATTTTTAAGAGCAGCCCGCCTAACAGACTGTTTTTCCCGAAAATGATCAACAGGAAAAATCCGACTACCGTAGGAGGCAATACCATCGGCAGAGAGAAAATGCCGTCAATCAGTGCCTTGCCCGCTCTTAAGGAGAGGACCAGCCTGGCAGAAAGCAGACCTAAAAAAAACGTAAATACCGTCGCACATACTGCGACCTTCAGGGAGATCCATAAGGGTGAAAAATCCATTTCTGCTCCTATTCTGCCGCAGAGAATCCGTAGCCTTCGAATTTCTGCATGGTATGATCGGTCTGCAGATATGCAAGGAACTCTGCCGCCGCATCTGCGTTTTCACTCGCCTTCACGATTCCCACCGGATAGATCACCTGTTTACAGGAACCTACGGGAGCCTCGCAGACGATCTGGATGTTCTCGCCCACATAAGCATCTGTTGCATATACCACGCCACAGTCCACAGCACCGGTTTCTACCCAGGAGAGTACCGTGCGGACATCGGAGCCGTAGTTTGCCTTTGTCTTTACCGTATCCAGAATTCCCAGAGAGGTGAAAATCTCCTCGGAGTACTGACCTACCGGCACACTTCCCGGCTCTCCCAGACCGATCATGCCGACTTTATCTGTTGCCACATCTTCGAAAGAGGTAATGTCCTTATCACTGTCTTCCGGAACGATCAGAACTACCTTATTTTCCAACAGCTTCACAATAGAATCCGGATCCATCAGTCCCTCATCGTTCAAAGCTGTCATCTGTTTGGTCGCTGCGGAGAAAAACAGGTCTGCCGGAGCGCCTTCCTCGATCTGTGTCTGTAAGGCTCCGGATGCTCCATAAGAAAAGTGCAGTGTCACATTTGGGTGCGCTGCTTCATACTCTGTCTTGATCTCATTGCATACATCCGTCAGGGAAGCTGCCGCTAAAATCGTCAGTTCCACAGCCGCCCCGGTATCTGCTGGATTCTTCGTTTCAGATCCACATCCTGCAAGCAGCATTGCTGCCAGGATCGTTGTCATTACTGCTGTCATTTTTTTATTATATTTTTTCATAATATTCTGTTCTTTG
>OGYE01001585.1_pt1 | contig 14705 bp, 13 predicted proteins | sample 1576471 | NCBI WGS metagenome assembly OGYE01 (sample SAMEA3541532, study PRJEB24748) | human gut metagenome | biome: human gut; feature: human-associated habitat; material: faeces | place: China | collected 2012
GGCAAACGGCTGCTGCTGCCCCGTGTGCGGAGCCGCACCGAGATGGACTGGGTGGAGATACCGAGCCTGTCTTTGCTGCAGCCCGGTGCCTACGGCATCCCGGAGCCGCCCGCAGACCGGCCCGCCGCCGACCCCGGCGGGTATGCTGCCACGCTGGCGCTGATCCCCTGCCTTGCGGCCGGGACGGACGGCGTGCGGCTGGGCCGCGGCGGTGGGTATTATGACCGTTTTCTGGCACAATATAAGGGGGAAAGGCTGCTGCTCTGCCCGGCGGCGGCCCTGCTGGCGGACTTACCTGCCGATGACTGGGATGCCCGCTTTGCCCCTGACGAAATTTTGACCGAGAAAGGAATTTTACGATGAAAAAGCTGCTTTTTGCAACAGCCCTGCTGGCCGCGCTGCTTCTGAGCGCCTGCGGCAAAAAAACGGACGATGACCTGATGAACCAGCCCGCATCCACGCCGGAGGCTGGTATGGAAATCGACCCAGAATTCAGCGTTGACCCGGAGGACACCGCCGAGAACGCCCAGCCCGCCCCGGATGCCGAGCTGAACGATATGGTGGGCGAAATTTATAAGCTCCAGCCGGTCGACCTGATGGGCATGGAGACCACGGCCATCGACCTGACCGACGAGAGCTGGTACAGCTATCTGGCGGGCCTGACCGCCGACAATGTGGGCAAGGTGGACGCCGCCGTTATCAGCGAGTCGATGACCGGCAGCCAGGCCTACAGCCTTGTGCTGGCGCGGGTCAAGGACCCCGCCGATGCCAAGGAAATTGCAACGTCGATGGAGGACAACATCGATCTGCGCAAGTGGGTCTGCGTGGCCGCCGACCGCGCCCGCGTGGTGACTTTTGGCGACAAGGTGCTGTTCGTTATGGCCGACAGTGAGCTGGCCGATGTGGACGCGCTTGTGGACGCCGCCGCGCAGGCGTTTGGCGTCACCTTCGATATGGATGATTCCATCGCTTCCAATGACGCCACCGAGGGCGATCTGCCGCCGGAGCTGCTGATTGACGCCCCCGCCGTGGCAGACTGATTTTTGAGGATACGCACCTGACCGGGCTGCCTGCCCTGTAGGGGCCGTGGGTTTCCCATAAGCAGCCGCCCGCCACCGGATTGTGCAAAAAAACATCCGCAGCATTTTCGCTGCGGATGCTTTTTTATGCCCGGGGTAGGGGACGTATTACAGGAAGATGTACTTGACGATAAACAGCCCGGTCAGCACATACATCAGCGGGCTGATTTTCTTCTCCTTGGCCTTGCCGGTCAGGACGTTGATGAGCGTCCAGGAGATAACGCCGATGGCGATACCCTCGGAGATGCTGTAGGCCAACGGCATAATGAGGATGGTCAGGAAGGCCGGGATGGCGTCGGTCATATCGTCAAAGTCAATCTTGACAACAGCGCCCATCATATAGAAGCCGACCACAATCAGCGCCGGGGCGGTGGCAAAGGAGGGAATCGTCAGGAACAGCGGGCTGAAGATGCTGGCCAGCAGGAACAGCACTGCGGTAGTGGCAGCGGTCAGACCGGTGCGGCCGCCCTCGGTCACGCCGGAAGCGCTCTCGACATAGGTGGTGGTAGTGGAGGTGCCCAGCACAGCGCCTACGCTGGTGGCAACGGCGTCCGCCATCAGTGCGCCCTTGATGCGGGGCAGCTTGCCGTTCTCGTCCAGCATATCGGCCTTGGAGGCCACGCCAATCAGGGTGCCCAACGTGTCGAACAGGTCAACGAACAGGAAGGCAAACATAACAACGATAAAGTTGCCGAGGTTGAAGTTGGCGAAATCCTGATGGAACACCTGGCCGAAGGTCTGGCCCAGAGAGGAGAAGTCGAAGCTGACAAAGGCCGTGGGGATGACGGAGTACATACCGGCCTCGGGGTCAGGCACGTAGATGCCTGCCAGCTCGCAGACAATGCCCAGCACCCAGGTCAGCAGAATACCGTACAGGATAGCGCCCTTGACGTTCTTGATGAGCATGACGGCAATCAGCAGCACGCCGATGAGCGCCAGCAGGGCGCCGATGCCGATGCTGTGGAAGGTCTCGCCCTTGAAGTGCTGGTAGGTCAGCAGCGTGGAGTCACTGTTGACGATGAGCTTGGCATTCTGCAGGCCGACAAACGCGACAAACAGGCCGATGCCCACGCTGACCGCTGACTTGAGCGTCATCGGGATGGCGTTGAAGATAGCCTCGCGCACATTGGTGAGGGACAGCACGATGAAAACAATGCCCTCCACAAAGACGGCAAGCAGCGCCATCTGCCAGCTGTAGCCCATCGTCAGCACGACAGTGTAGGCAAAGTAGGCGTTCAGGCCCATGCCGGGGGCCAGTGCAAACGGATAGTTGGCCAGCAGCGCCATAAGCATCGTGCCGAAGAACGCCGCCAGCGAGGTGGCAATCAGCACGGCCTTGGCGTCCATACCGGCCGCGGACAGAATGTTGGGGTTGACCGCAAGGATGTAAGCCATCGTCATAAAGGTCGTGATACCGGCCATGACTTCGGTTTTTACATCCGTGTGGTTCTCTTTCAGGTGGAAGAGTTTTTCCATGATGTACCTCCGTTTTCAAAACGTTATTTCCGGGGCACACCAAAAACGCCCGCACAGCGGGATTTTTTAGCAGGCATGCCCGTCGCGCCGCAGGTTTCCGCAAACGACGCAACATTTTTATTCTAGCTTATTCCTTTGCATTTGTAAACGATATTTGTGAAAATAATTGCAATTCTGCGTCAAAATATTTATCTGCCGCTCTTCCCCGCCCTGCCGCCGGGCAGCAAAAAGGGCCGCACCCCTGCGGGTACGGCCCTTAAATGAGCAGCAGAAATTATGCCTTGGCGGCTTTGATTTCCTTGATCAGTTCGGGAACGACCTTGTACAGGTCGCCAACGATGCCATAGGAAGCAATGCCGAAGATGGGGGCATTCTCATTCTTGTTGATGGCGATGATGGTCTCGGAATCCTGCATGCCGGCAACGTGCTGGATGGCACCGGAGATGCCCAGAGCAACATAGATGCGGGGATGCACGGTCTTGCCGGTCTGGCCGACCTGATGGTCAGCAGACAGCCAGCCTTCATCGGTAACGGCACGGGAAGCACCGACAACGCCGCCCAAGGCACCAGCCAGCTCTTCGGCCAGGGCAATGCCCTTTTCGGGGTCAGAGCTGATACCACGGCCAACGGAAACAACCACATCAGCACCGATCAGGTCAACCAGCTTCTTAGCGCTCTTCTTGATGTCCAGGATCTCAACATGGATATCGTCAGCAGTCAGAGCGGGGGTAACCTTCTCAACAACAACCTTGGCAGCACCAGCTTCGTCGAACGGCTGGGTCTGCATAACGCCGGGGCGCACGGTGGACATCTGCGGGCGGAAGCGCGGGCAGATGATGGTGGCCATCAGGTGGCCGCCGAATGCGGGACGGGTCATCTTCAGGTTGGTGTTCTCTTCAAACTTGGTGTTGTCCACATCAATGGTGGAGGTGGTGCGCAGGAAGTCTTTATACTTGGCGACATCCACATCCAAGTGGGTGCAGTCAGCAGTCAGGCCGGTGTGCAGGCGGGCTGCGCAGCGGGGGCCAAGGTCACGGCCCAGGTTGGTAGCGCCAATCAGCATAATTTCCGGCTTTTTCTCCATGATGAGGTCACACAGAACCTTGGCATAGCCATCGGTGGTGTAGTCCTTCAGCAGGGGGCTGTCGATATAGTAAACGCGGTCTGCGCCGTAGCCGCCGAGAGCCTTGAGGTAGTCCTCGTTGACCTCGCTGCCCATCACAACGCCGCACAGCTCAACGCCAAGGTCGTTGGCCAGCTTGCGGCCTTCACTCAGCAGCTGATAGCTGATGGCCTGTACCTGGCCTTCGCGCTGTTCGCAGAATACCCACACGCCCTTGAAGGCGGCGGTGTCCATTGCATTGAATTCAGCCATTGTTCGTTTCTCCTTCCTCAAATCAGGTGCTTGTCGTTCAGGATGCCGACCAGCTGGGCAGCGTCCTCGACCTTCATGCCGGCGCCCTTGACCGGAGGAGCAAAGGACTTGTAAACGTTCGTCGGGGAGCCCTTCAGACCGATGGTGTCGGTCTCGATGAGCGGATCGTCCTTCAGAGCGTTGTAATCAAAGACCTCAAGCGGCTTGTCGTAGCACTCGAAGATACCGGAAACGCTCATGTAACGCGGGGTGTTCAGCTCCTTGATGCAGGTCAGCAGGCAGGGGGTGTTCACCTTCAGCTCCATGTAGCCATCTTCAAGCTGGCGCTTGACGATCAGGGAGTTGCCGTCCTTCTTGATATCGGTAACATAGGTGACCTGGGGCAGGTGCAGCTTTTCAGCAATCTGTGGGCCAACCTGTGCAGTGTCGCCGTCGATAGCCTGACGGCCGCAGAAAACGATATCCTCCGGGCCAACGCCGATCTTGTTAACGGCAGCTGCCAGGATCTGGGAAGTTGCAAAGGTATCGGAACCGCCGAACTCACGGGCAGATACCAGCACGCCGCGGTCAGCACCGCGGGCGATCAGCTCACGAAGCATGCCTTCTGCCGGCGGCGGGCCCATGGTAACAACAACAACTTCGCAGCCGGTCTCATCTTTCAGCTGCAGGGCAGCCTCAACGGCGTTCAGGTCGTCGGGGTTGGTGATGGTTGCCATCGCAGCACGGTCCATGGTGCCGTCAGCCTTGACAGCAACCTTGCCCTGTGTATCGGGAACCTGTTTGACACAAACAATAGCTTTCATTGTACGTCTTGCCTCCTTACTTCAGCAGCGCGCCGGAGATGACCATCATCTGCACTTCGCTGGTGCCTTCGTAGATCTCGGTGATCTTGGCATCGCGCATCATGCGCTCGATGGGGTAGTCACGGGTGTAGCCGTAACCGCCGAACAGCTGCAGGCAGCGGCGGGTAACATCGCTGGCGGTGCGGGCTGCAATCAGCTTAGCCTCGGCAGCCTCAACGCTGTAACGGACCTTAGCGCCGTTCATGGCCTGCTGCTTTTTCAGGCCAGCCTTGTAAACCAGGTACTTGGCAGCGTCAACGCGGGCTTTCATCTCAGCCAGCTCGAACTGGGTGTTCTGGAACTGAGCGATGGAACGGCCAAACTGCTTGCGCTCCTTGACATAGGCAACAGTCTCGTCGATTGCGCCCTCTGCGATGCCCAGAGCCTGTGCAGCAATGCCGATACGACCGCCATCCAGGGTAGCCATAGCCAGCTGGAAGCCCTTGCCCTTAACGCCGAGCAGACGATCCTTGGGGATGATGCAGTCTTCCATGATCAGCTCGCAGGTGGAAGAACCACGAATGCCCATCTTATCTTCGGGCTTGCCGACCTTGAAGCCGGGGTCGGTGCGCTCCACGATGAACGCGGAGATTTCCTTCTGCTTGCGGCCGCGCTTGTCGGTCACAAAACCGGTAACAGCAATGATAATGAAGACATCAGCATAGCCAGCGTTGGTGATGAAGATCTTGGAGCCGTTCAGCTTCCAATGGTCGCCCTCATCCACAGCAAAGGTCTGCTGGCCCTGTGCATCGGTGCCGGCGCCGGGCTCAGTCAGGCCGAAAGCACCCAGCCATTCGCCGCTGCACAGCTTGGGCAGGTACTTTGCCTTCTGGTCTGCAGTGCCGTTCTCATAGATAGGAGCAGCACACAGGGAGGTATGGGCGGACAGGATAACACCTGTGGTGCCGCAAACCTTGCTCATTTCCTCAACAGCCATCACGTAGGAGAGCACATCGCCGCCTGCGCCGCCGACCTCTTTGGGGAAGTAAATGCCCATCATGCCCAGCTTTGCCATCTTTTCAACGGTCTCTTTGGGGAAATATTCCTCCGCGTCAACCTTTTTGGCAAGGGGTTTGACTTCGTTCTCAGCAAATTCTTTGTACATTTTCTGTACCATAGCCTGCTGCTTGGACAGAGTAAAATCCATAACGGTATCCTCCTTATCTAACAGTGCGCCCGCCGCCCCGCAGCCAAAGCCGCAAGGGCAGGTTTACAGGCGACTGAACAAATCAATCCTGACGGAGATTTTGCACTCCGTCAGGAGAGATTGTTTCAAATTTTACAGGGCATCAACAGCGGTCTTGGTGCGGTCTGCGTTGTAAACGTAGAAGCCCTTGCCGGTCTTGCAGCCCAGGTTGCCGCCGCGAACCATCTTACGGATGAGCGGGCAGGCGCGGTACTTGCTGTCGCCGGTCTCCTTGTACAGAACGTCCATGATGGCCAGGCAGATATCCAGGCCAATGAAGTCACCCAACTCCAGGGGGCCCATCGGATGGTTGGCACCCAACTTCATAGCGGTGTCGATGCCGGCAATGTCAGAAACGCCTTCCATCTTGATGAAAGCAGCTTCGTTGATCATGGGGATCAGGATGCGGTTGACAACAAAGCCAGCAGCCTCGTTGACCTGAACGGGGGTCTTGCCGATCTCAACGCTGATCTTTTTGATGGTCTCAACAGTCTCGGCGGGGGTATTCACGCCTGCAATGACCTCGATGAGCTTCATACGGTCAGCGGGGTTGAAGAAGTGCATACCAACCAGGGGACGGGTCAGGCCCTTGCCGATCTCAGTGATGGACAGAGAAGAGGTGTTGGAAGCAAAGACGCACTCCGGCTTGCAGATCTTGTCCAGCTCGCCAAAGGTGGTCTGCTTGACCTTCATATCCTCAAAAGCAGCCTCAACGATCAGGTCGCAGTCAGCGCACAGATCTTCTTTCAGGCCAGCGGTGATGGCAGCCATACGGCGGTCAACTTCAGCCTGATCCAGCTTGCCCTTGGCAACCAGCTTTGCATAGCCAGCTGCGATCTTATCCTTGCCTTTATCGGCCCATTCCTGCTTGATATCACACAGGGCAACAGTGAAGCCCTCAGTCTGTGCAAATGCCTTAGCAATACCCTGGCCCATAGTGCCAGCGCCAATAACGCCAACTTTCATAGTTGTGCCTCCTGTTAAAAATAATAATGAATAGAGAAAAAGGAAGAATGAAGGGGTGCCGCAAGCGGCACGATTTTAATAAGGAACTTTGGTGCAGCCACAGCGCCCGGCCTTTTTGAACAGCGCGCAGCGCTGTGATCCACCACCATTATTCATTATTCTTTATTCATTTTTCTTTCAAAATCAGTTGTTGGTAAACACTGCCTTGGGTTTCGGCTTTTCACGGCTCAGGAAGCACTGCATGCCTTCCACCTGGTCGTGGGTTTCGAAGCAATCGCCAAACAGTTTTTCTTCAACCGCAACAGCCTCGTTGATGGGCTTGGAGATGCCCTCGTTGATGGCCTTCTTGCAGTGGCGGACTGCGATGGGAGCATTCTTGGCAATCTTATTTGCCAGCTTCATCACGTTCTCCATCAATTCAGCCTGCGGGTAAACAGCGTTGACCAGGCCGATACGCAGGGCTTCGTCTGCCTTGATGTTCAGGGCAGAGTAAACCAGCTGCTTTGCCATGCCCATGCCAACCAGGCGGGCCAGACGCTGGGTGCCGCCGAAGCCAGGGGTGATGCCCAGGCCAACTTCGGGCTGGCCGAAGACGGCGTTATCGGAGCAGATGCGGATATCGCAGCTCATGGCCAGCTCATTACCGCCGCCAAGGGCAAAGCCGTTGACAGCTGCGATAACGGGCAGCGGGAAGCTTTCGATCTCCAGGAACACATCATTGCCCAGCTTACCGAAGGCCTCGCCTTCTGCCTTGGTCATGGTGGACATGGAGCCGATATCAGCACCGGCAACAAAGCTCTTGTCGCCTGCACCGGTCAGAACAACGCAGCGCACGGTGTTCTGGTCGATGGCTTCAAAAGCGGCCTTCAGGTCAGCCAGAACTTCGGGGTTCAGTGCATTCAGGGCTTTGGGACGGTCAATGGTGACGATCGCAACAGCGCCCTGAATTTCAGTCGTAACAAAGGACATTGTCAATTCCTCCGTAAATTACATTTCCACGATGGTGGCGCAGCCCATGCCGCCGCCGATGCACAGGGTAGCCAGGCCCTTGTGTGCGCCGCGATGCTTCATGGCGTACAGCAGGGTGACAAGGATACGAGCGCCGGAAGCGCCAACGGGATGGCCCAGAGCAATGGCGCCGCCGTTGACGTTCAGCTTTGCCTGGTCAAAGTGCAGAGCCTGGCCGACTGCAACAGACTGTGCAGCGAATGCTTCGTTGGCTTCGATGAGGTCCATATCATCAACAGTCAGGCCGGTCTTTGCCATAACCTTCTTGGTTGCGGCGATGGGGCCCAGACCCATGACTTCCGGCTCAACACCAGCCAGTGCACCGGCAACCCAGGTAGCCAGAGGCTCAACACCCAGCTCCTTGGCCTTTTCTTCGCTCATGACAACCAGAGCAGCTGCGCCATCGTTGATGGCGGAGGAGTTTGCAGCGGTAACGATACCATCCTTCTTGAAGCAGGGCTTCAGCTTGCCCAGAACTTCCATGGAGCTCATGCGGGGGCCTTCATCGGTATCAAACACGGTGTCACCCTTCTTGCCCTTGATGACAACGGGAACGATCTCATCCTTGAAAGCGCCGTCAGCGATAGCCTTGGCTGCCTTCTCCTGAGAATGGTAAGAGAACTCATCCAGCATCTCACGGGTGATGGGGCTGTAGCCGTACTTCTTCTGGTAGGTTTCGTTGGTGCAGACATTCTCGGCGGTCATGCCCATGTGCATGTTGCAGCCGGTTGCATCCCACAGAGCATCGTTGACCATGGTGTCCACCAGCTCGCTCTTGCCCATGGGGTAGCCCATGCGGTAGCCGTAACGGCCCTTCATCATAGCGAACGGAGCCATATCCATGTTTTCCATACCACCTGCAACAACGATGTCAGCATCGCCTGCTTCGATCATCTGGGCAGCCATGTTCACACAGTTCAGGCCAGAGCCGCAGACAACGTTGACGGTGACAGCGGGGGTCTCGATGGGCAGGCCGGCTTTCAGAGAAGCCTGGCGTGCAACGTTCTGGCCCAGACCAGCCTGGATAACACAGCCCATGTAAACGTGGTCAACCTGCTCCGGCTTGACATTGGCGCGGTTCAGGGCTTCCTTGATGACAATGGAGCCCAGCTCTACAGCAGGAACATTGGCCAGGGTGCCGCCGAACTTGCCGATAGCAGTACGGCATGCGGATGCGATAACGATTTTCTTCATAAGAAACAGCCTCCTAAAAATATGAATCTTATTTAGACGGTTGGGAATCCTTTGTATCTTTACAGGCCTTAGCGACCCGACAAAGCACGTTTTTTGGGGGTCAAACTTTACCCTCACGGATTTTTTTCTTCAGGGCAGCTTCCACATTGGGGGTAACGAACTTGGAAACATCGTGGTTGTAATGGGCAGCCTCCCGCACAATGGTGGAGGAAAGGTAGCTCCATTTCAGGGACGTTGACAGAAATACGGTTTCGATCCCCGGGTAGAGCGCGTGATTGGTATGCGCCAGCTGGATCTCGTTTTCAAAATCCGTTACGGCGCGCAGCCCCCGCACCATTACGGTGGCGTGCTGCTGTTGGGCAAAGTTGACTGTCAGGCCGTCAAAGCTCATCACCTTGACATTGGGGATATCCTTGCAGCATTCCCGCAGCATCTCTTCCCTTTCCTTCACGGTAAACAACGGGGTTTTGGCGCTGTTGTTTAGCACGGCAACGATCAGGGTATCAAACATGCGGGAACTGCGTTTGATAATATCCAGGTGGCCGCGTGTAACGGGGTCAAAGCTGCCGGGATACATTGCAATGGGCATAATCTTTAGTTCCTCTGCAGTGCCAAAGCTGTTAAAAATCTAACAGTCCTGGGCGGAAATAAAAGCACCATGCGCGCCGCGCGTTTAATGGGCGGGCCTTAACCCCCGCCGCAGACCGTACCGCCTGCTTGGTGCCGCAAGTGAACTCCGGCTCCTATTTCAGGGTTCCGCTTAGCTCACACTTATAGTTTTACACTTTTGTTAAGCTTTTGTCAATGGCTTATCTGTTAAAAATCCGACAAAAGTTTCTGGACTGTTTCAGTGGAATGTACAAAATCCACCCGATTTGCACGTTTTGGGGGCAAAAAATGAACTTTATTGGTTGACAAGCGTCAATATAATGTTAAAATAATATCAATGGTTGTGGTACTGTGCCGCCATTCTTCCGACGGGGCTCCCCCGCTGCGGGCAGCGCGCCACGCCACCGGGCGGCTGATTTTCAGGCATCCGCACTGTGCGTACCGCCAGAGCAGCGTACCGCCCCATAAACATTATATAAATAGGTAAGCAAATCCGCAAAGATTGCATAAGCAGTTTTTGCGGAATGAACAAAGGAGCTGTTTGTAGAAATGGATTTTAACACTGTTTATGCACAGAAACTGACAACGGCCGACCGCGTTGCCGCTTTGGTCAAGGATGACGATTGGGTCGATTACGGCTGGGCCATCGGCACCCCTGTCAGCTTTGACGCTGCTTTGGCCAAGCGCCTGCCGGAGCTGCACGGGATTAAATTCCGCGGCGGCATCCTGTGCCATGTGCCGGAAATCTTCAAGATTGAAAATCAGGCAGAGCACTTCTGCTGGAACAGCTGGCATATGGGCGGCATTGAGCGCAAGGCCGTTGCCGCCGGTTACGCTTACTATTCTCCCCTGCGCTACTCTGAGCTGCCGCGCTACTACCGCGAAAGCCCCGACCCGCTGAACATTGCGGTGTTTGTGGTTGCCCCCATGGATAGCCACGGCTACTTCAACCTCGGCCCCTGCGCCAGCCATCTGGCCGATGCTGCCCGCAAGGCCGACAAGGTGTTTGTGGAAGTGAACAAGAACATGCCGGTCTGCCTGGGCGGCTACGACAACTGCCTGCACATTTCCCAGGTTGACGGCATTATCGAGGGTGACAACCCGCCGATCGACCAGCTGGGCGGCGGCAGTGCCCCCACCGAAGTTGACCAGGCTGTTGCCCGCCTGGTGGTGGACCGCATTCCCAACGGCGCCTGCCTGCAGCTTGGCATCGGCGGCATGCCCAACGCCATCGGCGCCATGATTGCCGAGAGCGACCTGAAAGATTTGGGCGTACATACCGAGATGTATGTGGACTCTTTTGTAGATATGGCAAAGGCTGGCCGCATTACCGGCCGCTGCAAGAACATTGACAACGGCCGCCAGGTCTATGCGTTCGGTGCCGGCACCCAAAAGATGTACGACTACCTGGATAACAATCCGGAGTGTATGTCTGTACCCGTTGATTACACCAACGATGTGCGGGTGATCAGCAGCCTGGATAACTTTATCTCCATCAACAACGCCATTGACGTTGACCTGTATGGCCAGGTGAACGCCGAAAGCAGCGGCACCCGTGCCATTTCCGGTGCAGGCGGCCAGCTGGACTTTGTGCTGGGCGCCTATCTTTCCAAGGGTGGCAAGAGCTTCATCTGCCTGTCCTCCACCTTCTTTAACAAAAAGACCGGCCAAAACGAAAGCCGCATCCGTCCCACGCTGCACCCCGGCAGTGTTGTGACCGATACCCGCGCCAACACCGATTATCTGGTGACCGAGTACGGCGTTGCCCGCCTGAAGGGCCTGACCGCCTGGGAGCGTGCCGAAGCCCTGATCAACATTGCCCACCCAGATTTCCGTGAGCAGCTGATTGCCGACGCCGAAAAGATGGGCCTGTGGCGCAAGAGCAGCAAGCGCTGATCCGTTGTTTTTTATTCTGTTCTTGACGGCCTTGAAGCGGGCAACGTTGGTTGTGAACTTCTTGTCATCATCCCCACGGGTGCGGTTAGTGTTGACAGAGTGGTAAGCTCTGTGGTACAATACAAATAAGAGGATGGAGTGCCGCCGCGTGAACAGTGACGCTCCGCTTGCCTAGGAACTAATCAGCTTCTTCCGCTTCCAATTTCCAGCATTCTGTGTCACTAACGAACGCAGAAACACCGGAAATTGGCTCGGATATGTACTCCGAATCTGTCCACATTGGCAAGACCCCCTTTTCTGCCGCCTGGGTACACCACGGGCGGCTTTTTTCTACCCTTTTGTATCCGCCAAAAATTGGCTTGACAAACTGTGTGCCGGTGTGATACAGTAACAATAACGCAGGGCCGCTGACTGACGGAATCTGGTGGGCATGACCACCGGGGAAGCGGGCTATTCCCTGCATTAAGCCGACCGTCTGGGCTGCATACACTGATGTATAGTGTACGCAGCCCTTTATTTTTTGTAAACGGAGGAATGCCACATGCTGAGCGACATTGTAATTGCACAGGCAGCCAAAATGCTGCCCATTGCCAAAGTAGCTGAAAAACTGGGCCTTACGGACGAGGACCTGATTCCTTATGGCCGTTACAAAGCCAAGATCAACCACAAGCTGATCCACAGTGACCGCCCAGACGGCAAGCTGATCCTGATGACTGCCATCAGCCCCACCCCTGCTGGCGAGGGCAAAACCACCACCAGTGTTGGCCTGGCGGACGCCCTGAACGCCATGGGTAAAAAGACGATGCTCTGCCTGCGTGAGCCCTCCCTTGGGCCTGTGTTCGGTGTAAAGGGCGGCGCTGCGGGCGGCGGTTACGCCCAGGTTGTGCCCATGGAAGATATCAACCTGCACTTTACCGGCGATATTCACGCCATTGGCACCGCAAACAACCTGTTGGCTGCCATGATCGACAACTCCATCCAGCAGGGCAACCCGCTGAACATTGACCCCCGCCGCATCGCCTGGAAGCGCTGCATGGACATGAATGACCGCCAGCTGCGCTTTATTGTGGACGGTCTGGGCGGCAAGGTGAACGGCACCCCGCGTGAGGACGGCTTTGACATCACCGTTGCCAGCGAGGTCATGGCGGTGTTCTGCCTGGCCACTGATCTGGAGGACTTAAAGGCCCGCCTGTCCCGCATCGTCTGCGCCTACACTTACGACGGCCAGCCCGTCACCGCCGGGCAGATCGGCGCGGCGGGCGCGATGACCGCACTTTTGAAGGACGCGCTCGACCCGAACCTTGTCCAGACGCTGGAGCACAACCCCGCCATCATCCACGGCGGTCCGTTTGCCAACATTGCCCACGGTTGCAACAGTGCCATTGCCACCAGGCTGAGCCTCAAGCTGGCCGACTACGTTGTGACCGAGGCCGGCTTCGGCGCGGATCTGGGCGCGGAGAAGTTCCTTGACATCAAGTGCCGCTATGCCGGGCTGCACCCCGCCGCCGTTGTGCTGGTGGCCACTGTGCGCGCGCTCAAGTCCCACGGCGGCGTGGCCAAGCCCGATCTGGGCAAGCCCAACGCCGAGGCCGTGCGTGCGGGCAGCGTGAACCTGGCCCGCCACATTGAGAACCTGCAGGGCTTTGGTCTGCCGGTCTGCGTTGCCATCAACGCCTTCCCCACCGACACTGCGGAGGAGATGGATGTTATTTATGACGGTAGGTCTGGTACAGGGACTGATCGTGTGTCTGGGTGATATTGTGCTTCTGAAAGTACAATGCGTTCATCCGGTCGCATTCGTATGTGTAGGCATCTTCTGTTCCTTTATCTATGTAAATCTGATCTATGCGCTGGCGCTTACGTTCAAGCATATCGGAAAAGCACTGGGAGTTGTACTGGTTATTTTACAGATCCCGGGGTCGGCAGGAACATATCCGATCGAGATGACACCTGCATTTTTCCAGAAACTTCATCCGCTGCTTCCTTTCACATATGGAATCAGTGCAATGCGTGAATGCATTGCCGGTATGTATGGAGCGAATATCTGGAAATATCTGGGAATACTGGCAATCTTCTTCCCGATATCGATTTTCATCGGTCTGGGACTTCGTCCGCTGCTTATGAATCTGAATCATTTGTTCGATAAGCGGCTGTCAGAGACAGAACTGATGCTGGGAGAGACGGAAACAGCAGAGCGGAAACCTTCTTGCGCTCCTGCGCAATGTCAGCCTCCGCCTTCTGCTTCAGGGCAGCGGCCTGTGCACGGGCCTCGCCCACGATCTCTTCACTGCGGGCGGTGGCCGTTTTCTGGGCACGGGCAACGATCTGGTTGGCCTCGGCGCGGGCATTCTGCAGGTTCTGCTCGTACTCCGCTTTCATGGCCTCAGCCTCCGTGCGCAGCTTTGCAGCATCGGCGATCTGGCTGTCCGCCTTGGCCTTGCGCTCGGCGATGACTTTTTTGACCGGGTTCAGCAGCAGCTTTTTGAAGATCACCAGCTGGATCATCAGGTTGCATAAAAGCAATATATCCGAATTCTAGTGGAGGAACAAATTCAGGAAGTACCGGATCTAGTAGTTCAAGTTCAGGAAGCACAGCTAATACAACCACAATGAGTAGTGATGAAAAAGAAGTATTTGATTTAATAAATAAGCAAAGAACAAATAATGGATTAACTGCTTTAAAAATGGATTCAGAAGTATTGAATGTTGCAAGAATAAAGGCAAAAGATATGGTAGACAATAACTATTTTTCACACAATTCACCGACTTACGGTTCTCCATTTGATATGCTAAAAAGTTTTAAAATATCATATAAAACAGCAGGAGAAAATATTGCTGGAAATTCTAGCAATAGTGCAGCTGTTACTGCTTGGATGAATTCTTCTGGTCATAAAGCCAATATTTTAAATTCTACTTTTAATTATACTGGTATAGGTGTTGTTAAAAGCAACAAGTATGGAAAAGTATATGTCCAAATTTTTATAGGAAAATAATAATATTTATAACAACAAAAAAGTGTAAGGTAAATTGATATATTTATATTACACTTTTTTATTGTTTTCGACAAAATACGA
>OGYE01001586.1_pt1 | contig 14705 bp, 17 predicted proteins | sample 1576471 | NCBI WGS metagenome assembly OGYE01 (sample SAMEA3541532, study PRJEB24748) | human gut metagenome | biome: human gut; feature: human-associated habitat; material: faeces | place: China | collected 2012
CGGCATTAACCTCGATAATTTTATTCATCTTTTCCAGCGAAAGCACTACACCGCCGTAAATCGGCACTGCACCGCAGGCAAGACCTGTACCTGCGCCGCGGGGCACAACCGGGAAGTGATATTCATTAGCCAGCTTGACCACGGCTGCCACCTGCTGTGCATTTTCCGCAAACACAACAGCCTCAGGCATATGATGATAGGCCGGGTCAGTTACTTCATCATGGGCATATATTTCCATCTGCCCTGCATCAGTCACTACATTCTGCACGCCGACCAAAGCCTGCAGCTTGGCAATTATTTCATTAGACAGCTTATTATACTCCATAATTCAGTCCTCCTCATTTGCAACAATAAGATTTTACATAACTCTACGCTTATTTTATCACAAACAGCGACATTTATAACAGTAAATCTTTTTAGTGTACCAGCCACATATAAAAAGGTATGGCAAAAACTGCCAGCACCGTACTTACCGCAGTCAGCATAGCGGCATATTTATAATCGCCGCCGTAGCCTTTAGCAACAATCGCCGTATTAGTCATCGCCGGCATCGCCGCCATGATCACAAACACCTTTTCCATCATCGGCTCCAGATGGAAAAACGGCAGAATCAAGAAAACTATCCAAGGACAGATTAAATAGCGTCCCAGCATAGCAACTACCAGCTCCTTACCTACGGCAATTTCTTCCCAACGGGTTTTGCTCATAGCAATACCGATAAACAGCATCGCCAGCGGCGTAGTCATGCTTCCCAGATAATGAAAGGACTTGAACACCGGCTCAGGCAGATTCCATTCCAGCAGTACCATCACTACGCCCAGCATAAAGCCCATAAGCGGCGGCGACATAATGCTTTTCAGTGTCTTACGGCTGAAAAGCGGCATGGTTACGCCATTGCTGCTTGCCAAATCATGAAAGCCGATAGTCCAGAAAAGCGTTGTGTTCACCATGTAGTAAATCATAATATAAGGAGCGCCGGCATCACCGAACAAGGCTATACCTAACGGCAGGCCGATAAAAATTGTATTGGAAAAGCTGACGCAGATAGAAAAAATTCCTCTGTGCTCCCGCGAAACACCTATCAGACGTCTGAGCAGCCTGCTGATAAAATAGCCTGCCAGCATCGAAATAACCGGTACAATCAGGCCATGTGAAAGCGTAATGAGCTTGTCATGCTTAAACTGCCCCAAAATATTGGTCAGCATATATGTAGGCAGGCAGACATAATTCACGAGCCGTGAAATAAGCGCCACACTCTCCTCGCTGAACCAACCCCTGCGCTCTAAATAAAAGCCGACAGCAATCATCAGCATGATGGTCAGCACACCATTTAATGCATGTAAAACTATTTCCATTGTTCATTCCCCTCATAAGACAAAAATTGCCGAAGCATTCAGCTCCGGCAACGAAGATTTTAGTTTTTGGATTTTTTTACTTCTTCCAGTTTGTTTTTCATCCAGTCAATCATTGCTACCTTGCCAAAATCGTGCCAGGTTTCACATTCGGTATTTTTGGCAATATACTCATTCCACTTATCCTGATTAACATTTTCTACTTCCATCAGGTTCATAATGCCAAAACCGCTGCGCCAGATCATATCATCCATAGAAGTAAATTTGCTGTTTTCCTGCAAAAACTTAGGATTGAATAATTCTTGGAAGGATACCTTGTTCAGAATCTTGCCCAGTTCCTTATCCTCGGTAAAAATTCCCAGATAATGCTTAAAGGTTTTATCTAATTTATTTTTTTCCATCTTACTTCCTCCAAAAATAGTTGTATAAGAGTATTTTAACACAAAAGCAATAAATTGGCACTAGCATTTTCATAATCGGTGTGCAGAATCATTAATTTATGCCCGCATAACACAGATATGATAATCATTATTGAATTCCTACTAAATTCATAGTAGAATATAGTCATTAGAAAGGTTGTGACCGTAATGAAAATTTCTACCAAGGGACGTTATGCCCTGCGATTGATGCTCGATTTAGCAATCAACCACACCGGTAGCTATATACCATTAAAAACAGTTGCCCAACGGCAAAATATTTCCGATAAATACTTAGAGCAAATTATTCACCAGCTGAGTAAAGCAGGCTTTGTCCAAAGCGCCCGCGGTGCTCAGGGAGGCTATCGCCTAACACGCACGCCTGATGAATACACTGTCGGCGAAATTCTGCGCACAGTCGAGGGCAGTCTGGCTCCCGTTTCCTGCTTGGACTGCAAAACACCCTGCGACCAGATTGATTCCTGTATCACCATCGGTCTGTACAAAAAAATCCAGCAGGCCATCGACGGCGTAGTTGACCACACTACGCTGCACGATATGATAAGCGATTACCGTGCCAAGCATCCGCAGGCTGAAAATATTTAAAAGCGAGCTAAGCACCCGCATTTTATAGAAAAATAACAAAGCATTAGGAGGAAAATAATATGAACAGAGAAGAAGCTTGGAATTTATTACGTCAATATAACAAGGAGTCCTTTCATTTACGTCATGCACTGACTGTAGAAGGCATTATGCGTTACTTTGCCAAGGAGCTTGGCTATGCAGACCAGGAGGAATACTGGGGCATCGTAGGCCTGCTGCATGACTTGGATTTTGAGCTGTATCCCGAGGAGCACTGCGTAAAATCTCAGGAGCTGATGCGCGAGCACGGTGTAGATGAAAACATTATCCGCTCCACTGCCAGCCACGGCTGGGGCCTGACTGCCGCTAACATCGAACCTGAGCATCAGATGGAAAAGGTGCTTTTCGCCATTGATGAGCTTTCCGGCTTAATCGGTGCCGCTGCCCTGATGCGCCCCTCTAAAAGCGTACAGGACATGGAGCTTAAATCCCTGAAGAAAAAATTTAAGGATAAACATTTTGCTGCCGGCTGCAACCGCGATGTAATCAAACAAGGAGCCGATATTTTGGGCTGGCCTTTAGATGAGCTGATGGAAAAAACTATAGCCGCTATGCGTGTAGACGAAGCAGCCATCAACGAAGTCTGCGATAAATTATGAGGCGCACAGCCTTAATCTGCTCTTTGCTGCTCAGCCTTGCAGGCAGCAGCTTCGCGGCCACAGCTGAAGAGATGTGGCAGGATTATCAACAGAAACCGGCCATAGTTTCCAATAATCCCACCAAACAGGCTGAGCCGACGGAAGCCGAAAGCAGTATTAACACTTCCCAAGCAGAGGAACACGCTGCAGACAATAACATCGTAAGCACTGCTCCTACTGTACCGGCAACGCCAAAGCAGGAAGAAACAGCAGCCGAAGCGCCCACGACAGTGAATGAAGCAAAAGCACCTATGGCAGAAGTGCCAACAACACCAGCTGCTGCAAATACTGCAGCTAAACCGCCTGTTATCAGCAATGAGCCTGTGCCACCTGCAGATAAGCCCAAGCCTAAACCAAAGCTGAATCTGGTAGGCAAGCCGCCGCTGCCCAGGCAGTTCATGCGTACGCCACAGGCAAGCGATTTCATCAGCGTCAGCAGTGAAGCCGGCGGCTATAGTATGGCTGTGCCCAAGGCCTTCGGTAAAAATCCGCTGGCAGACCTGCCGCAAGCCGAAGGAGCTATGCTGGTGCGCACTGCAGGCAACACTCTGATGTTGGCAGCAACCGTGCTTGACCCTGCGGACACTGCAAGCTTTAAGGCAACAGAAGCTCTGCCTGTCTATGAAAATGCCAAAGTATACTGGCAATGGCAGCATGGCAGCCAATTAATCTGGACATGCCGTCTGAGCGCCCACAATGATTATCACGGTGATAAGCTGCTTTTGACTGCAGAAGCTCAGCAAAACGGCAAAACCTACCAACTGCTGTATGTGATGCCGGCTAAGCAGGCAGATAACTATCTGCCCCAGGCAATTTATTCCTTAGACAGCTTTACATTGAATCAGCCATAAAGAAAAATCCTCCGACAGCTCGCCAGCTGCGGAGGATTTTCTTCTTTCTCTCTCGTTAATTATGAGTCCGGGGACATTAGCTTTGTTGGGACATTGGCTAAAAGCATGGGGTGTTAAAGGTTAAGAAGAAATAAGCAGAGGGATAACACCATATGCAGACAAACTGTATAACTACGAGAATTTCTATGCAAATTGACTTTTAAAGAAAGGCTTTTTTAGTTAGCTCAGCTTTTTCAGATAAGCTTGTCCTTTTTCATGCTCGGACATAAACTGGAACAGGTAGAGGCCGCACAAGAATAAGAAGATGTTAGGCAGGAAAGGCACATACTCCAGCGAGACAAAATCTGCACCGGGCAGCCCCAGCCATACGTTCCAGTCACCGTACAGGAAGGACGGCAGATGTCCAATTATCTTACCCTGCCAGATGATCACGCCATCGGTAAGATGCCTTGTCAAATCATAGGCTATTGCAGATAACAGCCAACCGCAGGAACCGGGAGACTTCTGCAGCCACCAATGAATAGGCTGCACTACCAGATATGCAAGACCAAGGAAGGTAAAGATGCCGAAATAAATGGAATGCTGCGGTGTGAAGATATAGGTGCAAAGCGAAATCGCAGTGCCTACGCCTAAAAGGCCCAATCCCCATTTGAGGTAATTGCTGCCCTGGCTGAAGGTCATACCGCACAGAACCACAATGCTCCACAGTGTCAGCCGCTGCCACCAGGCATAATCCCAAGCAGGATTAGCACCCTGAGCAACATTGATATTATACATGAAGTAGAAAACTGCCAGATTTAAGAAGGCTGCAGCCTTGAGTGCGTTCAGCACCCGGTACTGCTTCTTTTCTGCTTTGCTTTCTGACTGCTCATACATTTTTGCTAATAACTTTTCCATAATACTTACCTCGCTTTCATCTTGGGAGGTGAAGCGCCGCGCAAACCTTAGGGAATATTTATTATTCCCTGTAGTTATAATATAAACTATTCTGTCAGAATTTTCAAGAGGTCAAGTTATAACGTTTGGGCATGAGGCAATTAGTTTTATATCAGTTATGCTTTATTAGAATATTAATAATGCATTGCAGGAATAACTATGCCCTGAAAAAGCCAAAAACAGCAGAGAAACTGTAAACATCATTACACTTTCTCTGCTGTTTTGTAATGCAACTTCTTTTTTATACTTTTTTACTTTTCTACACTAAAGGTATTGGTCAATGCCGCAAAATCCTCCAGGCTGAGTGTTTCCGCTCTGCGCTTGCCGTCTACGCCGGCACGCTGCAGCCACTGCGCACACTGCTCGGAGTTGATGCCCATATTCTTCAGCGAATTGCTGAGCATCTTGCGTCTGAGGGAGAAGGCTGCCTTAACCACGCGGAAGAACAGCGCTTCGTCGCACACCTTTACCGGCGGCTCGGAGCGGCGCTTGCACACAATAACAGTCGAATCAACAGCCGGTGCGGGAATAAACGAGGTCGGCGGTACGATAAACGCTATCTCCGGCTCGGTGTAATACTGAATAGCTACCGAAAGCGCACCATAATCTCTGCTGCCGGGTTTGGCAGCCATGCGTTCGGCAACCTCCTTCTGCACCATAGCAACTAAGCGCTCCATGGGCAGGCGCTTTTCCAGCAAGGCAAAAATAATCGGCGTAGTAATATAATACGGCAGGTTAGCGCACACCTTAAATTCCGGTGCTGACACCGTTTCCATAATATTTACCTGCAGGATATCGCCATTGACGATGCGAACATTGTCATAGCCCTCCAGCGTAACATCCAGTACCGGCAGCAGGCGTTTATCCAGCTCTACTGCCACAACATCGGCACCGCTTTCTGCCAGCCCCTGCGTCAGCGTACCGATGCCCGGGCCTACCTCCAGAACCTTATCTGCCGGGGACAGCTCTGCCGCCTCCACAATACGGCGCACAATATTTTCATCAATCAGGAAATTCTGCCCCAGCTTTTTATCGGCACGCAGCTTAAAGCGGTGCAGAATATGATTCGTTACCTGGGGAGAAGCAATAACCGGTTTATTCACTCTTCACTCTCCAATTTTTCTAAAGCAGCCGTAAATTCTTCACGGCTCACACCATAATGATTCAGGCGTTCCAAAAAGCGTTTGGCATTGCCATAGCCTATACCAAGCTCGGCCCCCAGCGCATCACGACGCATGGAAGCACTCTCGCTACCGTTCAGATTATTTTGGAACAAATCGCGCATGGTAAATTCCTGCTGCGGACGATATTCGTGGTGACGCACCTTCGCCAGAGCTTCCAAAATCGCCTCCGGCTGCGCCTGCTCCACGCCTACGTCATTATTGGCAGTTGCCTGACGCTTAGGAATAAACGCCTGACCTGCGTCCGGAAAGCGCTCCGTCAAAAAGCGGCGAATGCGTTCACCGGCACCGTCAGGATCGGTCAGGATAATTATCCCGCGTTTTTTATACGCAGCCTCTATCTGGCGCAAAGTATAGGGGGCCAGCGTAAAGCCGCCGGTTTCGATAGTATCGGCCTCCAGCGCCTTACCGATTGCCACCGTATCCATTTTTCCTTCTACTACGAGCACTTCCTTAAGCATCAGATAAATTCCACCTTAATCAGCTAAAATATAAATATCTACATCGCGTCTGCCCCACTGGATAGCACGATGATAATCATTAAAGAACAAATCTACTCTGTGGTGAACCATATCGCCACCGGTATCACCGGCCATAGCGATACCATACCCGGGAATATACATTTTTGTATAATACGGAATAAAGCGCGGGTCAACAGCCACAATGCCTTCATACGGAACGAGACCGATAGAAGTACGGTTACCTGTTGCTACATAAGCAGAGGCATGCGCACTGATTTTTTTCGTATAGCGCTTATAGCCCTCAGGAGTATAGACGCTCATCGCCATACCCTTGCGGATAACCTTTGTTTCCGGCTCAATCAGCACATGACGCGTCAGCTCCTGTACGGAATGACTGCCATCACCGTTTTTCACCTTTTTGGAAACAACCTTCGCTGTACCGGCCTTGCCTTCAACATGTATCTTTTCCGTACCGAAGTTCAGACTATAATCGTCCTCATACTTCACCGGAATATCTACACTAGCTTCACTGAACTGCAGCTCCTCATCGGCATTCAAAATATAAACCTGCATGCCTTCCTTAAACGGCTCATGCACATCCGGATAAACACGCTCCTTTTTGTAGGAGATGCCCAAATCCTTCAGCGCCTCGCCTACAGTCGGCTTGCAGCTTTTGTATTCTACCGTTTCATTGCCACGGATAACAGTAAAGGGCTTGCCGCGCAGTACCTCAATCACACTGCCGTTCTGTACCCTTTTGGTATTCTGCAGCTTCCAGCCATCGCCCTTCTCCAGGACAATGCCGGCCTCCTGCAAAATTTTGCCAGGCTTTACTGCATTAGTACGCACTTCCTTAGTCTGACCGTCACAGAGAATAGTCACCTGCTGTGAAATATCAAAACCGGTCAGGAAGGGTACCATCAGCATAAGGATAACGGCAGATAATAAACAATTTAAATGTAATCTGCATATATGCTTAATCATAAAAACCTCCTTAATCCGATAATTATTTTAACATAAAACAGCAGGAAGCGTCAAATCCGTGACATTTACAGCATTTTCGCATATCTAAAATGTATAATTTGTTAGCATATAGACTACTTATATTCTAACATTTTCCCGTCCATTGAGATTATTTAACAGCAGGCTCATAGAATTTTTTCACCTGCTCCGTATAACTGCCATCCTGATTATACATAATCAGCGGCGGCAAAACATCCAAGCCGTAGCTGCCGCCCTTCTGCATTTCCATCAGGAAAATCCAGGCAGGCTTATCAATTTTGGAATGCACCCATTGCAAACGCTTCGGCTGCAGGCCATATTTCAGCGCCAACTGCATGCTTTCGGCAAAGCGCTCCGGCAACTGCACCAAAGCAAAGCGTCCGCGATAGCGCACAGCAAAGGCCGCCGCTCGGAAAAAATCCTCCAATGTCGAGGTAACCTCGTGGCAGGCAGCAGTGCCTACCTGGCGCACGTTGCCGCTGTTGCGGTAGGGCGGATTGGCAGCCACCAAATCCATGCTCTCCGGCTGCAGCAGCTGCTTGTAATTGCGCAAATCACCGTCTATGACAGTAAACTTATCATGCAAGGAATTATCCGCAACGCTTTGGCGTACCAGCTTTGTTACCTGCGGATTGCAGTCCAGTGCCGTCACCTCTGCGGCACCTCTGCTTTCCAGCAGCATACTTATAGCACCGGTACCACAGCCCAGCTCCAGCACCTTAGCCTTACGCACGACATGCGGAAAGTTGCCTAAAAACACAGCATCCGTAGTATAGCAGAACTCTTTGGCATCCTGCCAGATTTTATAGCCGCAGCCCGGCACATAATCACAGCGCAGGCTGTTTTCCTGCTCAGACATTGTCAGCCTGGGAAGCATCTACAAGCTCTTCCCACTCCACCTGAATAGTATTATCCGGAGAAAGCTGTACAGCAGCGGTACGCTCCTTGCGGTTGATGCCTACTACCTTGCCTTCGCCCATAGTAGTCACTACCTTGCTGCCCATCTTGGGAATTTCAATGCGCTCGCGACGACCGCAGCCGTTGCAGCCATGCTTGCAATACATATGGTTTTCATACTTCAGGCAGCACATCAGACGGCCGCATATGCCGGAAATCTTCGTCGGGTTCAAAGACAGGCTCTGGTCCTTGGCCATGCGGATAGAAACAGGCTCAAAATCGCCTAAGAATGTTGCACAGCACAGCGGACGGCCACAGCTGCCGATACCGCCCAGCATCTTGGCCTCATCGCGCACACCGATCTGGCGCAGCTCAATACGGGTACGGAAAACAGCTGCCAGATCCTTAACCAGCTCACGGAAGTCAATGCGTCCGTCAGCAGTGAAGTAGAAAATAATCTTATTCACATCAAAGGTAAATTCCACGTCAATCAGACGCATCGGCAGGCCATGATTTTTGATTTTGCGCAGGCAGATATTGAACGCTTCCTTTTCACGGATTTTGTTTTCTGCCAGCTTCATGTCATCATCGGCTGTTGCTTTACGCATAACCGGCTTGAGCGGGGAAACAATCTGCTTGTCTTCTACCTCACGCGGTCCGATAACAACCTCGCCGTATTCCACACCGCGAGCTGTTTCTACAATAGCGAAATCACCCTTTGCTACACCTGTTTCCGCAGGGTCAAAATAATATATCTTGCACGCTTTTTTAAAGCGAATGCCTACTACTGTCGGCATAAATTATCACTCCTTATAAATTTTATCTATTTTAAGCGCCATGGTTTCCAATGCCGTTTTCATACCGACACTGCTCACCAATGCGTCATATGCTTCCTGTACAATCACTAAAGCCTGCTTCAGCGCCGACAGCTGCCAGCCGCTGCTCTGACTTTTAAGCTCATCCAGTAAATCTATATTATATATTCTATCATAAAGCTGCAATTTACACATCATTAAATCGCGCAGCAACAGCTGCCACAGCTGCACAAGCAGCAGCGCCTGCTCACGCTGCACCTTTTTGTCCAGCCAGCTGCGGCCGGCCAGATAATTCATCGGCATCGCTAAGGGCAAAGCCTCCAAAAAGGCTGCCGCCTGCTTACGGCATTCAAATACATCCAGCTGCCCCTTGGCTGCAGCTAAATTCAGCGCCAAGCCGATTGAGCCTTCGCTGATACGCGCCAACACCGCGGCCTTGGCAGTCTCTATCTGCCTTGCCTGCAGCGCCTGTTCCACCAGCTGCGGCTCGATTGCCTGAAAGCGCAGCTGTACCACACGCGACATAATAGTCGGCAACAGCTTGTTGACATTGGCTGCCAGCAAAATAATCACCCAGCCGGCCGGCGGCTCCTCCAACAGCTTCAAAAAAGCATTGGCTGCGGCGGGAACCATGGTATCTGCATCCTCAACAATGCACACCCGCGTCTGTGACATCACCGGTGCCAGCGCCGTTTTAGCCGTCAGCTCCCTGATCTGGTCGATAATAATAGTATCTCTTAAACGGTCTTTTTTATCATCCCATTCATGCTGCACCAGCACGAAATCCGGATGGCTCAGATTACCGTCCTGCAGATTCATAAGCCTGCAGGCCTCACAGCCGTCTGTGCCGTTATGCTGAAAGCACAGCAGTGCCTTGGCAAATTTCAGAGCCAGCGTGCGCTTGCCCAAGCCGGCTGCACCGCTGAAAAGCAGCGCATGCGGACGCTCCTTGGCCTGCAGATAGTTCTGCAGAAATTTTTTCTGTTCTGTGTGGCCGATAATATGCTCCCACATTTTATTTCTCTCCGCTGATTACTCTGCTGATGGCCTGCAGAACCTTCGCAGTAACCTCCTGCTGACTGCCTAAGGCATCAATCACCTGCAAGCGTTGCGGCTCCGCCTCGGCAAGCTGCAGAAAGCCTGCACGCAGGCGCTGCTGAAATTCCAGCCCCTGCTGTTCATAACGGTCCTGCACACCACGCTGCTGGCGACGCGCCAGCAATTTTGCCGGGTCGGCATCAAAAACAAGCGTCAAATCAGGCTCCAAGCCTCCGGTAGCAAAAGAGCTCAACCGGCGCAGCTGCGCAATCTCCTCCGGAGCTTTGCCCTGCGCCAGTCCCTGATAAACCAGTGTTGAATCATTGAAGCGGTCACAGATAATAATCTTGCCTGCTTCCACCGCCGGACGCAGCAGCTTGTCGACATGCTCGCTGCGTGCTGCCAGATACAGCAGCGTCTGCGTTGCCGTTGTCAGCGGCAGCTCCGGGTCCAGCACCAAAGCACGCACCTTTTCGGCCAGCTGTGTACCGCCGGGCTCGCGGCTTTCCAGTACATCATAGCCCTGCTCCCGCAAGGCCTGCGCTGCCAAATGCTGCTGGGTAGTTTTCCCCGCTCCGTCTATTCCTTCAAATGTAATGAAAAATCCTCGCATTTTATTTACCTCAATCCGCAATAATACGTATCGTTTGTAAGCTGCTGTCCGCAGGTCCGCTTACCGGCAAACCCAGCTCCTTCTGCGCTCTGCAGTAGGCAATAATTTCTTCCGTTACCAGCTCACCCGGCAGCAGCACCGGTATTCCCGGCGGATAAAAGCTCACCTGCTCGCCGCAGATTTTGCCTGCAGCCTCTGCCAAAGGCACTGCCTTTTTCGCACGATAGAATACGTCGCGCAAGGGCAGAACTGCCTGCGTCTGCGGCACCTTCGCTGCCGCTGCCAGCTGCAGCGGCGCACGCTTCTGCGCCTGCATTTTATTCAGTACAGCAGCAATTCTTGCCAACGCCTCGTCATAATCCGTAGTAACATCTGCATAGGTCACCAAAAAGAGTACATTATAGGCATCTACAAGCTCAACAGCAACTCTTGCCTCACGGAAAAGCTCACCAACCTCTACGCCGGTATAGCCCCAGGCTGCAAAGTTGACTGTCACCTTCGTGCTGTCCAGCTGCAGTCCGCCGCAATCTGCCGTCTCCATTACACGCAGGCCGCTATAGGCGGCACACAGGCTGCGCAGCTTGGCAGCAGCCTGTACAGCCGCCGCTGCCATCTCTCTGCCGTAGGCCTGCACCTGCGCTCTGGCAGCATCCAGTGATGCCATCAGCAGATAGTTGGGACTCGTCGTTGTCAAAATGCTCATCACATCCGCCGCACGCCGCAAATCAAGCCGTGCTCCCTGCACATGCAACATGCTGCACTGCGTCATAGCGCCCAAAATTTTATGCGTGCTCTGAGCACAGGCATCAGCGCCGCACTGCAGAGCGGACGGCGGCAACAGCTCACTGAAGCCAAGATGCGGTCCATGCGCCTCATCCACCAGCAGCACTGCATTATGCGCATGGCAGCAATCAGCAATCGCCCGCACATCTGCCGCCACACCGTAATAATTGGGGCTGGTCAGCAGCACCGCTTTTATTTTGCTGTCCTGCGCTAGCGCCGCCTCTATCTGCTGCACTGTAACCTGCATCTGAATACCGAACTCCGGCTGATACTCCGGCTGCAGATAAACAGCCTCTATACCACCCAAAACAAGTCCGCCGGCAACACTGCGGTGCGCATTGCGTGGCAACAGCAGCTTTTCCCCCGGGTTCAGCACCGTCAGCAGCATGGCATGAATTGCCTGGCTCGTGCCGTTGACTGCCCAAAAGCAGGCATCACTGCCGTAGGTTTGCGCTGCCAGCTCTTGCGCTTCTTTAATATAGGTTTCCGGCTCATGGATATCGTCCAGCTCGCTCATCAGCGACACATCCATCTGCACGCTGGCACCAAGTTCCTGGCGCAGCAAGCGCTGCATGCCGCGTCCTCCCTTATGTCCGGGAGTATGCAGAGGATAGACGTCCTCACTTTTATATTGCAGCATCGCCTCTATCAAAGGCATGCTAATTTTATCTTTCATTATTTGCTCCCTCCGGCAAAGCTAAACTAATTTAGTACATTATTATATTTTAACATATTTAGCACTGCAGATATAGCTTTAAAGCAGCTATCCGCACAAATTTATTCTTTACGCTGCGCACGTCTGCACAAAAAAGAGAGGCCCATGCATCACAGGACCTCTCTGAGTTTTTGTTGAAAGCAGCCTTATGCTTATTTTATCTTTTTGAATAATCTTTTGGTATTTGCCGTGGCAATTGCCGCCAGCTCCTCAAACTCCATTCCCAGCACCTGCGCCGCATTACGCGCCGTATATTCCGTATATCCGGGATTATTGCGCTTGCCGCGGAACGGTACCGGTGTAAGATAAGGGCTGTCGGTTTCAAACAGCAGCAGCTCTTTAGGAATATACTGCATAACCTCACGCACCTTCTGCGCATTCTTATAGGTAGACGTACCGCCAAAGCCAAAGTAATAGCCACGCTTAGCCAGCTCCTTCGCCATTTCCAGCGACCCGCTGAAGCAGTGGAACACTGCCTGTACGCCGTGTACTTCCTTTTGGAACAGCTCCAGCATATCGCCGTGCGCATCTCTGTCATGAATAATCACCGGCAAATCAAACTGCTTAGCCAGGTCAACCTGCTCTAAGAAAATACGCTTCTGTACCTCCTTAGGTTCGTTTTCCTTCCAGTAATAATCCAGACCGATTTCACCGATTGCCACAACCTTCGGATGCTGCGCCCACTCTGCCAGCTGCTGCAGATAGTCGGCAGGAATCCCCTTTAAATTCTCGGGGTGCCAGCCTACCGCCGCATAGATAAACGGATATTTTTCCGCCAGCTCCACCGCAACAGCACTGCTGGCAGCATCACAGCCGGGATTGACGATACCGTCCATATCCTGCTCCAGCTGTGCAATCAGCTGCTCTCTGTCCTCATTAAACGCTTCATCATCTAAATGGGCATGCGAATCCCATAAGCCTGTTCTGCTCATAATCTACCTCACATTCACAAAAAAGTTCAGATACAGCTGCAAAAACAGCAGCATGCTGAACAAAATATAACGGAAAACCGCCGCCTTACGCGAATAATATTCGCAGCCCGGCAGGTAAAATTCCTTGGGGTTTTGCGGATTATAAATAATTTTACGCGGCAGCTTCAGCGTAAAGCCACGCTCCAGCACATCACCGCTCTTTTCCTTGGTTCCCTTGGCTTCATTCAAGGCTTCACTGTATTCTTTGTCGCCTACTTTATAGGTAAAAACCGGACACAGCTGCTTGCCACGGCTCCAGCTGCTCTTGTAGCCGGTAATCACCGCACGCACCTCTTCAGTGCAAAGGTTGCTCAGCTTAGGGAAATAATTCTTCGTAAAGATGCAGACGATGCCATACAGATAAATCAGCAGCGCCAGCTTCAGCGTCCAGGCCATACCCTTAAACATGTAGAAATCGTAACCGGGATAATGCTCTCCCAGCCATGCATGCGGCAGGATATAGGGCACCATGCTGCTGAGCAGCACTAAAACCATGCTGATGCCTATACAAAGATACGGTCGCCAAAACAAGCGCGAAAATAGCTTTTCGGACACTGATAAGTCCCCCTTCCAAAACAAAAGACAATATGTTAATAGACGAAGAGCAGGCACTCCTCATCCGCCAAAACGTATCAGAGTGACTGCTCTAAATCTCAGAGTGCGTCAAGCACTTTTTTTATTTTACACGACTGCCGGAAGCAAGATTTTGCGGGTCAACAAGAGCCAGATTGCCCTGTCCGTCGGAAGCACACAGCAGCATGCCGAAGGATTCGATACCCATCAGCTTAGCCGGTGCCAGGTTTGCTACAACAACAACGTTTTTGCCTACCATCTGTTCAGGCTCATAGTATTGGGAGATACCGCTGACAATAGTGCGTACCTCATCACCGATTTCTACCTGCAGCTTGAGCAGCTTTTTGGATTTTTTAACCTTTTCTGCTTCCAGAACCTTGCCTACGCGCAGGTCAATCTTCTCAAAGTCAGGGAAAGCAATTTCCGGTTTAATCGGTTCCATAGCAGGCTTTGCTTCTTTTGCCGGAGCAGGTGCGGGAGCTGCAGCCTTATGCTCATAGCGTTTGCCGCCGATGATGGTTGCGCCGTCTTCGGTAACCTCGATACGCGGATACAGAGGCTCGCCTTTGCAAACCTTAGTACCGTTTGCCAGACCGCCCCACTCAGCGTCAGCCAACAGGAACTGCTCAGGCACAGCCAGGCCAAGCTGAGTGTAAATTTTCGGGCTGGTGGTCGGAATATACGGGCTGATTAAAATAGCTACGATACGCAGGGTTTCAGCCAGGTTATACATAACAGCACCAGCTACTTCAATGGCACTCGCTGGAACTTTATCTGGGTCAACGGTCGAAGTCTGGCGACGGCTTCCGACGGAACCAACA
>OGYE01001597.1_pt1 | contig 14659 bp, 12 predicted proteins | sample 1576471 | NCBI WGS metagenome assembly OGYE01 (sample SAMEA3541532, study PRJEB24748) | human gut metagenome | biome: human gut; feature: human-associated habitat; material: faeces | place: China | collected 2012
ATGCTGCCCAACTGCTCATCCACCTGATGGGCGTGGGTCACCTCGTTGGCGTGAACCGTCGAGCACCTTGCGGCGCTGGCCGTAAATGATCTCACGCTGCTGGTTCATGACATCGTCGTACTTCAGCACGTTCTTGCGGATTTCAAAGTTCCGGCCTTCCAGCTTCTTCTGGGCACTTTCGAGGGTGCTGGTGATCATACGGTTCTCGATGGGGGTGTCCTCGTCCAGCTTGAGGGTGTCCATCAGGCTGGAAACGCGGTCGCCGCCGAACAGACGCACCTCCGACCAGACGATCGAGCAGGTGACGATCACCGCCGACTGCGTGAAAAACGGAACGCGGGACGGGGAGCCAGGCCAGCAAGCCGTGCCGCCTCGAGAATATGAATGACATTCTGGTGGCGGGCTCCACCATCCGCAGAAATGATCACAACAGGACCTTTGCCATCATCCGTCTCTGGTACCCGTTTTCGCATTTCAGATGCAAACTGGGAAGCATTGATGTAAGGAATCCGCTCGTTATTGATGGCAAAATCACCTCTGGCATCGACAGACACATTCAATTCCAGCAAACGTTGCGGCGATTTTTCGGCGCTGGCTGTCGGAAGGGTAATCTGCAATTCAGAAAACTTGCTGTACGTAGTGGTCACCATCAGAAATATCAGGATGACCAGCAGCACATCGATAAAAGGAATCAGGTTGATTTCAGGCTGTTCATGGTTTTTCCTGCGTCGAAAATTCATGCTCACCTCCCGATAGACAGATTAACGCGACGAACAGATAACATCGACCAGCCTTGCCGACTGTCGTTCCATTTCGATCAGAAAGCTGTCCACCAATGCCCTGAAATGGCGATAAAAAACAAGCGTCGGCATCGCGATCAGCAAACCGAAACCGGTATTGTAGAGCGCGACTGAAATCCCGTGCGCCAGTTCGGCAGGATTGGCGCCTCCGGCATTCTGCGAGCCGAAAATCTCGATCATTCCCACAACCGTGCCAAACAGACCCATCAAAGGCGCCAGCGTGGCGATCGTCCCGATTGTCGTCAGAAAACGTTCCATCTGGAGAGCGGCCATACGGCCATTTTCTTCCATCGCTTCCCTCATATTGTCCCGGGAAACGTCAGAATGCTGGAGTCCCGTTGCCAGTACAACGCCCAAAGGCGAGCCTTTTTCCAGCCGATCGATCATCGCTGAATCCACCCGGCCTTCGCGATAATCCCGTATCACCTGCTCCAGCAAACCCGGAGGCAGAATCTTGCGACGCCTCAGATAGATGAGACGTTCGATAATCAGAGCCAATGCAATAACAGAGGCAATCAGCAAAAACCAGATCGGCCATCCCGCCGCTTGAATGATAGAAAACACTAAAGCCTCCAGACGAAAATCGATGTCCCTGCATTACTCCTGACTGTTCTGCATCACACCCAACATAATATAATTTGTTCCATTGCATCAAATCCTCTTTTACCGGTTCTCTGTTAAAGAAAATAATTGGAATATTATTCTGTCTTGCCAGTTTAATAATTTTACCCGGAGCTGTTCTGTCAACTAAATTAACACACATTATATCGCAACCTGCATCAATCATTTCCTCAACAACTTCATCCTGATCACGCTGACTATCATCTCCATTTTTTTCAGACACTATTATTCTAAAATTATCATTTTCCATTGACTTTAGATTATCTTTAAGTTCCTGTGTCATTGCATTTATGAATGGATCATCCTGCGTGTATGTTACAACACCTACCCTAAGTGTTTCATTAAAATTTTTTTCTTTTTTCTGACATCCTGTAAAATTGTAAATCAATACAAATGCCATTATTAAACTAACAATTCTTTTATTCATAAGAATACAAAAACCTTTCTATTTCATTAGAAAATAAATCATTTTGATAAAGTTCTTTTGAATCAACATCATAGCCTTTCATGGTGTAAAATGAATTATTAATTTTCTTACTTATTTCTTTTACACTATTGTATCCAATCTCATATCCATCAGGAATAATAAGACATTTTACATTGCCATGCTGAAGCAAATTTAATGATTTCGTACTATTTCCAATACCATATATCTGCGCTCCGTTATATATTCCATTATCGCTTTTTTCGCCTAAGTCATCTAAAGAATAATTATCCATAATAACTAAATAATCTACTTTATCCTTGCCATTTACAACATCACAAATATCCTGCTCCGTTTTACCATTATATGTCCAACCTATATCTATGTTAGTCCCTTCTATGGCATCACAAAATCCTTTATATTTGTCAATGGTTTCTTCTTTCGCATACTGGGCAAAAACAATGCCTGCTTTCTTATTTTCTTTTTCGCCTGAATCTGCTATCAGTCTTTTTCCTATCTCATATCCGATATTGTAGTGATTAGGTTTTATTACCGGATAGCCTGATTCACCACCATTCCCACTCACAAAAACATCTTCTGTAATTAACATAAATGGTATTTTGCCACATACGTTTTTTAATTGTGTTCTCGTATCGCTTCCTGGTGCAGGGCAAATAATAAACCCATCTATATTATTTTGCTTCTGCTCATTTATTAATTCGATTTCATCTTCTACTTCCTCAATATCATCTGTGTTACATATTATTAAATGTATTTCATTTGCCTTAGCTGAATCTTTTAGTCCTTTAATAAGTGCCTCCCAATTTTTATCTCCTGAATTTGGTATAATTACTGCCACTTTTTTTTCAGGAGTATTCTGGTCAAATATTTTAGTAATAAAAAATATTGCCATAACACAAAGTAATATTTCTGCAATAAGAAAGGCTATTTTATTTTTTTTCATTTTCAACCTTCCTTTCTACATTTTGTTTTTCTAAATTTGTGAGATTACTTTCATTATATGGAATTGCAGGTATATGAATTGTAACCTTTGTTCCTTCGTCAGCTTCACTTTCTACACTTAATCCATATTCATTGCCAAACATTAGCTTAATTCTTGAATGAACGTTTATGACACCAACTCCTGAACCATGTTTAGGTGTTTTATTATTATCCTTAAGAATATTTTCAACCTCTTCTTCTCTCATTCCCATTCCATTGTCTTCAACGGTTATAAAGATTTCATTATCTATCTTTTTACCTCTGACAATTATTTCACCGTCATCATCTATATCCATATTTCCTACACCATAATATATAGCATTCTCTAACAATGGCTGAATAACAAGTTTCACAATACAATAGTCATTAATTTCATCATCTATTTCAAATCTGATTTTGAATCGTTCTTTATATCTTGCCATCTGTATATTCATATAGCTTCTGCTGTGTTGTATTTCATCAGATATTTTTATGATTGTTCTTCCTTTAGACAAACTTATACGCAATAACTTAGCAAGTTCTGATATCATAAACACAGCTTCTTTATTTTTATTTGCCTCAACCATCCATGTAATTGATTCGAGCGTATTGTATAAGAAATGCGGATTAATCTGACTTTGCAATGCATCCATTTCGCTTTTTCTTAGTTCAGTCTGCTGCCTGATTATTTCCTGCATTAACTCTTCTATCTGTTCATATGATTTTCGCACTGAATATCCTAAATGTCTTATTTCCGATGAACCACCTATATAAATATCATTTTTTCCACCTGCTTCATACGCCTTAACAGATTCATTCAGGTTAAGTATTGGTCTTGATATTTTTCTTGATATAATTCTGTTTACCTCAAGAAGCATCATCACTAAAATAATTACAGTCGTAATTATATAATACCTGAATTGCTTTATACTCACTGTCTGTACCTTGTCCGGAATTACACCTACTACCTTCCATCCTGTGTATGAAATACTGCTTATTATATAATTATTTTTATGTCCATTAAACTCTAATTCATGTATTCCTTCTTCACATTTTGCCATTTTATTATTATTTTCCTTAAAAATACCCCTGTCTATCTCAGTTATTCTAGGATGATAGATAATTTGTCCATCTGAATCGCATAAATAATAATAAATTCCATTTGAATCTTTATTGATTCTATCTAAAGTTTCTTCAATGATTGAATATTTCATATCCACCAGTAGTACTCCACTTACCGGCTTTTCCCCATCATTTACATCCACCGAACGGCTCAGCGACACAACCCGATAATATTTATAAGCACCATCTTCAAACAGATTCTGTATATGAGGAATAGAAAAATGAATATTTTCAATTTCACTTTTAGCCATACTAAACCAACTCTGACTTTTAACATCAACATTATCTTTTTCAGATGCTATAGGCTCTGATGCTATCAGATTTCCGGAATTGTCATATAGTGCCATACTTTGAATCTTATCTGAATTAATTTCATACAATAAACTAAACTGTCTGTTAAACTCCTGACTCGAAACATCATATTGCTGAACTATATTGTAATTTGCAGCATTTGAAATCTGTCTTATATTTAATAAGTCAGAGTCCATTTTATCTACTATACTGTCTATAATTCCCTGTGTACTTGATATTAAAGTTTCTTTATTTGAAATTTTAAATCTATTATAAATAAGCATTCCCATAACAATAGTTGTCACTATTGTTAACGTTGTAAAGACCGCCATGATAATAGATTGAATGTCTAATCTAATAAATTCGCCACGGTGAAACCAGCTTCGAAATCTTTTTATTTTTACATTTTTGCTTTCTTTTTTTTTAACTTTATTCAATCTTCCCATATTCCCTGTATATATTATGATGTTTGGGGCAAAAGCCCCGATTTTGATGACTACGGATTGTTTCATGCTACACGTTGTTTTATATTATTTATTTAATCTCTCATTTCTGTACTTTGATGGAGATACTCCGAATTTCTTCTTAAACACATAGCTAAAATAATTTGCATCTAAATATCCTACCTGCTCAGCTATTTTATAGCTTTTTTCATTTGTATCAAGTATCAATCCGGCTGCGATATCCATTCTGTAATCTGTAAGATATGTAACAAATGATTTACCTACTTCTTTCTTAAATACAGATGAAAAGTAAGAATTTGATACTCCCATTATAGAGCATACTTTATCCAGTGATAAATCAGGTTCCATATACCTGTCTGTTACTATATTTTGTGCATCATTAACCAAACTTCTGGATTTACTGTTTCGAACACTTTTTAATTTTTCACTTACTCCTAATGAACATTTAATAAGCCAGTTTTTCAAAGTGCTTTCGTCCATCTGAGGCACCCTTTCGTAAGGATTATTTATATCTCCTAAAAAGTCATTAAAATCTATAAAATTATTGGCACAAAATCTATAAAATGCCCCTACCATTTCCATAATCACTAAATTATACTGACTTACAGTATTTGCATTTTTATGTAATTTTTCAATTTCTTTACTAACCGCATCTTCTATTGATTTGTCGTCTCCTAAATATATCGCTTTAAACAAATCATGCATTTTAGAATCTTCTGACTGCAAAGTCATATTCTGCTCATTAGGTGCAATTTCTTCAATATTAATTGCCCTGTTTGTTCCATATAAAACTCTGTATGATACTGCTTCTCTTGCTCCTTCATAAGAATTGTTTATGTTTAATATGTTATCACATACTCTTCCTATACCTGCTGTAACAACAGCACCAATAACTCTATTAACCCATTTGCAGAATTTATCACAAATATCCGTAAACTCTACCATTTTTTCTTTAGAGCTTAATTCAACAATTAGTACTGTATTCCCCAAATAAATAAATTCTTTGCAATTAAATTTTTTCGCAATTCTTTCCTTTATTTCTCTTTCTACAGACATTGATAATAGCAAGGGTTCCATATTTTCAGGAACATGATGTGTAGATGTATGGAAAACCACACAACAATAGAACGGGCCCTTTAAATCTATTTTATAGGAATCGACAAATTTTACATATTCTTCTTCATCAACTCTTCCTTCAATCAACGAAACAAACAAATTTGTCTGAAGAATTGGGAGTACATCATTAAAATAATTTTCAAGTTTTTGAACATTTAATTTTTCTTCTCTTTCCAAATCTAGTGAGTTTTTTACTCTCTTTAAACATTCAGTTAATTCGTCAGAATTTATCGGTTTTAACATATATTCTTCAACTTCAAGATGAACTGCCTCTTTTGCATATTCAAATTCGTCAAATCCGGTAAATATAATTATGTGAATATTTCTATAATCATCATTAAGCCTTTTGGACAACTCAAGTCCATCCATATATGGCATTTTAATATCTGTAATAACAACATCCGGTTGAGTTTTTTCGACAAGTTCTAATGCCTTTACTCCATTTGTTGCACTTCCGACAACTTCAAAGCCTAACTCATTCCACGCTATTTTTTGTTCAATAACATCAATAACTTCTGCCTCATCGTCAACCAGGATAACTTTATATTTATCCATAATACTTTCCTTATCTCACTCTAAATTTAATGCAATATTTTTCTCAGGCAATCTTCATATATTTAATAGAAAATCGACCTCTTTTAATTTTATTTTTTTCGTTTATCTTTTGTCAATTTATTATAACAAATAATCTATTCTAATAAAATATTTTATATAAAAGTCAACATTTTTGTTACGACAAAAGCCGTTCCCATTATCCTATAGATAATCAGAACGACTTTTTGAACGTATGATTAAAATATTTATTAACATGTCAGGATTGTGGGAGTTTGTATTATAAGAAACAATCCGTATGACATATTTTTCATTATTTTATTTCTTCTGTACATACTTGAGACAGTCAAGAGTAACTGCTGCAAGAATGATGATACCTTCGAAAATGAACTGAAGGTTTGTATCAATACCAAGGATTGTAAGTGAGTATGTAAGAGATGTAAATATAAGAACACCTGTTACAACACCTGAAATCTTACCAATACCACCTGTAAATGAAACACCACCTACTACGCAAGCTGCGATAGCATCCATATCCCATCCTTGTCCATAAGCTGCACTACCTGAACCAACCATTCTGTTACATTCAAGCCATGAACCAAATCCATAAAGGATACCTGCAAGAATGAAAGCTCCCATTGTTACTTTGAATACTGAAATACCTGAAACTGCTGCTGCTTCCGGGTTTCCACCTACTGCGAATAAATTCTTTCCAAAAGTTGTCTTATTCCAAATGAACCAAACAACTGCTATTGCAACTATTGCCCATAAAATAATTGTTGGGAATCCTCCAATCTGAGGAATAAATATATTTGGAATTGCTGCATCGATTGCACCAAATGAAACACCCTTTGTTGCGTAAGTTACAAGACCAAATATAATAAGCATGTTGGCCATAGTTGATATGAACGGATGCATTTTGAACTTAGCCATAAAGAATCCGGCTATCATTGCAAAACATGTTGTAAGGATTATACAAACAACTAAAGCTAAAATTGCTCTTGCGCTCGGAGCCATATTTGAAAAATCAAATATATGTCCAAATACGCCACCTGTGTTTATGCCGTTATGCATTATGATTGTTGATGCAACCATACCCATACCAACCATACGACCAACCGAGAGGTCAGTTCCTGTCAAAAGGATTAAGCCTGCAACACCGAGGGCAAGGAACATTCTAGGTGATGCCTGCTGTAAAATGTTAAGTATATTTGTGTATGTAAGGAGTTGAGTATTTTTAACAACCGGAGTAATTGCGCATAACCCAATAAATATCAAAATGATAACAATATACAAACCATTTTTATATAGGAACTGTGACAAGTTGAAAGTATATTTATAATTTTCAATTCGCTGCTCTGTTTTCTGAGCAAATGTATATTTTGATGTACGCAATAAATCAATTAAATGATACTTATGCATAAATGCATCATGTTTTCTATCTTTAATTTCCTGACACTTTGACTCGTGAGTCATTTTTGAATCATACAATTTATTTTTATATACATATTTTTCATCTTTAATTTCATCTGAATCAGACAATTTGCTTAAAGCATTTTCATGTTCTGTCTTCAATTCAGCGCAAGTCTTTTCATACTTGTTTTTTTCATCAATTTTTTCGCTTTCACAACTAGCTACTACTCTATTGTAATATTGGCTGTTGTAATTCTTTGAAAGATAATCTTCAGCCTGGGCAATAAGTTTTGATACCTTATCTTTATTTGAATTTTCAACTGCTTTTGCCTGTTCTAAAGCCTTCTTATCACTTTCAATAATTTTTGCTTTTTCTTCTTTAGTTAAATTTTTATTTTCTTTTACGATAGCAATATGATTCTTTAAACTTCTGACTTTATCAGAACCATCTGCGCGTAATTCGTCAATCTGACTTTGTATTTTACCTACATATTCATCTATCGGCTTAAGAAGTTTTTCTTCTTCCTCAGCTGAAAGAATAACGCCTTTTTCTGCCATATCAAATACTCCTCTCTTCTACAAATATTTAGCACTAAGTCTTAATAATTCTTCCTGATTTGTTTCTTTTGTATTAACTATTCCTGCAAGATGTCCGTTAGACATAACACCAATACGATTTGTAATTCCTAAAATCTCAGGCATTTCAGATGAAACAACTATTATTGTTTTTCCCTGCTTTGCCATGTTAATTATCAGTTCATAAATTTCGTATTTTGCACCAACATCAATACCTCTTGTAGGGTCATCCATCATAAATACATTTGGTGAACGTTCAAGCCATTTACCAAATATGGCTTTCTGCTGATTTCCTCCTGAAAGATTTGAAATCATATCATCAGGTCCCATACATTTAGTATGCATTACCTTTATTTCTTCTGCAGTTGCACGAACCATATCATCCTTTGACAATGCAATGCCTCTCTTGTAATGGTTCATATTTGCAATCGTTGTATTAAATGTAATGTCACCCTTAAGGAAAAGACCATTCGCTTTTCTTTCTTCTGTTATCAAAGCAAATCCATGATCCATGGCATCTTTAGGCGATGAAAAATTCATTATCTTTCCATCATAAATTACATTACCGGCTGCTCTTGTTCTCATACCAAATATAGTTTCAAGGAGTTCTGTTCGACCGGCTCCTACTAATCCATAAAATCCAAATATTTCACCTTTTCTTATGTCAAATGAAATATTTTGAAGTTTCGGTGCATACTTAGTAGACAAGTTTTCAACTGAGAAAATTACTTCTCCCGGTTCATTATCTACAGGTGGGAATCTGTTATCAAGAGAACGACCAACCATTGCTGATATAAGTTCATTCATGTTTGTATCTTTACTGTCCTTTGTCATTACCAGACTTCCATCTCGTAAAACTGAAATTTGATCACATATTTCAAATATTTCATCCATCTTATGTGAAATATATATTAATGAAATTCCCTGACTCTTTAACTGTCTCATCATTTTAAACAGCTTTTCTACTTCAGGTGCTGTTAATGATGATGTTGGTTCGTCAAGTACTATTACTTTTGAGTTATATGATATAGCCTTTGCAATTTCACACATCTGTCTCTGTGATACAGACATTTTCTTCATTGGCTGTGTCATATTAACTGTAATTCCTAATTTTCTAAATAAATCGGAAGCTTCTTTTTTCATTCTACCTTCGTCAACCACGCCTAATGAGTTCTTAGGATATCTGCCTAAAAACAGGTTGTCAACAACGCTTCTTTCGAGACACTGATTAAGTTCCTGATGAACCATAGCAACTCCATTTTCAAGTGCGTCTTTAGGTCCGGAAAAATTAACTTCCCTGCCATCTAATATTATAGTTCCTTCGTCCTTTTGGTAAGTTCCGAAGAGACACTTCATCATTGTCGATTTGCCTGCTCCATTTTCACCCATAAGGCCCATTATTGATCCCGGTTTAACATTTAAATTAATATGTTTCAGAACCTTATTTCGGCCGAATGATTTACTCATGCCATTAATCGACAAGATGTATTCATTCTTATCTTCCACCATATCTACACTTCCTCTTTCTTTTTTAAAGAAGGGAGGCTTTATCTGCCACCCTTCTTATTAAATTATCCAAACTTACAATTCTATTTTGAAAGAATTGATGTATATGAAGCTGCATTATCTGTTTTAACCATGTTAATTGCAAATGCGTCATATTCGCTTGGGTTACCTAAACGGTTAGTAATATTTGATTCTGTCTGTCCGTCACCACCGATGTAATCTACTTTAAGGTTAAGAAGATCATCGTATTTTTCAAGTAATGGCTGATATGTTGAACTAAGGAAGTTATCTGATGCATTGTAAATGTTAAGCCATACTTTCTTTTCTGCGCTCTTGCCTGAATCAAGCTGATTTGAAACTTTGTCATAAATCTTTGTTGAATCTGTAAAGTCTTTATAGTTATCTGCTGTTACAGCAACGTTTAATGCGTAATATGATCTTTCTTCTTCACTGTATCTGTAATCTTCATCCTTTGTGAGACAGTTACCTGCATCATCAGGTGTTCCTATACCTGTATCAATATCTACACCATCAAGTGCGTTACGAAGAACTCTAAGTGTAAGATATGCCTGAACGTCTGCATGCTGTGAAATTGTTCCGCCGTATCCTTCTGCTATAGCTGCTACTGCATCACTATTTGCATCGTATCCAAATGTTGGAACCTTGTTATCTTTAGCCCATGCATTAAACATTGACATTCCCATACCATCGTTATTTGAAACAACTACATCAATCTGCTTTCCGAATGAAGCTGTCCATGTTCCAATTGCATTTCCTGCTGTTGCTGCATCCCATGTTGCTCCTGCTGAGTTCTTCATTTCCTGTGATGCTAATTCTCTGATTGTGTATGTCTTTCCGTTAACCTCTAAAGTTGCATCCTTTACAGCCTTTGATGTTCCATCAACATTTGTTCCTGCTGGTGATGAATCAACGCTTCCCTCTTTTTCAACTGCTGTTCCAAGTGCTGAACGAACACCACATGTACGAGCGATTGAATCGTTATGTCCGATATCTCCGATTGCAAGAACATAACCGATTACTCCATCTCCGTTTCTATCAATTTTATCGATGTTCTTCTTAATGTAATCAAGTACCATCTGTCCCTGAAGTTCTGCACCCTGGTTAGCATCAAATCCTACATAATATGTATCTTTGTTGAAATTAAGTGCTGTTGTATCAAGTTCACCTGTTGAGCTATTTGATGGCTGACGGTTAAACCAACATAATGGTTTATCCTTATTTGCCACTGAACTTGCTGAACCTGAGCTACTTGAGCCTCCGCCAGATGTTCCACAACCTACCATTGATACTCCGAGCACTGCGGCTACTAAAACTGTTAATAATTTTGACTTTCTCATTAAACATTCCTCCTATTTGTTAATATTGTCGTTTTTTTTCCTGTCTCAATGACTAAATTTATTATAAATTTTATAGTCCCTAAAAAAAATAGAATATTTTTAGATAAAATATCAAAATTTTACTGTTTTTTAATGATTTTTATAGATATTTTTACTAAAATCGTTTTTATTGTTGATGTGGATTTTTTATGTTACTTAGCTTTCGACCAAAACATCTTTATATAATAAAAATAGCATATCAGAAACACATCTCATTTGTTTATATCTCTGATACACTACTTCTATTTCGTTATTAAATTAATTTTCCTATTTTATTCTATTCCTACCCATTTTCTTAGCTTTACCTTCAAGTTTTCTTCTCATCTGTTCCGCATATTTCCAAGATTTCTCTACACTCATCCCATCTTTCTGCCATGCTTTTACTACTGTGTCTACCTCATAAATATCCATCATTGTAACATCTTTAAGGTCTTTTTCACATTTTTTGATATTTGCATTCGCTACTATATTTTCAATAAATTTACACAAAAAAGAAACGCTCTACAATCCTCTAAGCGTTAACTTACGGACTTTTCCGTTTCTTTTTTATTTATTCTCAGAATTAGAAAACTTTGATTTTCATTCATACAGAATTATGCTGTATATTTAGTTTCGATAATATATTTTTCTTTTAATTTTGAGCATCTATTTTGTGGTATTATTCCATCATGTTGCATTCTGCCTGCTACAATTCCCGGATGTATCCCTATTTTTTTAGCAAATTCAACTATCTCATTATCTGATGTATATTTTGAAGGTGAAAACTTCTTATAATCTGCCGGTGCAATCAAATAATCAGTTGCAAATTCATCCGCTTCTTTTTCTAATTTATTATTAATATCAATCATTTCTTCCATAGTACTACTTATAAATACCGTTTTTATTTTCTGTTGAAGTACATGTTTTATTTCATGAAACAATGAAAACCAAAACTTATCCGCATCCAACCCTCTATTATTCATTGCCAGCACTACTCTCTCATCATTTATCCATTTTACTGCGCCGTTTACACCTGCATTTTTAAGATGTGGCAATAGTACAAAAGCTACACCACAATCTGCAAAAATTTCTTTCATTCTAGGCAAAAACTCTTCTGGTTTCTGAACTGTCATACTTCTAAGTTCCGGCAAATATCTTTTTAATTTCTGTGCATCATACGGACTGGTATTTATATTTTTTGATATATTTATTGCGGTTTGAATCCACGCTCTGGAATTAATAATATTTTTTTCATTATTGCAAGACGTGCTCGTTCTAAAATTAACTAAAAAATCCGGTTGCAACATGATTCTTAAATCTGAAACTCTAAAAAATCTACATAAATTAGCTACTTTGTCATTTACATTTCTAGTAATAGGTAAATCAACTACATCAACAAAATATCTATAATCTATCTCTTTTATAATCTTAGTTTGCTCATCATAATCTTTCGCCTGCTGCATTTCAATAAGTTTTCTATCATAAGTATTTTGTAAATTCTGCCATACTTCTACACTTGTTCCCATCATAGCTGATAGTTTCTTTGCTAAATCATTTGATATATTAGCCTGACCGTTAATCAATTTGCTTAATGTTTTAGCTGTTGTTCCCATTCTTTTAGCAAATTCAGCCTGACTAACTTCCATATCCTCGATAATGTCAGCAATATAATAGCCTGGGTGAAATGCCACTATATCTTTGTATTTTTTCACATTACTCATAATGGTTAGACACCTCCGTTACTTTTACAATTTTAATTATTTTACATTGAGATAAGATATCGCCTTCCGTGATTTCCTGTCCTTCATTATCACAAGGAATCATAGTAACCCTATATCTGGTATTGCCTAATCTTATACTCCATTCATCTTTTCTATTACCTTTTAGGTAATTTTTATTTCAACTCATGTCTCCACTCGCCGTCTTCAACCACATAGTGAAATTCACTGATATCATCTTGAAGAAAAACTTTCAGCATGTCGTCCATATCGCTTGCCATTTTTTCTTTCTTCATTTGCTCTAAAGGCATCCATTTTACTTCACCTTCATCTGATGATTTTAAGGTTCCGCTGAATTTATTTGTTTTATAAAATACAACTATGTATCTAGAACCGTCTTCTCTCGGCCAATCTTTTGTCCCACAAATTCTTGGATTTTCTATTTTTAATCCTGTTTCTTCATATACTTCGCGTATAACAGAATCTACAAATGATTCTCCTTTTTCAACGTGACCACCGGGGAATGTCAAGCCTCCCCAATTTTCATCTATCTTATCCTGTACAAGTACATTTCCTTTGTCATCATATACCATGCACATATTTGTTAGCGTTACCTGTTCTGTTCTCATTTTGACGCTCCTATTCCTTATGCTTTGTTACATTTATGTTAAAATACGGTTATCATAACTTCATAATTCTTTATTTCTATAATATCATATAAATACATTTTTCCATAATTTGACCATCTTATCAACAGTGATTCATAAAACATATTGTATCTTTCTATTTTTCCTGTAATATTTTCCTGTTTTTATAAATTTCTTCAAGATTATTTTAGTCCAAAATGTCCGTTTCTTCAAAATTATTTCTCTGCATTACCGCCGAAGAAGCGGAAAGTTTTGTGCCCGAAAATGGAAAACCAATATCTATTGTGGCACAGACGACATTTAATTACAACAAATTTAAAGATTTAGTTGAAATTTTTTTGAAAAAGAGTTATGATAGTACTGTTTTAAAGACTATCTGCAACGCTACCGAGGAAAGACAGACGGAAGCGAGAGCAATTGCCAGGAAGGTTGATGCCATGTTTGTCGTGGGAGGCAGACATAGTTCAAACACGCAAAAGCTGTATGAGATATGTAAAGAAGAATGTAAAAATACTTACTTTATAGAGACACTCGTTGATTTGGAATCTAAGCCTTTTCAATCATTTGGTCGCGTAGGTATTACAGCTGGGGCATCCACCCCGAATAAAATAATTGAGGAGGTTCAAAAAATGTCAGAAATGAGTTTTGAACAAATGCTGGATGAATCATTTAAAACAATCAGAAACGGAGAAGTCGTTGAGGGTACTGTAATCGATGTCAAAGACGATCAGATTATCCTGAATATCGGATACAAAGCCGATGGTATTCTTACCAAAAACGAATATTCCAACGATTCTTCCATCGATCTTCACACCGTTGCACAGCCAGGTGACAAAATGGAAGTCAAAGTTCTGAAAGTAAATGATGGAGAGGGACAGGTCCTTCTTACTTACAAGAGACTTGCTGCTGAAAAGGGTAACAAGCGTTTGGAAGAAGCATTTGAGAACCATGAAGTTCTTACAGCTAATGTTGCAAAACCGGCAGTTGCATTCGGTGGAAAGTATCGTATTATTGATTTTCCGTTGAGTAACTGTATCAATTCCGGAGTTGAT
>OGYE01001612.1_pt1 | contig 14583 bp, 6 predicted proteins | sample 1576471 | NCBI WGS metagenome assembly OGYE01 (sample SAMEA3541532, study PRJEB24748) | human gut metagenome | biome: human gut; feature: human-associated habitat; material: faeces | place: China | collected 2012
GGTAAAAAATTTAAACCCAACTTCTACAAACTACAAACTCCGTACTACAAACTATAAAGTAAAAGGGGCCTCGCATGATGGTAGAATCCTTCGTGCGACGGCCCCTTTTACGAACCACGAACCTCACTTCAACAAGCCTTTTTCGGCGACGAAGTCGGAGACCATGTCGGCGGCAGTGGCCGTAATCTTGATGCAGTGCTTGCGGTATTCCGGCGTGCCGAAACTGAGGGTGTTGAGGGCCCGGCAGCAGGTAGCGCCGAAGTGTTCTTTGAAGCGGTCATGGAACTCGCTGGTGTATTTGTAGACTTCGGGCAAGGGCTTTTCATCGGGTGTGAGCCGGCCGACGAGGGCGCCGATGACCAGACAGGCCCCGCTCAGGGCCCCGCAGACACAGCCCGACCGGCCGATGCCGCCGCCCATGCCGGAAGCCATGCGGATGGCAACGTCCGGCAGCTGGAGGTTCATCGTGTCGTTACAGGTCTTGAGGACCGATTCAATGCAGTTATTGCCCTGCAAATGATATTGTTCTGCTAATTTATATTCTCTTTCCATGATACTTCATCCTTTCTGAATTTAACTGCGTCCCTCGCCGTCTTTGAGGTCGTCGGCGATCTTGTGGAGGACTTTCTTAGCCTGCTGACGGCGATGCCAGTACCACAGGCCGCCATAGACGATGGCGATGACGATGAGGACGATGGTCAGGCGCATGGAATGTTCTTCCATCATGACCAGGTCGTGACCGACCAGGACCTCACAGGCAACAGACGGCAATTTGCCGATGAAGCAGCCCAGGATATAGTCGCGATAACTGATGCGGCTCAGCGCCCCCATGGCCGTGACCAGACCGTTCGGAGAATACGGCACGGCCCGGGCCAAGGTCATGGCCTGCCAGGTGCTGTAATGGTCGAGCTTGCTCAGCATCTTGCTCTTTTCAATGACCTTCTTGGCCTTGTTGCGGAACAAGGTCCGCATGAAGAAAAAGCTGATGATGACGCCGATCGTTTCGGCTACCCAGGAAACGACAGTCCCGCCGGCAACGCCGAAAAGGACGCCATTGGCCGTGGAAATGAAGATAGACGGCAAAAAGCCTACGATGTTGATGACGATGTCGATAATCATGCTGACCAGGACGGCCCAGACGCCGAAAGAGCGCAGGTAGTCGATAGTCCCCTGCATATTGCCGCTCGTCGACAGCTGCCAGACCGTGCTGTAAAAGTCCGGGATGGCCACATAGATAGCAGCCAGCATGATGAGTAGCATGGCAAAAAAGGCGATTTTAATGTGTGTTTCATGAATCTGTTTCGTAGTCATGTTATGCCTCTTTCCGCTTCCGTTCCTGCATCCTGGCCATTTCAGCAATCTTATCGTGCTTGAGCTTGGTCAGGTACATGGAACCGCCGATAATGAGCACACCACCGGCGACGGTCAGACCGGTGAGGATTTCGCCAAAGATGACGAAGCCCCAAAGGGCGTTGAAGAAGACGCCGATATAAGAAACAAAGCTGACGACAACCGGGTTGGCCGTTGCATAGGCATTAGTCATCCAAATCTGGGCGATGACGCTAAACAGGGCCAGGCCGCCGTAATAGATCCAGTCGCCGTGAGCCGGCATGACAAAGCCATCAGTCAGGGCCATGAGAACGATGCCCGACAGAGCTGCACAGACCAAAAAGTACAGGACCACTTCATAAGGATGGTGGCGTCCGGACCCGGTGAGCTTGCTGACTGTCGTATAGGCACCGGCCGCAAAGACGGCCTGCCCCAGGGCGAACAGGGAATAGATGTTGAATGACGAAAAGTTCCAGGGCCGGACGACGAGGCAGCCGCCGATGAAGATGACCAGGAGGGGCAGCTTCGACCCAGGCGGCAGGACTTCTTTGAGGAAAATCGCCGCGAAGAGCATGACGAAGAACGCCGACAACTGGGAAATGATGGATACATCGGCCAGGGGCATACCACGCAGGGCATAGAAAATGCAAATCATGCCGATACCGCCGAGGACGCCGCGCAAAGTCAGCGTCGGTATATCCCGCTTCGACAGATGTACGTGTTGGATGCGCATGAGCCCTAATATCAGAAGGGCACTGAGGAAACCGCGGAAGAACGCGATTTCCCCAGTGCTCGTCGTATAGGATAATTCTTTTACGATGACATTCTGGATACTGAAGGCCAAAGCCGATAAGATTGCGTAAATGACACCTCTACTCAAATCAAGGCCTCTTTCCTAGTGCTTGGCCGCAATGGCGTCGACGAAGGACAAGACAGCTTTCTTCATGTCTTCCTTGTCGATGGAGTCGCTGAAGCGGACCGGTTTATTCTTGAGGTCAGCCAAAGGCTTGGGCAGGGCGATGCCCGTGACGCTGCTGATGTCGGCCAGCATGTCAAAGGGATCGTCGCTCTGGCGCAGGGCCAGGGCTTCACAGATGACCGGCGGGAATTTATAGGGATGTGCCGTCGACATGATGACCGTGTGGCGGCCTTCGTCGAGGCCCTGGCGATGGCGGTTCATGCCGACGCCGTAAGCGACGGCCGTGTGCGGGTCGAGAAGATAGCCGAAATCATTGTAGACGTGGTTGATGACAGCTTTCGTTTCATCGTCGTCGATCCAGCCGCCTTCAAATTCCTGGCGCAGCGTCTTCAATTCGTCAGCGGAAACACTCATCTTCCCCGTTTCCAGGAGGTCCTTTTCCCACTGGGCCACTTTGGCGGCATCTTCTTTGGCGACGTAGAACAAGAAGCGTTCAAAATTGCTCGACAAGAGGATGTCCATGGACGGGCTCGACGTCGTGTAGAAGTCGCGATTCATGTCATAGACGCCGGTTTCAAAGAAGTCGGCCAGGACCTTGTTCTGGTTGGATGCGCAAATCAATTTGCCGATAGGCACACCCATCTTCTTGGCAAAATAGCCAGCCAAGATATTGCCGAAGTTCCCCGTCGGGACGATGACATCGAACGTTTCGCCTTCGCTGATGGCGCCGTTATCGACGAGGGAGACATACGTCGATACGTAGTAGGCGACCTGCGGGAACAAGCGGCCGATGTTGATGGAATTGGCGCTGGAGAAGAGGACGCCTTTGTCGTTGGCATAGGCGTTGACTTCAGCACTGGTAAAGACGCGTTTCAAGAAGCTCTGGGCGTCATCGAAATTGCCATAAATGGCCGATACCTTGACGTTATTCCCTTCCTGCTTCTGCATCTGCTGTTTCTGCATGGGGCTGACGCCTTCGCTGGGATAAAAGACCATGATATTCGTACCGGCCACGTCTTTGAAGCCTTCCAGGGCGGCCTTGCCCGTATCACCGCTGGTCGCCGTCAGGATGAGGATATCCCGGTCCTCTTTTTCCTGCTTCTTGGCAGCCGTCAGTAAATACGGGAATAAGGACAAAGCCAGGTCCTTGAAGGCCAACGTCCGGCCGTGGAACAATTCGGCAATGGACAAATCCGTATCGATGGAATGGAGCGGTACGATGCGGTCATCGCGGAAAGTCGTATCATTATAAGCCGAAGCAATCATCTGCTTCCGTTCTTCAGCCGTGAAATTCGTAAAGAAATGGGACAATACGGCTTCAGCAATCTCCTGATAAGACTTGCCAGCCAATTCTTTATAGGACAGGACCTTTTCCGGGAACGATTCCGGCACATAGAGCCCTCCGTCCGCAACCAGTCCATGCAGGAGCGCATAAGACGGCGAAACACATTCGTCAGATCGTGTACTTCTAAAATTCATCGATGAAATCCCCCTTTTCAGCTAACCTCATAGAATAGCTATAAGTAGTTATATTATAAAGGGAAATAGCCACATTGTCCACTATTCTGTGAATTGGCCTAACGGCCCCGCAGTTTGCAGGTCGCAGTTCGCAGGTCGCCTCGGACTCAAAATGCCGCTTTGCGGCAACAAACTCAGAATGACGACATCTCCTCGAGTGAACCTCAGCTCGTAAAAAAAAGGCCCCAAGTGGGGCCTTCGTAGGGGACGTCCTGAACAAGGCGTCCAGCCTCTGCTGTCCGTTTTGGCAACTGTCCTGTGCCTTCCGCTGGTCGGCACCTGACAGGCCAAAAAGGCCGCGTGAATCCTGTGTGCAGCCGGATACACGACAGGTGGCTCGTAAAAGCTCACCATCATACAAGAATGAGCTATAGCCGAATATCGCAGCGGGCCGCCATTTGGGACGGCCCCTACGCTCGGCCACGGGCCGTATTTTTTTTGCGCCCGGCAATCTCCAAAATTATGGAATTTCCACAAACGGCCACTAGCCACTAGCCACTAGCCACTAGCCACTAGCGATTATACACTCATCGGCGCCATATAGATGTAGACCCCTTTGAGGTTGACCAGGTCTAAGCCCATCTGGGTATAGGCGACGTGGAGCGCCTGTTCCGACAGGGCGACGTTCTTCAGTTTGTCGCCGGCTTCAACGATTTGTTCAGCTGCCGGGTCGACAGGGATGACGCGGAGGACGACACCGTTGTATTCCAAACGGAACGTGCCCTGGCCATCGGACGTCTTGAGGGACGTCATATATTTACGGTCCTGGGTCGATGTCTGATTCGGTTCCGGCATACGCATGCCTGTCGGCGACAAGACAACTGTCTGAGTCTTGTTTTCAATGCCATAGGTCCCGTACTGCTTGACCGTCCCTTCTGCATCGACGCGGAAGACAGGCAGAGCCGATTCAATCTTATCCTGCGGACGGCGGGCGCCTTCGACGTAATGCGTCGTCTGATCCGGTTTCTGTGGTTGGTCAAAGTGGATGACAGCCTGACCAGTCGGATGATAGATGTAGTTGCCTACCTGAGTTCCCTGGCCGTTATTGTCGTAAACCGGCGTGCCATTGATGGTCGAATCGACCGTATAGTAATGGTCTTTCGAGCCCGGTGTATCCGGCAGTGGCTGACCGAGGCCATAGCCGCCAGTGACAGTTTCCCCATAAGGCAGCTGGCTGTTGATAGCATCACTGCTGCCCGGATGATTCGGGTCCGTCACCGTGTAGATGATGTCGTCAAAAGCCGAACCCTTACCGTCGACGTGGAAATAAACGTCTTTCGGCGTAATGGTCAGCGTAGCATCGCCATAGCTGATGGCGTAGTTATTGAGAAAATCACTCGTTGTGTTCGCAGCCTTGGTAGTAATGCCATAGGAGCCAACATTATTCGTTCTGGTGTTATTATCCAGATACCCATGCCCATAATCTCCATAATCATAGGAAATATCCGAAGCATAGTTCTGGTCCCCATTGACTAATCCCGTCGCTGTCGAAGCCGTATTCTTAACGGTTCCGTATTCGGTCGTTACGTCCTTCGTAGTAATGGTCAACGGTGCCAGAGTGACAACGATATCCCCTTCTACCGTGACTTTATAATTCTTATACGCATCGGAGCCATCTGCATGGGTGATACCACCACCAGTATGAATCAATTCACCGGTATAGGTCCCCGCATCGGCAGTGACTGCATCAGAACCGTTTGCTGCCAAGCTCTTTGCATATTCCCCATCGGATTTGATATCAAACTTCAAATCTTTGGTAGAAATGCTGTCGCCATTAACCAGCTGACCCTCAGGTACAGTGGCTTCTTTATAAGTTCTGTCTGACGAGCCATATTGCTGGGTCATCGTATTCTTGATAGTAATTTCTTTGGGCGTCAAGGTGACGGTACCAGCTTTGTCCAGCACCACCTCATAGTTGTCCAAGGACTTGTTGAAGTTCGTCGTAATGCCATAGCTGTCCAGGCTGCCATCCGTCTTGTACTTTACATCGTTGGTCCGGTCAGCACTGCGCAGGGCACCGGATGTGTTGGTGATACCGATCTGGCTCGTCAGTTCAGCCAGGCTGTCCCCGTTCTTTTCGCCCTTGACCGTAGTCGCACTATCCAGATCCTTCTGAACTGCCCCGGCATCCCCATAGGCTTCCGTATAGTCGCCAGTGGACAGATGGAGGGTGGCCTTGTTGATGGTGGCATTGCCATCTTCAATCTCAATATTGTAGTTATTCAGCGTCTGGGAAGTGGTTCCCTTCAAATAGTAGGGCCCGCCATTCACCGTTTTAGTCACTTTGCCAGCCTGTTTTTCTGCTTCAGAAGCGTCGCCAGTATTGGTATAGGTGATGTTGCCGGTACCATAGGTTCCGTTCAGAACGTTGGTCACCACATCAGTGCCATCCCCGTTGGTCAGGCCTTTTATATTGCTGGCATCGTAGCTGTACTTGCTGGTATCGAAAGCCGTGCCATAGGTAGTGGATACATCGTTGAGCTTCACCTTCACCGTGGCTTTGTTTACCGTGGCCGTACCGGTCAAATCAGAGTTTTCCTTATCGATTTCATAGTTCTTAGCCGTATCACCCTTCAGGGTAAACGTCCCTGTCAGACCATAGTCTCCTACATTCTGGGTCTTGACATCGGAATTGCTGGAATCAGACTTTTCTCCGCCATTAGAATAGGAAACTTCAATCTGACTGTTCCTTACGTCGTCCTCTGAATCTCCATTGGCGTTACCGGACAGGGTATAGGTATAAGGAGTCCAATCATTCGACCCATAGGTCGTGCTCGTATCCCCTACTTTCAGGATTAGTTTGGCCTTATTTACCGTGGAGTTACCCGATGCGAATGTTACATTGTAGTCCTGCAGAGAAACGGTATCATCGCTGGAAATAGTGTAATCCTTGCCAGCATCAGCCGTGTAAATGCCTTGTTTATTTTTATCTGCATCTGTTACAGCACCGGTATTATTGTAGTGAATTGCATCATTTTTGATGTTGTCCGTCACTACAGAAGCATCATCACCATTTTTCAGGATACCTTTCAAATAGTCCGTATCCTGGTTATATCCATAAGTCTTTTCATCAAAGGGCGTACCATATGTAGTAGAAACATCTTTTAACTGCAAAGTAATGTCCGCCTTTTCGACGATAGACTTGGCATCATCTACGATAACGGTGTAGTTGGTCAGTTTCTTATCCGTCTTACCAGAAAGTTCATATGTTCCAGCATGATTGGTGGCTTTTCCATCTGTCCCATCTCCGGTGTTGGTATAGGTGATATCCCCGTTGGCAATGGCTTTCGTCACTACATCCGTGCTGTCCCCATTGGCCATGCCAAGCTGGCTGGCATCGTAGCCGTACTTGCTGGTATCGAAAGCTGTACCGTAGGTGGTGGATACGTCGTTGAGCTTCAGATGGATTTCTGCCGGGGTGACAGTAGAATTCCCGTTCACATAGGAAATATCATAGTTGTTGGCTGTATCGCCGGTAACCGTGAAGTCCCCGATCAGCTTCCAGTCTCCCACATCCTGGGTCTTTACCTTGTCATTATTGGCATCGGTCTTTTCCCCCGTGTTGGTATAGGTGACGCTGATCTGGTTGTTCTTCAGGGTTTCATCCGTATCCCCGTTGGCGTTGCCGGAAATGGTATAGGTGTACTTAGTCTTGTCGAAGTCATTTCCGTAGACCGTGCTCACATCCCCTACGGTCAAGGTCAGTTTGGCCTTATTTACCGTGGATTTCCCGTCAGTGATATGGACGGTATAGTCAGAGAGGTCCTTGCTGGCAGACCCCTGGAGTGCATAGGATCCGGCATTCTGGGTCTTCACCTTGTCATTGCTGGCATCGATTTTTGCCCCGGTGTTGGTGTAATTCAGGAATTTTTCTCCCAGGACGGAAGCCTGGGTATCTCCGTTCACCAGTCCGCCTTTTGCCGTATCAATGGTGTAGGTATACTTGTCCGTGTCAAAAGCCGTCCCATAGGTGGTGGACACATCCCCCACCGTCAGATAGAGATCCGCCGGGTTCACCGTGAGGGTGCCGCTGCCGGTAACCTCATAGTTAGCGGAAGCATCGCTGCCGTCGCTGGCCTTTATATCTGCACTGGAAGTCAGGTACTGGTCTTTATACTTGCCTACATGGGCCGTATCGTTGCTGCCTTTGCTCGTGGCATAAGTGCCATCAGTGGAAATGGTATACTTGATATCGCTATCAGTCAGAGTATCTCCGTTCACCAGCTGGTTCTTGTCATAAGAAGGCGTCCCGCTCTTCACAGTGGTATTGCCATAGGTCTGGGTAGCATCGGTGCTGATGTTCAACGTTTTCCGGGTGATTTCCACTTCACCATCATTGGCATCTTTGTCATACCCGTTCAGGGTCTTGACCCCATCCTGATAGGCCACATCCATTACGTAGAAGGCTCTGTTACCATCGGTAGCAGTCTTGTATGCATCTGACCCTTCTACTTTTTCATTCCCGCTGATCCGGGTAGCCGTCGCGGCAGCGCCATCACTGGATACGCTGACCGTAGCCAGGCCCGTCTTCGTTCCGTCCGAACTGGTCACATAGGTCAGATAACTGGATTCATCGAAGTTTTTGAATCTGGTGACATCGATGTTATTCCCGCTGGAATCCTTATAGGTAGCCTTAGAGGTCAGCGTGTCCGCCATTGTTTCTTCGGACAGGGTATCTCCATAGGTCTTGGAAGCATAGCCACCAGAAATGGTAATGACAGGGGTTACCTGGAAGATGAATTTGTTGCTGCTGGTATCGGTATAGTCCGTCAGCGTTTTATTGGAACTATTGCTAGTCACCGTGCTGTTAGCATCGGATTTGGCCGTCCACTGGGCATTGGTACCGCTGATCAGGTTGCTGCCCAGACTGGTACCATAGTCGCTGGGGGAATTCACATAGACCTGCCAGGTACCGCCGCTGCCGGTGGTGATGGCATCTGTGCCAGTGGTGCTGTTGACCAGGGAGCCCTGGCTGCCCTGAGCATCTACTACCACGGCCCCTGCTGCGGTGCTGGCCGCGGCCAGGGTCCCAGCAGTGGCATTCCCATTGTAATCCACCCCGGCGCCCAAGGTAATCCGGCCCTTATCTCCAGTAGAAGTCAGGCTAATCTTCCCGCCGTTCACTTTGTCGTCGCTGCCCGTATACCCGTCAGATTCCACACCGTGGACTGTGAGGTCACCGGCAGATTTGATAGTTACATTATCCAACTGGAAGTTTTCATTTTTATAGCCATCGTCACGAGTCAGAATAGTGCTTTCGGAAGCTGTCTTATCGGTAGTGCCGGAATGGATTTCTCCGCCTACGGTGACGGTGTCACCGGAAATGTAGACCCCATGGTCCGCATAGATGGTACCGTTGTGATATTCGGTGGCAGTGTTAGAGGTATCCCCCACTTTTACCGTTCCGGCGTTCTGGATATTCACTGTATCCAGGGCCTTGGCTTTCCCGATGTCCCCTTCCAGGCTGACAGTGCCGGTGCCTGCTTTGATGTTCAGGCTGGAATTGGCCAGGTTGGTTTCCTTGATGAAGCCCACGGTGGTATCCCCGCCCATGGCCGCATCGTCCCATTTGCCGGTGGTGCCGTACCCTACGGTCAGGAAAGGCGCACTGTTGTCCGGCTGGGAACGGGTCTTGTTCCCGTCTTTATAGGTATCCCAGTTCACATAGCCGTAAACGGTTTCCCCATAATTCCCCGTCTTCCAGTTGGAATTGGCGTTGCTGTAAAACTGGGTTCCCGTTCCCCCGTTGGCTTCTCCTTCCGGACCGGTGACCCAGTACATCCCATCCTGATAGGTAGGATCATCGGGCATGCCGTAATAGGAATAGGGATAGGCCTTGTCGTTGTTGGTGGAACCGGTTTTGTTCAGTACACCGGACCCACGGCCGCCGGCCCAGAGGATCTGCTGTCCGTTGGGCGTGGTCAAGGAGTTTTCCAGGATGGTGGTGATGGTGGCCAGGTAGGAATCCCCTACGGCGGAACCCCCTTTGGTATCTCCCTGGGCCAGTTCTTTGGATGCAAACCAGTTGGTGGCCAAGAGATGGCTGATGTCATCCTTCAGGTTGTTGTAGACCGTCTCTCCATTGAGCATCTTGGTGGTATCGGTGCTGGCCGTATCACTCTGGAGATTGGAAAGAGCCGTGGACAGGTAGGTCTTGAACTGGGCTGCGGTCACATTCGAACCATCGGCATTGCGCACGTACGTATTGGTCTTGTTGCCCACCGTTTCGGTCACAATGGTGACTCCGCTGTCCTTACTGATATATCGATTGGCAAAGTTGGCCGTATTGTAGGTGAGCTGATAGTTCAGCCATTGTTCCAGGGTCATGCTGCCTTTGGTGATGACGACGGAAGCATAACCCGTCCCCTTATCCACGCTGACGCTGGTAGAACTCCCATCCCCCAGCCAGCGGACGTTCTGGGTATCGGCTTCAGAAAAGGTGTAATGGGGCTGTCCGGCAGCATATTCCTGGGCATCAGTGGTGTACTCATAGGTCCCATCTGCCTTCTTCACATAATTGCCGTTGGCGTCTTTTACATAGTTGACGCCCTGATAATGATAGGCCGGGACCGTGCCGCTTTTCAGGTAGCTTTCCACGGTCTTTTCCACCAGGGTATCCCAGGTGTCCGTTCCGTATACATACGCCCCATAGCTGTTCCCGGAATTGATGATCCCGGTGGCCGTCACATCTCCGCCACTGGAATCAAGGGTCAAGGTACCCCCATTGAGGCCGATGGCGATTTCCCCGTTAAGGGTAATCTTCCCGCCGCTGGTCTTAATCAGCCGGTCATCCTTTGCACCATCCGCTGTACCGCTGCTGTCCACGTGGCCAAAATAGGTGCCGACCGTATGGCCTGCAGAATCTGCCTTGCCCGTAAGGGTCCCTGTGCCATACCCCTTGGTATTAGCAGAATCACTGGTATATTTCACCGTCCCGCCGGAAGCGGAGGTAAAGTCTCCTCCATTGGTTTTGATATTTGCATTGATAAGCACGGCCCCAATCTGGTCCCCGTTGCTGTCCGCATTCAGGACCACATTCAACTTGCCCGCCGTAGAAGTGATGTTGCCGTTAACGGTGATATTCCGCATGGCATCCAGGGTAAAAGTCGCATCGTCCCCTGCCGTCTTATCGATGTCATTTTTGACGATGATATTGGCCGAGCCGTTGGTGGCTGCTGCCTGGATAGTCACATTGGTGCCAGCATTCAGCATTTTTTCCACCATATCGGTAGAAATCCAGGTCACGGCACTGTTAACGGAAGAGGCATTGGCTGTGGTAGCAGCGGGATCGTTGTAGCCGATAGAAGCACTGCCATTGGTGAAATCAGAATCTGCGGCAGTTTTCTTTTCGGCACCGCTGTAATTATCTGTTCCCGTCGGGTCACTGTCGGCAATGATGACGTCCAGCGGATCCAGCAGCCATTCACCGGCCTTACCGTTGACGCCTTTGGCGTCAATATTGAGGTTATCCCCCAGATTCAGCACGTCGCCGGAGGTTTCGATTTTGCCGCCGTTGTTATCACCTTTTGCCAGAAGATTTGCCCCATCATGGACGACGGTTTTCTGCCCGATGACTTTGATATTGCCGGCATCCTGGCCTGCTTCTGTGCCAGAAGCATCGAGGGTACCGCTGACTTCGACCTGTCCATTGTCCCCACCGTCGAGAAGAATCTGGCCTTTTTCATTTTTACGCAACGTCTTAGCTTCGATGGTGCCGCTGTTGTTGACGACCGTGCTGAGGACGTCGCCAGCGCTCTTGGCAGTCATGACAACGTAGCCGCCATCGGCTTTGAGGCTGCCGCTGTTGAGGGCCTGGGCTTTTGCCAGGTCACCGTCGACGGTGAAGTTGAGTTTATCGTCATCGGCTGCCGAAAGGGTCAGGTTCTTGGCTGCGGCCATGGCAAGGGTGCCGCCTTCATTGGTGATAGTGCCTTTATTTTCGACGTTGGCCGCATGAAGGGCGACGAGGCCGCCTTGGGCTTTAATCTGGCCTTCATTGATGACAGATGCCGTCGAATCCTTATCAAGGCTCAGGCCCAGGCTGTCTTTGCCATTGCCAAAGTTCTTCATGGCTTCGTCGTTGAGACGGGCCGTCGATGCGACGAGGCCGCCGACGTCGACGCTGGAGTTCTTAGTAAAGACAACGCCGTTCGGGTTGACCAGGACGACGTTACCATTGGCATTGAGGTTCCCGGCGATGACCGACTGCTGGCCGCCGGTGACACGATTCAGAGAAATGGCATTGCGGTCGGGCTGTGCATAGCGGACCGTTTCATCCTTAGCGATATCAAATTTCGTCCAGTCAATGGCCATGCGGTCACTGTTCTGGAGGACGGTCATGTTCTTGCCATCCTGGCTGATAGAGCCCTGGCCGGAACGGATGTCGCCGCCAGAGGGCATAGCCTGGACAGCTGTGCCGCCTAAGGCCATGGCCAGGAGTACCATGACCGTCAGTTTATATGTCCATTGTTTTTTGCTGTAGTATTTCATATATATGCTTCGTTCCTTTCTTGCATAAGTCAAAAAACGAGTTGTATACAGCGCTACTTCAAACTACAAACTCGGTACTATAAACTATCTTTTAGAAATAGAAGCCCGTGCGGATCCAGAAGTGGCCGTTGGTGTGGCTGCGGTCGCTGATGGGTTCTTCGGCACCCAGGGGCCATGCATAGTCCATGCGGACGAACCAGTCATCGTAACGTTTCCAGATGAGGCCGATGCCGATGCCCTGGAGGTTGCGATGGTTCTTGGCTCCGGGATTGATGCTGCTGTCCTTATTGACCCAGATGCCGCCGTGTTCGAAGTAGGCTGCCAGCTGGAGCTGTTGTTCGTGTTTCTTCAACGGCAGGAGCCAGCGCAATTCGGCCCGGGTCAAGTAGCCCGTATCGCCAGAGGCTTCACTGGTCGGATAGGCTTTGACGCCATAAGGACCACCCAGGGAGAAGTGTTCCGACGAATCGAGGTTGGAGAAGGCATATTGGCCTTGTGCCGTCAGTAATAAATAAAGCCGTTCGTTGATATTCTGATGACGTTCGATGTAGCCCCGCAGTTTTTCATAGGTCCCGGCCGTGCGCGGACTGTCTGCCAGCCACGGGTCATACGGATTGGACGAATAGAGGGATTTATTGGTAATATGGCCCCATTTGTAATCGACGCGCCAATTCGTCGTGCCCGCCGTATCCTGGTCGTCCCCGTACAGGGAGAAGACCATGGCATTTCCCGTCTTGTCGCCGTAAGTGGCCCCAAAGCGGCGGTATTCGTCCTTAATCTGGCTGTGTTCGTAGCGGACACCGGTGTATAAATTATGGCGGCGGCCGCGGTCGATGGCGTAATCAAAGCCGAGGGAAGCGACGCGGGACCGGCCGACACCGTCCAAGTAATCATATTCATCGCCCAGGTCATAACTGAGAACGTTGTAGCCGACAGTCATCTTCAAGCCGTCCTGGATGACCGGGATGGTATAGTTGGCACCCCAGTCGAACATGTGGCGGCCCGACGTGGATACGCCTGCCATCAAGTGGTCGCCTTCGTGGGCCAGGTTGCGGAAGTCATAGTCGATACCGTATTCGTTATAGCCCATGGAGCGGCTGCCGTAGTTATCGCCGGAGATGAGGCCGTGCTTGCTCTGATACGGCTCTACATCGAGCAGGACGTGGACCGTTCCCGGTTCCGAACCGGGGCTGAGGGTGACTTTGGCGTCGGCTTCGGCCAAATCCGACAGGAGCCAGACGGCGCGTTCCAGATTGGTCCGGGTCACGTAATCGCCGTGCTTCATGAACTTCGTCTGCCGGTACAGGGCCTTATCACTGATATGCTCCGTATGATGCTGGCCGTTGCCGCTCTTCTGACCTGTATGGTTCTGTATGGTCACATCGTCGATGCGGCCGATGACGACGTCATACGTGACGACGCCGTCAGTGACATCCTGCGCCGGCAGGTACGTCTTGGCGATGAGATAGCCGTGGCTGCGGAAGTATTGAGTCAGCGTATCGGCACCTTGCTGCAAGTCGGCAAAGGTCAGGTCTTTCCCCTTTTTATCGGCCAGGAGTTCCTGTAATTTCTGGTCTTCGACGACATCCTGACCGGTAATCTTGAATTCATTGACCCGGACTTTTGTCGTCGTATCCATATTCAGCGTAGGCTTCTGCCCTTCCGGAATCTGCACGGAACCGCTGCCATTGGTAATCTGCGAGGCTGCCAATCGCTGGCGGTCACGCCATTCGTTCTGGAGCATCCCGGCGTCCGGTTTACGCTGGGTCATTTCCTGCAAAGCCGTCCGCTGTGCATCCGTCGGCAGCTGTTCTGTCCCGGCTGCGCTGATACAGACCGCCTGAGCTACACCTAATGCAGCGAAAGCCATCACTTTACAGATTTTCTTATTTTGGCTATTTTTCATCCACAATGTCCCCCTAGTTTTCCCATATTTCATCAGTTTTATCCAGTATACGGGATATAAGCATTCGATGATAGATAATTTGATAGTAAATGACTGAGTTGCAATGACACAGCATTTTACTCTGTGTTTATGCTATATTATATACGAATAACAGCTATATGACTATATTTTTATATAGAATTATATAGAACCGGTCAGTCCGGCGCTCTGCGCCTGGGCATCGCTCGCGCTCTTCTGAACGCTGGCGACTACCGTGCTGACCTCAAGAAGGCCGGTTTCCTTACGCGCGATGCTCGCGTGGTCGAGCGCAAGAAGTACGGCCTCAAGAAGGCCCGCCGCGCTCCCCAGTTCTCCAAGCGCTAAGGTTTTATCTCCTTACGAGATACAATGTACAAGCGGGGCCTGCCGATTCCTCGGCGGG
>OGYE01001630.1_pt1 | contig 14529 bp, 12 predicted proteins | sample 1576471 | NCBI WGS metagenome assembly OGYE01 (sample SAMEA3541532, study PRJEB24748) | human gut metagenome | biome: human gut; feature: human-associated habitat; material: faeces | place: China | collected 2012
CCATATAGGAATCTATTATTTCCTTTAGTTCTTCGTATGAGCAGGCATTCTCTGTATATCTGCCTATCTCATCTTTCATATGTCCGAAGAAGGATTCCTGGGGAGCGTTGTCCCAGCAGTTTCCTCTTCTTGACATTGACTGTCTGATTTCCAGGCTCTTGAGTAAGTCAATAAACTTAACACTTGTATAATGCACACCCTGATCACTATGTATCAGAGCATCAGTATGAATATTACGCTTATGTTTACTGTAAAGCTGATTGAATGTCTCCAGGACAAAGTCTACTTCTAAAGACGGTGATAATACATATGAAAGAATCTGCTTTGTGAAGCCATCCTTTACCACTGATAGATAGGCTTTAGATCTTTTATGACCGTAGAATAGATAAGTAATGTCTGTTTCAAGCACATATCCAGGGCCATACTCCTCGAAATGTCTGTTTAGAATATTATCTGCATAATTTGATGTTTTCATTGCCTTAGCCATTCTTCTTGCAGGATTGGCTTTTCTTATCGGACAGAATAGCCCGTATTTCTTCATCAGTCTTGAAATCTTTTTATGATTCATCACAATGCCCATGTGAAGAAGACGCATATGAATACCACGTCTGCCTTTGTCATATCCTTTGAATTTGTATGCTTCTAAAATCAGTTCAAAATCCTTACGGTCTTGTTCTTCTTTTTCGCTTATGGAACTTTTTCGTTTCTTCCATGAATAGAACCCACTTCTTGAAACACCTGCAATATCGCATAACGCTGTGACACTCAGTTTATTTCTAGGTGATTCAAGAGTTCTATCTATTAGTTTATATTTTTCTCTTATTGTTTGTCCTTCTGCAGTTTTGAGATTTGCTTTCTGTTGATAAATCTCACTCTTTTTAAAAAATCGTTCTCCTGTTGGAGAATTTTATTTTTCTGCTTAAGCCTTTCTAGCTGTTCCTCAATGGTAAGATTTTTTGTAGAAGGTCTTCCGGATTTTGTGCCTCTGGTATCCTTGAATCCTTCTTCTCTTGCTGCTTCTTTCCTTACACGATTTGTGAACTTGAGAGTTCGACTAGACCCTAACATATGAGGATCAAATCCATACTTTCTAAATATGTTTCCAGGCATCATGCCATTCTGTAAATCAATCCAGAAGAGTTCTTTGAATTCTTCTGAATAGGTTATGCTTTTGATAGATACTTTCTTTACATATGGATTCTTTTCGAGTTCCTTAACTTGTTCATCACTAAAATAATTTACTCCCATAATAACACCACCATTCTATAATCATTATACTACGCAAAATAAAAACCCTGTAAAACAGGGTCACGAAATAAATATCCTTTTTTTATCGTGTCCTTTTTACAGGGTCCATTTTAAAGGGAACCTGAGGTTCCCTTTTTTATATGCAGAAAGACCACCTAAAAGCAAGTTTAGCTTGAGGGTGGTCTTAAATTCAGTTAAGCATCATAATGAATGGATACATTAAAATTTCTTTAGAAATTCTTCTAATATACCGTTCCAATTCTCCCAATCATTTACTAACTCAGTTATCTTACTCTTATAAAGGTTATAATCCACTTCTAATAACGTAAGCAAAATATGTCTATATAGGAAAGATAATTTTACTGCATACAAAATAGATTCTGAACCATTAAGATAATACTTTCCTTGTTTTGATTTTATATGCGCCATCCTATTTCGACTATCCTTCAATATATAAGTGAATCTCTCTAAATCAGTATTAATTTCTTTCTGAAATATATCTTCTCCATAAAGTTTTATTATAGCACAAAGACACTTTTGTAATAATGATTCACCACGTTTATAAGAAGGCTTAGCAAATGACTTATTATATTTTTTAATAAGTTCAGCTAGAGACTCAAATGACTCAATTATGAATGCTGTTTTACAATCTATAGGCATACCTGTATCAGCCATAGAATAAAGAACCATAGGATGTACTATATCTAATTCCTCCAGCATCTTAATCCATTTAAGAAATACATTATCATCAATATATTGATCAAACGATAAAAACTTACTATGGTTTCCAATTGTAAAATCACATGAATTAAATAGATTTAACCTCATAGCAATTTTTGAATCTAACTCTTTAGATTCATCAGATTTGCCATTCTTTATAATCCATGCTTTTTCAATTGGTATGAATTGTCCTTCGCCTAACATAATTAGCATATCTAGCTTATTAAAAATCACTATTAGGTCATCCAATTCAATAGATTCATTTGTTGATATGATAGTTTTTCTTATGACCATTTGTTCGATAGAAATTTCATATAATACAGAGTTTAATGTAATGGAAAAATCACATCGAAACGGTCCTCCAAGAATCCCATTAGCTAGTCTTTGCTGGATTTCGATACCATATTCTAACATTCTATCAGCCTCCTAATATATCACTATTATAATATACTGCCATAAATATTAAGAAATGGCACCTTCAACTATCGTATCTAACACTATTATTTTCATCGTTGATTCTTTATTGTTATTTTGAATTACTTAATGAGCACAAAAAATCACTCACAATCAAAATTTCTTATGAGTGATTTTAATAGTTATTTAAAATAATCCTTGAATTTTAGCTTGAATAATTCCAGCAGCAACACTTGCACCCACGTTACTCAAAAAATCTTTTAATCCAATCAATGCAGCTTTTAAAATGGCTGGTCTCTTTTACTCTTCGCTTTTTAATTTTATATCAGATAAAAGCTCAGTTATTGTCTCCATATCATCTTTTGAAAGGTTTGAAGCACTAATACTCTTTGCCACTTCATCGACAACATCCTTAACTTTATCATATGGAAAAGAAACTGTATTTCCATTACCTGACACTATTTGAGCATTACCAGAAGATGAATTTATAACACTTGTAGGTCCATAATAATTATTCACGGTTTGTGGAATATTGGTTGCACAATCTTTTTCCTTATCAGTAAACATCATGTTTTCTCCAACAATTCCTTCCTCTTCTAATTTCAACGTCCAATCTAATATTGCATTTTTTACCTTTTCTTCAATATCTTTAGCTGCTGTTATTGAAATATGAAGTGCATATCTCTGGGGTATTAGAGTATTACAATTTTTATCTAATAATGCACTATCCTCACCAAAAAGTTCTGCTATCAATTCATTTTCTGATGAATCAGATAAGAACACAATCTCAGAAATAGAATTTGACATTTTTCTTTCACAAATAATTTTTTCAATTTCATTATTTTGAATAATAATAGGACTCCACCCGTAAAACTGATTTAAATATTTTAAAGCACCTCGAACCTTCCTATATTCTGGACATGATTCTTTATTAGGATATCCATTCAATTCATATTGAATCCATTGATCAAAATCAGATAGTTTTAATTTTACAGCAATCAAATGTGCCTTTCGTAATACATTAACAATATCACAATTTGGTGGAAGAATTTCTTTTTGTAAGTCTAAAACAATACCTGCCATATTATTCACTATCCTTTTCAACTTTATAAGAATCTTTGTCTTCTGCAATCATAAGAGTAGAGTGGTTATGCACCAAATTAGTATAATGCACATTATCCGATTCTTCTGCGGTAAATGATCCACCAACATTAACATTACATCTCTATCTTCACTAAAATAAAGCATAACCTACATGCTTGTAAGCTAAGAAATAAGCTAAGAAATCTGATGTTAAGCTTAGTTTGATGATCTAGTAGCAACATTTTTCTTAAACTTTGCGTTTATCTTTAGTTTATTTAAAGAAAATTCTTAATATCTTGAGTATATATTAGTGAACAGAAAATTAAGGCAGGTACTTTGAATGAGAATAAATGATCTAGTAGGTGAAACAACAGAATGTGACAAGAAATTAAAGGTTGAGTTGAGAAAACCAAAAAGCTGGTGTAAGAGTATTAGTGCTTTTGCGAACACATTAGGTGGCGCTTTAATCTTTGGAATATCTGATGAAAATGAAATCATAGGATTAGATAATCCAGTTAAAGATGCAGAAAAAATTAGTGAAATAATCAAAACTAAGTTAAATCCAATTCCTGAATTTAAAATGTCTTTTCGTAAAGTAGAAGATAATATTCTAATTATTTTAGAGGTATTTAAAGGTGATGAAACGCCTTATTACTATTATAATGATGGATCTTTAGAAGCTTATATACGAATTGGAAATGAGAGTGTTAAAGCCTCTCCTACGGAACTTCAAAGATTAGTATTACGAGGCCGTAATAAATCATATGATTCACACAAATCTATGTATAAAATAAGAGATTATTCTTTTTCAAAACTAAGAGAAAGATATAAGAAGTGGACAGGTTATAGTTTTGACGAAAAGAACTTAATATCATTTGGATTGGCTGATGAGGAAGGTTATCTTACTATAGCTGGTTCTTTAATTGTAGATGATAGCCCTGTACATCATTCAAGATTATTTTGTACAAGATGGAATGGTTTAAATAAAAGTAGTGGTGTTTTAGATGCACTAGATGAAGCAGAATATGAAGGTAGTGTTATTTCTTTAATAGAAAATGGTGAAGCTTTCATAAAAAGAAATGCGAAAATGATGTGGAGGAAAACAGCTAATTCCAGAGAAGAAATGCCAGATTATGTAGAACGTAGTTATCATGAAGCATTAGTAAATGCGATAGCACATAGAGATTATCTTATTTATGGCAGTGAAGTGCATATTGATATATATGATGATCGTATGGAAATATATTCTCCAGGTGGTATGCCAGATGGTTCTATTATTCAAGATAGAGATCCTTTGACAGTACCTTCTACTAGGAGAAATCCAGTACTTGCAGATATATTTAATAGATTAGGTTATATGGAACGAAAAGGAAGTGGATTTGCGAAAATAATAGATAACTATGCATTTCAAATTAATTATAAAGAAGACAAGAAACCATATTTTAGGTCTGATAGGTATCAATTTACTGTTATTATGCCAAATCTTAATTATAGTGATAAAAAGGAAGACAGTTTAAATGACCAAAATAGGACTGATGACACAATAAATGTTCAAAAAGGCGCTGATGACATAATAAATGACACATTAAATGTTCAAAAAGGTGCTGATGACATAATAAATGACACAATAAATATTCAAAAAGATGCTGGTGACATAATAAATGATCAAGATGGCACCGAAGTTGGCACCAATCACAAAATAAATACTCAAGATGGTACTGATAACATAATAAATCATCAAAGTGATGTGAAAGATGAGATAGAAATAACTATGGAAGAAATAAAAATACTAGAAATAATGAAAAATAAACCAGACATTACAATTAAACAATTAACAGTAATATTGTCAGGTATTAGTAATAGAACAATTACAAGAAATATTGTTATGTTAAAGAAAAAAGGACTTTTAGAAAGAGTTGGTTCAAGGAAAAAGGGTTATTGGAAGGTTAAACGTTAAATTAAAGGAGGAAAAAAACTTGCTTCATTTGTACTTACCATAGACCTATGAGACAATCTAATTATACTCATTCCATTCATCTGCTTTAATAAACCTTTAATAAAAACAGCTGAATTCTTGACAAAAATTCATAATTTCATATAATTTATTCGAAGGTAGAAATACCTTATCAGTACGGCTCCTACCGCCACAAGTGTAGGGCGTTAAAGTATGGAAGGGAGAAAACCTTCCTTTTATTTTCCAAAAAGAAAAGTCCTCTAGGTCATACCTAGAGGATCTTTTTACTTCCCTATACAAAATCTCTTAAACAATTCATCGAGTAAGTCTTCTTTAGCCTGTTCACCTAAAATCTCTTTTAAGTTCTCCCAGCTATCATATAAATCAGTCACAATCAAGTCTGTAGGAATACCATCCTCCATTGCCTGAATCGCAACATTTAATGACTGTGAAGCTTTCTCTAATAACTGTACCTGTCTTTGATTCGCAAGTACCTGTGCCTGAGAATTAGTAATAGCACTAAAGTCAAACTCATCTTTAATATGTTGAATCAATTCATCTATATGATTCTCTTTAGCACTAATATGAATACCTTCTGTATCAATCACACAGCCCTTATCAGACTTATTGATTAATACAATTCTATTTAATCCTTCAGTACGTTCTAATAGTTCCTTATCTTCTGCCTCTATTGGTCTAGAACCATCTAATACAACCAGTACTAAATCAGCCTGATCAATCAAAGATAAAGACTTCTTAACACCCATATGTTCAATCTTATCTTCTGTTTCTCTAATACCTGCTGTATCAATCATATTCAATACAATATCATTTAAACGAATAGAACCTTCTACTACATCTCTAGTCGTTCCTGCAATATCGGTTACGATGGCTTTATCTTCTTCTAATAATGCATTCAATAAACTAGACTTACCAACATTAGGTTTACCTACAATGACAGTAGAAATACCATCCTTTATTAAATGCATATTTTTAGAACGATCAAGAATATCATCCATCTTCTTTCTTAAAGATACAGAACCAGGTAACAGCTTTTCAGCTGTCAATTCTTCTATATCTTCATATTCTGGATAATCAATGTTTACTTCAATCTGAGTAATAATCTTAATCAGGTCTTCTTTTAAGTCTTTAATGAAGTTTGTGATATTCCCCTGTATTCCTTTTAATGCTAGTTTAGCTGCCTGATCATTATTCGCTGTAATTAAATCACTAATTGCTTCTGCCTGTGATAAATCAATACGTCCATTTAAGAATGCACGTTTAGAGAATTCTCCATGCTCAGCCATTCTAGCTCCTTTTTTTAAACATAAAGAAAGAACTTTATTCGTAATAAAGACACCACCATGACAGTTGATTTCCACCATTTCTTCACCCGTAAATGTATGTTGTCCACGATAAATAGAAATAAGTACTTCATCTACTTTCTCTTCACCATCTACAATATAGCCATAAGAAATAGTTTGAGACTTCTTATTTAGATTACCTGTAAAGAAGCTCTGAACAAAATCAATACATCCTTTACCAGATATACGAATAATAGAAATAGCGGCTTCTAATCGAGATGTCGCAATAGCACAAATAATATCATCATTCATCGTCATACCTCCTTAAGTGTTCTTTTCTTATACTTATAGAACCAAATAAAATTAACCAGACCTTTAATAATACCTGAGAAAGAAATAACCCACCAGATACCATTCAAATGGAATGTATTTAATATTAATAAAATAGCTGGAATACGTCCTAAAGTGAATATAATGCTGGTGATAGAAGGAGGAATTGTTTCTCCTAATCCACTAAAGGCTCCAGAAATCATTAATTCTAGAATCATAAATGTTTCAGATAGACCTACAATACGTAGATAGTTTTCTCCAATTTGAGTTACCATTAAATCATCAGTAAAGAAGCCATAAATCACATGAGGGAAGAAGACCATCAAGCTTGTACATACAATACCCCATAGTATAGAGAATACTAGCATTGTATGATATCCTTTTTCTACACGATCATACTTACCAGCTCCATAGTTCTGACTAATAAATGCATTAATAGATGTCTGGAATCCAGTCGCCATACACCAAGAAATATTTTCTACCTGTGTACCTACCTTCTGTGCTGCAACAGCTGCATCTCCAAACTCAGCTACAAAAGCAGCGACTACCATTGAACATACAGAAAATAACATGCTCTGTAATCCTAATGGAAAACCAATTCTAAGTATATTCTTATAATGAAACTTTGAATAAACCTTCTTCAATGAAATATGTTTAAGTAGTGTATTCTTCTTAAAGTTATGTCTCATAAATAATAGGAATACAGAAACTTGAGCTAATACTGTCGCAAGTGCTGCACCTACAACACCTAGATCACATACAAAGATAAAGAATGGGTCTAAAACAATATTCAATAACAAACCAACACTATTACACTGAAATGGTGTCTGACTATCACCAGAGGCATTTAGAATACCAGTCATAATAATATTTAAGAAGTTAAAAATGATCAAACCACATGTAATACGTAAATAGTTAATAGCCTGATTAATAGTGGCTTGTGATGATAAGCCAAATAAACCAATAAAGAAACTTGAGAATACAACTGTACAGAAAGAGAATAATAGTGCGAATATAATCCCTAACTGAATCGCAGATGAAGCATAATCTGTAGCTGCTTCTTGATTACCTGCACCTAATGAATGTCCTGTTTTAACTTGTCCACCCTGTGTCGCAATCATTGCGAGTCCCTGCGATAACCAGCTAAACATACCTGCTACACCAACTGCTGCAATAGAGGAAGCACCAAGCTTTCCAATCCAAAGCATATCAATCAGTGCATAAGCCATTTCTAGAAATGATGTACCAATAATAGGTAGTGTTAATTTTATAAGAAGAGGGACAATACGTCCTTCTAATAAATTCAATTTTTTCATGCGCATCTCCCTTCCTATCCATTCTATCAAAAGAATGAAAAAAAAAGAAGGCAGAGCCTTCTTTAATCAACATAATAAATTTCTAAGTAACGGTTTTTACCTTCACCGTGTGACTGTGTTGCAAGATGTGGCATTTCCGCAATCACCTGATGAATGACTTTTCTTTCATCAGCTGGTAGAGGATCTAACTTCATATTGATCTTAGAATGTTGTACTTTCTTACCAAAACGTTTAGCCATTGCAGCAACCTTCTGGTATCTCTGTTCCTTATAACCATTGATATCTACAGAGATTTCAATACGCTGTTTGAACTGAGTATTCACAGCACTCTTAGTAATGAAGTTTAATGCTCTTAAAATAACACCATTCTTACCAATCACAACTGAGTTATTACTTGTTTCTACATTACAGTAGATACGATCATCCTGTTTGAAGACAGTAGTCTGTGTTTCGAAACCTAAAGAACTTAATGTTCTTTCTACGAACTGACCTACATATTCTTCAACCATAGATTCACACCATCCAGCAATAACAACTTTCTTACTGAATAATCCCTTATGAACTTCAACAACTTCATAATGGAATTCTTCTGGTGTAATACCTAAATCCTGACAAGCACGATTTAATGCTTCTTCTTCTGTTTTAGCTTCATAAGTATTCATAATGATTACCTAATTACATTAGTGTCTTTCTGATTTTCTTGCTTTTCAATATACTGAATCTGAATAAATACTGTTCTAACTACAGTAATTAAGTTAGTTGTAATCCAATAGAATGACATAGCTGTTGGCATGATTAAACCAAAGTAGATGATCATTAATGTCATTACGATATTCATAGTCTTCATCTGGTTCTGCTGAGCAGAAGGTTTATACTTCTTGTTTCTCTTCAACATTAAATTGTTGATTTCGATAGCGAAGAACTGAGATAAAGCCATGACTACGATAATAATAATGTAAATCCATTTACCACTAGTAATCTGAGATAAAGGTGTTAAACCTAAATTCATACCAAATGCCTGTGATGTATACAAGATCTGGATTCTCTGAACAGCACCATACATTGCGAACATGATAGGTAATGTTAAGAAAGTCCATAATGAACCAAACATAGAAACGTTATTTTTCTTGTATAAGTTCATAATTTCATTCTGCATACGCATCTGACTAGTCTGATCATTCTTACCACGATACTTGTTCTGGATTCTTTCCATTTCTGGCTGAAGCATCTGCATCTTCTGTGTAGAAATAGTAGACTTGATCATAACTGGTAAGATAATCAAGTTGATAAGAATAGTCATTAAGATGACACCCCATAAGACATTACCTGTCCATGAAGTGATTAATAGGATTCCCTTTGCGATAGGAATTGTAAGAATAAAATCAAAAAATCCTGCTTTTAGTGACCATGGTGTTGATTCAGTGATAGCACGGCTTGCTAATAAATGACCGTTCTTGTCAACATTACTTGTACACCCTGTAAAAATGAACACTAAAGCAATCACCGCAAAGATCTTTAAGTACTTCTTTGTACGAGGATCTAATACCATTTTTACTTCTCCATTCTTTTTTTCATTTTTAAATATAGATTTTGAAGAGATTTCTTGTTCTGTTCAAAATCATTCTGAGAATAGGGTTTTCTAACAATCAGAATGTAATCATTATGGTCTTCTTTTGTGAACAATTCATGAACCATCATTCTCACTTGTCTCTTAGTCTTGTTTCTGGCAACGGCATTCCCTATTTTCTTACCGACTGATAAACCAATACGCATATGCTCTAGATCATTAGGATTCCAATATAATACAAACTCTCTATTCGCTACGCTTTTTCTTTTCTTTATAATGGTTTCAAATTCAGTACTTTTCTTTACACGTAACTCTTTTTTCATATTTCTTTTAGAAAAAAAACCACATTAAAGTGGATTTTTTTTAGGCAGATAATACTTTTCTTCCTTTTTTACGACGTCTAGCGATAACTTTACGTCCACCTACAGTTGCCATTCTAGCTCTGAAGCCATGAGTCTTAGCTCTTTTTCTTTTATTTGGCTGATATGTTCTTTTCATTCTTTTTACACCTCCAATATGTAGCTACTTTTTTTATACTACATAACATATGCAGTGTCATTATATGGGAAATACTATTTCAAGTCAATATTATTTATAAGAAATTTTGGCTTATATTCAACAGTTTTTGCTTCTTCACAGCTATTTTCCACACTTCATTCCCCATTGGAATTCATTCATTCACATATTGTGTAAAACGTTCATTTTTCTTCTATATAACATATTTTTTTATGTGCACAATATTATGAATAAGTGGTGAATAGAGGAAATACTGCACATATATTCACAATTTTACTCGTGCAAAGATAATTTTTAAATATTCTCAATATTTGTGAATAAGTGTGAAGAATTCAAAAAATCGTGTTAAGTTCACATTAAAAATGTGAATATCTCGTGAAAAATTATCTGAATAACCTATGAATAACTACTTATTCACTATTTTTTGTGCACATCCATGCTGTGAATAATCAATATTCACTAGTCATTAGTCACATTTTCTTTTATAATGAGGGGTGCAAAGGAAGGTGAATATATGGACAACTTAAAGCAGTTCTGGACAGAAACCCTCAATCGCTATGGAGAAAACAGTGACGATAAGATTGTATTCGACTCAATATTCACCCAGACAGAGGCTAAAGAACTGCAGAACAATGAATTAATTATTACTATAGAATCGGTTTTTAATAAGACCTTTATTGAGGATGCAAGTGAACAGCTTGCAGAATTCTTCTATGAAGTGTCAGGTATTAAAGCCACTATAAAGGTAATGTCAAACCAGGAATATGACAACATGAATAAGGCAAAGGCTCCTGTAGTAGAAGTTAAGGAAGAAGTAGAAGATTTTGATGATCATTTAAGTGCAGATCTTACTTTTGATAACTTTGTTGTGGGTAATTGTAATAGAATTGCTCAAAATGCAGCACTTGCAGTCGCATTAAAACCTGGTACATATAATCCTTTATTCCTTCATAGTAATTCCGGACTTGGAAAGACACATTTGTTGAATGCGATTGGTAACTATGTGAAAACTAAATTTCCAGGTAAACGTATTCTTTATACAAATGCAGAAGCATTTGTGAATGATTATGTAGAAGCTATTGGCAATAATACGATTGCGACTTTTAATCGTCGTTATCGTAGTGTGGATATATTATTGATTGATGATATCCAGTTTATTGCGAATAAAGAGGGAAGTATGGAGATGTTCTTCAATATCTTCAATACTTTACAACATTCAGGAAAACAGATTGTTATTACGAGTGATAAACCTCCTGTAGAGCTAAAAGGGATGGAAAACCGCCTTGTTTCTCGTTTTAGACAAGGATTAACAGTGACTATTGATAATCCTGAATTTGAAACAGCCAAGGCAATCTTAAAGAAAAAGATTGAATCACGTATGATTGATTATCCTATTGATGAAGAAGTATTAGATTTTATTGCTTCTCATTTCAATAAGGATGTTAGAGACTTAGAAGGCGCTGTTACAACACTTCTATTCTATAAAGTAGTATGTGGACAAAATCTTGATCATATCAGCTTAGATTTTGCTTTAGAAGCATTTGATAATCCTGATAACACAACTACAATTACTAAAAAAGAAGCGACTCCTGACACAATTAAGGAAACAGTTGCTTCTTACTACAATCTATCAGTGACTCAGTTAACGAGTAAATCACGTACAAACAATATTATTACGGCAAGACATATCGCGATGTATCTTGTTAGAGAGCTCGTTCCTGATATTTCCTATATCCAGATTGGACAGGAATTTGGAGGAAGAGATCATTCCACAATCATGAAAGCTTGTTCTAAAGTTAAGAAGAAGATGAAACAAGATCCTAACTATAAAACAGCAATCAATGATTTAATGGAACGCTTAAGTTAAGCACATATATGCACAAGTTGTACACCACTCAAAATGAGAATTATCTTGAAATTCTCAATCAAAACGCAACTTATGCACATTATGCACAGTATTATTATAATTATTCTTTAATTAATAAAATAAATAAAGGAGAAAAAAATGGATTTTAATATTAATAGACTTGTCTTATTAGATGCACTTACTAAGGTTTCTAGAGCTGTTTCCTTAAAGAGTCCTTTACCTATCTTAACAGGTATTAAGTTTGACTTATTAGAAGATGGTTTAGTATTGACTGCATCTGATAGTGATATCAGTATTCAAACTACAATTAATGAAGGTATTATTATTAACCAGACTGGATCTGTTGTTTTATCTTCTAAGTATATCTTAGAAATTATTCGTAAGATTGATGGCGATACAGTTCATATCCAGGTAGTAGATGGTACTTTAACTCGTATTACTTCAAAAAGTTCTTTATTTGATTTAAATGGTTCTAAGTCTTTTGACTTCCCACGTATTGATTTAAATAAGAATGGTAAACACTTTTCTATGAAGTCTTATGATTTCAAAAAGATTATTGAAAAGACTTTATTTGCCACAAGTGAACAAGAAACTAGACCAGTACTTACTGGTGTGAATTTCAAAGTAGATCAGCATAAGCTTGTATGTATTGCGACTGATAGTTATCGTTTAGCTCAGGTAAGCATGCCAATTGAAGATGATATTCAGTTTAATATTGTTATTCCTAAGAAGTCTTTAAATCAGATTATTCATATTATTGAAAAAGATGAAATGATTGATCTTTATGTATCTGATCGTAAAGTATTATTTGTGATTGGTCAGTATCTTGTATTAACTCGTTTAATTGATGGTACTTATCCTAATACATCACGTTTAGTAGAAGATCAGGGTTCTTATACTATGTCTATCAATAGTTCAGCATTACTTGGTGCTATCAGCCGTGCTTCTTTACTATCTGATGAACAGAGTAATATTGTAAAACTAACAATGTCTCCTGATGAGAATGTTCTTTCTTCTTATTCACAGGAAATCGGTTCAGTAGAAGAAAACCTAACAAAAGCATTCTATAAAGGTGAACCAATGACTATCTCATTTAGTGCGAAGTATTTAGCTGATGCGATCCGTTCTATTGGTACAGAAACTATTCAGCTACGCTTTACTGAAAAGATGAGACCTTTCCAGATTACTGGTTTAGATGTAAATGATAACATTCAGGTTGTTCTTCCAGTAAGAACTTACTAGGTAAAATAAAGGGTCTATTCTCTTATTTGGGTAAAATTTGGCTTGTAATTGAAATTTGTAGGAAAATGAAGTTTATCTCTCCCTTGAAAAAAGGGTAATTTAAAATAACTAGGGGTTTCCTAAATTTTAATTATCACGTAGTATGGGGTGAGATTCACCCCATACTTTTTTATGCTCTAGAAGTCTATTTCAGAAATATCTAAATCTAACGATGAGGCTTCATCGTTATTTTTTATTAGGGAATACTGAATATCATCAATTCGGTGAGAAATAGACTCCAGACGAATAAGAATATCCTCTAAAACTTCATCTTCCTCAAGTATTACTGGTTCATTATCCTCATCAACAATAAGTCTAAATACCTTACTCATATTATTTACCATCCTTTCTGATACTTGTGTAATAGAAAGTCGTATCCTCGTTTAGTGTATAAAGGATACGATTGCGAAATCTCTCCCAGTTTAGCCATGCAGATAGAAAAGGAGAACGGACATACGCATATCTATCTGAACAGGGAAGCGCTGAGTCCTCTCATAGCCTTCATCCCCCATCTTCAGCCAGTGATGGAAGGTATTCCTAACTTCGGTCCGATGTTGTACAATTCCTATTTAGGTCCACTGTATGACAACTGGTCTATCATCACCCAACTGGACTTGGGACTCGACCTGACAGACAAAAACGAATGAGACTTTCCACCAGAAAAAAACATAAATTACAGAAACAATGAAAAAACTATATATTCTGACATTATTCATCTGCCTTGCCGGATTCGGGACTAGTTTTGCCCAGACGTTGAAAGGACATATATATGACGCCAATACCAATGAACCTTTGGTTGGCGCAGCGGTAACGTACAAATTACACGGCAATCAAGGAACCGTGTCCGACATAAACGGAGCGTATGAAATCAAACTTCCGGAGGGAGGTGTCGACCTTGTGTTCAGCTATATCGGTTATGAAGACGTTCT
>OGYE01001643.1_pt1 | contig 14448 bp, 10 predicted proteins | sample 1576471 | NCBI WGS metagenome assembly OGYE01 (sample SAMEA3541532, study PRJEB24748) | human gut metagenome | biome: human gut; feature: human-associated habitat; material: faeces | place: China | collected 2012
CAGCGAACTCGTCCTGCATCTCACGGGTCAGGCCATACTTCTCAGCAACATTCTCAGCGGTGATGCCCATGTGGTAGCCGTTGAATGCATCCCAAAGTGCATCGTTGACCATAGTATCGATCATGGTAGCATTGTTCATGCGATAGCCAAAGCGAGCTTTGGTCAGCGCATACGGAGCGGAGGACATGTTCTCCATACCACCAGCGACCACGATATCCGCTTCGCCAGCCTCGATCATCGCAGCAGCCATGTTCACGCATTTCAGACCGGAACCGCAGACGTTGTTCAGCGTCAAAGCCGGAACTTCGATCGGGATACCTGCATTAACAGCAGCCTGGCGCGCAACGTTCTGGCCCTGGGCAGCCTGCAGAACGCAACCCATCAGAACTTCATCCACCTGGTCAGGCGCAACATTTGCTCTCTTGAGAGCTTCTTTGATCACGATGGAGCCAAGCGTGGCAGCCGGAACGTTTGCCAAAGCGCCGCCCATCTTGCCGATTGCAGTACGTACAGCACCTGCTAACACGATTTTCTTTGCCATCACTTTTTCCTCCTTTTACATCTTAATGGTAAGTATCACTTCTTATTAGATATATACTGTTTTACTTTCCGTTTTTAAGATTTTCGCAAGGGACTTTTTTGTCCTCTTTTTTTAATATACTACCCATTTCCCGTTCTGTCAAATATTTATCAATCATTTTTTATCATTTAATTTTCTTTTAACATTTTCACCAACATTTTTTCACAATACATCTGCATTATTCGTCATTTCCAACACACCACTTTTATATTGACCTTTCCCAGATATGGTGCTACACTTAAGATTGTTAAAAATTATTCAACCAGAATACTATAATTAAATTATGAATGAGAAGGTGTGAAAATGAGCAAAAGTTTTGAAGAATTAATCTCAAAAGCAAATCAAAAAACCTTAAAGAAAGTCTCTGTTTCCAACGCACAGGATGAGCCGGTACTGCAGGCTGTCAAAGCTGCAAAAGAGCAAAATATCGCAACAGCCATCCTTGTCGGTGATGAAGCCAAGATCCGCGAGATTGCCGCTTCTATTGATATGGATCTGACAGATTTCGAGATCATCAATGAGCCTGATACCGAAGCAGCTGCATTAAAGGCTGTTGAGCTTGTACACAACGGCAAAGCTGATATCCTTTTAAAAGGATTGCTTGAAACAAAGACATTCTTAAAGAGCGTATTGAATAAAGAAGTCGGACTTCGTACCGGAAAGATGCTGTCTCATGTATGCGTATTTGAGATTGAAGGCATTAACCGTCTTCTGTTCTTCACAGACGTAGCTTTCAATACATATCCAACCCTTGCAGATAAAGTCAATATCATCAACAATGCAGTAGAAGTCGCACATGCATGTGGCATCGAATGCCCGAAGGTTGCTCCTCTGTGTGCAGTTGAAACAGTGAATCCAAAGATGCAACCAACAGTCGATGCCGATAATCTCACCAAGATGTACGAGAGTGGCGATTTCAAAGGATGCCAGATCTACGGACCACTTTCCATGGATCTTGCGATCGATCCGGAAGCAGCTGTTCACAAAGGTGTGACTAATCCAGTAGCCGGACATGCTGATATTCTCCTCTTCCCGAATATCGATGCAGGAAATATCACATATAAGATTCTTGTCCGCACTGCAAAGGTCAAGATCGGTAACGTACTTGTCGGAACAAGCGCTCCGGTTGTACTTACATCACGTTCTGATGATTTCCAGACAAAACTGAATTCTATCGCTCTTGCGACCGTAATCGCAGGATCGATCACAGACTAAGGAGGATCTTTTTATGAGCTATAAAATTTTAGTAATCAACCCGGGATCTACTTCTACCAAGATCGGTGTGTACGAAGACGAAACTTTGTTATTCGAAGAAACACTCCGTCATTCCACCGAAGAGATTGCAAAATATGCAACCATCGTTGACCAGAAAGATTTCCGTAAAGAACTGATCGTAGATATTCTCGCAAAGAACAGCTTCGACATCAAATCTCTGAATGTTGTAGTAGGACGAGGCGGACTTTTAAAACCGATCCCAGGTGGAACCTATCCAGTATCTGACGCACTTCTTGCTGACTTAAAAGCAGGTGTGCAAGGACAGCATGCATCGAACCTTGGAGGCATCCTTGCCCGCGAAATCGGTGATGAGATCGGAGTTCCTTCTTACATTGTTGACCCGGTTGTTGTCGATGAGATGGAACCTGTTGCAAGATATTCCGGAATCCCGGAACTTCCGCGTATCAGTATCTTCCATGCACTGAATCAGAAAGCAGTTGCCAAACGCTACGCCAAAGAACAGAATGTATCTTATGATTCCCTGAATCTTGTAGTTGTACACATGGGCGGCGGTGTATCTGTCGGTGCTCATAAAAATGGCAAAGTTGTCGATGTCAACAACACGCTTGACGGAGACGGACCTTTCTCACCGGAACGTTCCGGCGGTGTACCGGCAGGCGCACTCGTAAAAATGTGTTTCTCCGGTCAGTACACACAGGCTGAAGTATATAAAAAGATCAACGGGAAAGGCGGTCTTAACGGATACCTTGGAACCAACAACATGCGCGACGTTGCAGAACGTGCCTTTGAAAAGGGTGACAAAGAAGCAGCCGGTGTATTCCACGCATTCACTTACCAGGTTGCCAAAGAAGTCGGCGCCATGGCAGCCGTACTTAACGGCAAAGTAGACCAGATCCTTCTCACCGGCGGTATCGCATACAGCGATTATGTAACATCCGAGATCAAGGAAAAAGTCGGATTCATCGCCCCAATCACCGTCTACCCGGGTGAAGATGAACTCCTCGCCCTCGCTCAAGGCGCTCTCCGTGTATTAAACGGCGAAGAAAAACCTCTGGTATATTAATTTTTTTCAAAGCCCTAAAACATGCAAAACGCATATATCTCATCGTAGAAAAAAGTCTGGCACACCTCGCCAGACTTTTTTAGTTACTACGCTTTTATTTAATAATGTCAATAGCTTCGAGGGACAAATTGGGCAAAAGATAATGCGTCTATTCGTCTTTTGTGCAATGGAGATGAAACCAAAAAATCGTGGAAGCCTCTGCTGAACACGATTTTCGCTTTAGGGGGTTCATCGGAATGGTTTGCACAACTAGAATAGACGCATTATCTTTTGCCCAATTTGTCAACACAACCTAAATCATTCAAAAAAAGAGCGGACACTAAAAAAGCATCCACCCTTTTTTTCTATCCCTAATCTCTTTTAACTACAGCAGAGCATCCCATTCCGCCACCAACACAAAGTGTTGCAAGTCCTGTATGTACATCTTCTTTCTGCATCTCATACAACAAGCTTACAAGGATTCTTGCACCTGAGCAGCCAACCGGATGTCCGAGAGCAATTGCTCCACCATTGACATTCAGCTTACTAAGGTCAAATCCAAGATCTTTTCCAACTGCTACTGACTGTGCTGCAAATGCTTCGTTTGCTTCGATCAGATCAAAATCTCCGATCTCCATTCCCAGCTTCTTCATAACCTTACGTGTTGAATAAACCGGTCCGATTCCCATGATTGCCGGATCACATCCTGCGAGTTCTCCGCCGATCCATGTTGCCATAGGTGTTACGCCAAGCTCTTTTGCTTTTTCTTCGCTCATAACGATAAGTGCAGCTGCACCATCATTGATTCCAGATGCGTTACCTGCTGTAACCATACCGTCTTTCTTAAATGCAGGACGAAGTTTTGCAAGACCTTCTTTTGTGATTCCTTTACGAGGGCCTTCATCTGTATCTACAAGAATCGTTTCTTTTTTCTTCTTCACTTCGACCGGAACAATCTCGTCTTTAAATTTACCTTCTGCCATTGCTTTTTCACATTTGTTCTGAGACCATGCTGCAAATTCATCCAGTTCTTCTCTTGTAAGTCCCCACTGTTCGCAGATATTTTCTGCTGTGATTCCCATGTGATAATTATGGAATGCATCGGTCAGACCATCCTTGATCATAGCATCTTCGATTGTCGCATTTCCCATACGATATCCATAACGTCCGTTTCTCAACATGTACGGAGCCATTGTCATATTTTCCATACCACCTGCAACGATGATATCTGCATCTCCAGCTGCGATCAGCTTCGCTGCAAGGTTTACACAGTGAAGACCGGATCCACAAAGTACGTTGATAGTTGTTGCCGGTACTTCATTCGGGATTCCTGCATATACAGCTGCCTGACGTGCCGGGTTCTGTCCGTTGCCAGCCTGGATAACATTTCCCATATACACTTCGTCAACCTGATCCGGAGAAACGCCCGCTCTTTTGAGAGCTTCTTTGATTACGATCGTTCCAAGTTCTACAGCCGATGTATTTGCAAACTGTCCGCCCATTACACCGATTGCTGTACGACATGCTCCTGCTAAAACAACTTTTCTTGCCATGATAAAAATCCTCCTTTTATATTCACAAAAATCTGATAGTTCTATTATAATCCCCTTGTTTTCACTTTTCAATAGTTGATTGATATTTTTTTAACATTTTTCTTGTGTACTATAATAGAAACATCTGTTAACTTTATTGAAACACATCTTAATAAATGTTAAGATTTTGTCTTGTGTTTATATATTTTTAATACTTTTTATACTTATTTTATCGAAAGGATTTTATCTCACATGAACGAATTAAGACCAAAACTTTTTGACGTCATGAAGAGCTACACCAAAAAACAGCTGATCAAGGATATCATTTCTGGTATCATCGTTGCCATTATTGCTCTTCCCCTCTCAATCGCACTCGCAATTGCTTCCGGTGTCGGACCAGAGCAGGGACTTTACACCGCGATCATTGCCGGTTTCTTTATCTCTTTCTTCGGAGGGAGCCGTGTACAGATTGGCGGACCGACCGCTGCATTCGTTGTTATTATTTACGGAATTGTTGCCAGTTATGGAACCGACGGTCTGATCGTCGCAACCATCCTCGCCGGCATTATCCTTGTCATCATGGGAATCTGCCGTTTCGGTTCTCTGATCAAATACATTCCTTACACGATCACAACCGGATTTACCTGTGGTATTGCTGTCACCCTGTTTGTCGGACAGCTGAAAGATTTCTTCGGTATGGATATTGCTTCCGTTCCATCTGAATTTCTGGACAAGGTCATTGTCTATGCAAAAAATATCAGTACGATCAACCTAACCGCCACCCTGATCGGTCTTTTAGCTGTTGCGATCATGCTACTTTGGACAAAAGTAACTGATAAAATTCCGGGGTCTCTGGTTGCCATCGTTGTTACCACTGCAATCGCTTATTTTGCAAAACTTCCGGTCAACACCATTGGAAGTGTGTATGGAAAACTGAATTCTGCTTTTCCTTCTTTCCATGTTCCATCTATTACCATGAACCTGATACAGCAGATGATCTCACCGGCATTTACCATTGCTGTTCTTGCAGCGATTGAATCCCTGCTGTCCGCAGTTGTATCGGATGGAATGATCGGCGATACCCACAAATCCAATGCCGAACTGATCGGACAGGGTCTGGGAAATATTTTCTCCGGTTTCTTTGGTGGAATTCCTGCGACCGGTGCAATCGCCAGAACTGCTGCCAATGTCCGCAATGGCGGACGGACTCCGATTGCCGGAATCGCACATTGTATTACACTTACAATCATTCTTCTGGTACTGATGCCACTTGCCGCCCTGATCCCAATGACAACACTTGCTGCTGTTCTTCTGGTGGTTGCCGCAAATATGGCCGACTGGAGTTCCTTCTTCCGTTTGTGTAAGAATGCTCCTAAAAGTGATATCATCGTTCTGGTTGCAACCTTCTTTCTGACCGTATTCTTCGATCTGGTTGTTGCCATCGAAATCGGTGTTGTCCTCGCCGCCTTGCTTTTCATGAAACGTATGGCAGAAACAGCTGATATCAAAGCCTGGAAATATACCGATTCACCGGACATTACCCCGGGGGAAGCAGAAAAACTACGTGAGATCCCGCATTCCATCAGTGTATTCGAAATCTGCGGACCGATGTTTTTTGCCGCAGCCGATCAGCTTCTTGGCATCAACAGCGACCATCGTACCAAAGCAGTCGTCATCCGTATGCGAAGTGTACCGGCTATCGATGCTAGTGCAATGAAATGTCTCCATGAACTTGCTGAGCGTGCAAAGAAAAAGAATATCCATCTGATTTTCTCCCACGTCAATGAACAGCCGATGAAGGTTATGAAAAAAGATGGATTCTATGAACTGATCGGAAAAAAGAATTTCCATGAAAACATTGTAAGTGCACTGGATTATGCGGAAACACTTGTAAAATAGTTTTGCGATTATTATGTTTTTTCAAAAAAACAATTTTGTCATTGACATTTATATAGCAATTTGTTAAATTAAAGTTGCTCATATGACTGACGGAAGTGGAATGAACCACAGGGAAATATGAGGATTTGATTATTTAGCCGACCGTCTGGGCGATTCAGCTCAGATGCCGGCTTTTTTTACGCATTTTTATAAGATTATCATAAATCAGGGCTATATAAAAGGCGTAAACATCCATCGGTTCTTCTGGCTGAACCTTTTCATATGTCTGGAATTTGCCAGAACTTTCCGGGCATAAACCGCAGCAACACAGTGTATAATAACCAGGTCATAGGTACTATGGCTCACCCACAAGAAGGAGGAATAACCAAATGATGCAGAAAGAACAATGGCAGGGATTTGAAGGAAGACTCTGGAAAGAAGAAATCAACGTTCGTGATTTTATCCAGAACAACTACACACCTTACGAGGGAGATTCTTCATTCCTTGCAGATCCGACCGAAGCAACAAACCAGCTCTGGGGCAAGCTTCAGGAACTCCAGAAAGAAGAACGTGCAAAAGGCGGCGTTCTGGATATGGAAACAGAAGTGGTATCTTCTCTTACCGCTTACGGTCCAGGTTATATCTGCGAAGAACTGAAAGATAAAGAACAGGTTGTGGGTCTTCAGACTGACAAACCTCTGAAACGTGCATTTATGCCGTTCGGTGGAATCAAAATGGCTGAGGAAGCATGCAAAACTTACGGATATGAACCAAACCCGAAATTCCATAAAATCTTTACAGATTATCATAAAACACATAACCAGGCAGTATTTGATGCCTACACACCGGAAATGAAAAAAGCACGTCACGCAAAAATCCTTACCGGTCTTCCGGATACTTACGGAAGAGGACGTATCGTCGGCGATTACCGCCGTGTTGCCCTCTACGGAATCGATCTCCTGATCGCTATGAAGCAGGACGATCTCGCAAACTGCGGATACGGATCCATGCGTGACAATGTCATCCGTCAGCGGGAAGAACTTGCAGAACAGATCCGTGCCCTCAAGGGTATGAAAGAAATGGCTGCTGTCTACGGATTCGACATTTCCGAGCCAGCAAAAAATGCAAAAGAAGCATTCCAGTGGCTGTACTTCGGATACCTTGCAGCAATCAAGACTCAGAACGGAGCTGCCATGAGTGTCGGACGTGTATCTACCTTCCTTGATATCTACATCAAGAGAGATATGGAAGCAGGAATCCTTACCGAAGAAGAAGCTCAGGAATTAGTTGACCATATGACAATGAAATTCCGTATGGTTAAGTTCGCACGTATCCCATCTTACAACCAGCTCTTCTCCGGTGACCCGGTCTGGGCTACACTGGAAGTCGGCGGAATGGGACAGGACGGACGTTCTATGGTAACAAAGACAGACTACCGTTTCCTGCACACCCTGGAAAACATGGGACCTTCTCCGGAACCGAACCTGACTGTACTTTACACAGAACGTCTTCCGAAGAACTTCAAGGACTACGCTTCACATATTTCTATTGAAACAAGTTCTATCCAGTATGAAAATGATGATGCAATGCGTCCGGTATGGGGCGATGACTATTCTATCTGCTGCTGCGTATCTGCAACACAGACAGGTAAAGAAATGCAGTTTTTCGGAGCAAGAGCAAACCTTGCAAAATGCCTTCTTTACGCGATCAACGGTGGTGTCGACTGCAAGTCAAAAGATCAGGTAGGACCGGCTTACACACCGATCACTTCTGAATACCTTGATTATGATGAAGTAATGGCTAAATACGACAAGATGATGGACTGGCTCGCTGGACTGTATGTAAACGTACTGAACCTGATCCAGTACATGCATGACAAATACTACTATGAAGCATCTCAGATGGCACTGATCGATACCGATGTACGTCGTACATTTGCAACAGGTATCGCAGGATTCTCTCATGTAGTTGACTCCTTAAGTGCGATCAAATACGCAAAAGTGAAAACAATCCGTGACGAAAACGGACTCGTTGTAGATTTCGAGACAACCGGTGATTTCCCGAAATACGGAAATGATGATGACCGCGCAGATGATATCGCAGTATGGCTTCTTCAGACATTTATGAAGAAACTGAAAAAGCATCACACCTACCGTGAATCCGAACCGACAACTTCTATCCTTACCATTACCTCAAACGTTGTATATGGAAAAGCTACCGGTGCTCTTCCGGACGGAAGAAAAGCAGGCGCACCGCTTTCACCTGGAGCAAACCCGAGCTACGGTGCAGAACAGAACGGACTTCTTGCTTCCCTGAACTCCGTTGCCAAGCTGCCTTATGAATGGGCACTTGACGGAATCTCTAACACCCAGACCATCAACCCGGATGCAATCGGACATAATCCGGAGGAGCGCATTAACAACCTGGTAAATGTTATGGACGGATACTTCTCTCAGGGTGCTCACCATCTGAACGTCAACGTATTCGGAACAGAAAAACTTCTTGACGCTATGGAACATCCGGAAAAAGAAGAATACGCAAACTTTACGATCCGTGTATCAGGATATGCGGTTAAGTTTATCGACCTTACACGCGAACAGCAGCTCGATGTAATCGCAAGAACCTGCCACGATCGTATGTAATTACCGAACTTACACTCTTTTGCCAAACATATCGTTATGCTGGAAGTCATGCATTTTAAAGTGCATGACTTTCGGCACATACAGAGATGCTGCTGGCAGCTTTTCCTGCATACTAAAGCATTTAAAAGACTCTGCCTGATCCGCAGTTTTCCAATCACACAATGAAAAAGGAGATTTTCATATGACTCAAATCAAAGGACTTATTCACTCTACAGAAAGCTTTGGTTCTGTTGACGGGCCTGGGGTACGTTTTATTATATTTGTTCAGGGATGTCCACTGAGATGTCAGTTCTGCCATAACCCTGACACCTGGAATATGACAGATAAAAACGGCGCCACCTGGCGCAGTGCCGATGAGCTTCTTGCGCAGGCTCTGCGTTACCGCACTTACTGGAAAAATGGCGGTGGAATCACCGTAAGCGGCGGAGAACCTCTCCTTCAGATTGATTTTCTGCTGGATCTTTTCAAAAAAGCAAAGGCAAAAGGTATTCACACAACGATTGATACTGCAGGCGGTCCTTTTACCAGAGAAGAACCATTTTTCTCCAAATTCCAGGAGCTGATGCAGTATACCGATCTTCTTCTTGTTGATATCAAGCATATCGATGAAAAATCTCACAAAGAGCTGACCGGAAAAACAAATAAAAACATTCTGGATATGATCTGCTTTCTCTCCGATATCAAAAAACCTGTCTGGATCCGCCATGTGCTCGTACCGGAGCGCAGCGACTATGATGAATACTTAAACCGGTTAAATGATTTTATCCAGACACTTGATAATGTAGAAAGAGTAGAAATCCTGCCTTATCACACACTTGGTGCCTACAAATGGAAAGAGCTGGGACTTGATTATCCTCTCGAAGGGATCAATCCACCTTCGAGAGAACGTGTGGAAAATGCAAAAAAAATCCTGCACTGTTCGTAAGACATATTTTAAAAAATAGATGGCAGCTTTCTCTTCATATTTTACCTGTAATGTGCTATGATTGGTGTAGTGTATTTAAGAGAGGAGCATTATAGCAATGAACGAAAGAATGGAACGCGTATTGGAAAAAATGAGAAAAAAAGGAATCGATCAGTTACTTGTATCTGATCCACTCAGCATCCGCTTTTTAACGGGCATCATGGTACATCCAGGGGAAAGATTGTACGCTCTGCTGCTTCGTACAAACGGAAAGCACACCATGTTCTTGAACTATCTGTATTATGTATCTGATACAGGATTTGAAGAAGTATGGTTCAGTGATATGGATGATCAGATCGGGGTTCTGACAGAACATATCGATACCAAGGGCGTAATCGGTATCGACAAAGCATTTCCTGCTCGTTTCCTGATCCCGCTTCAGGAACGCTGCCCGGAACTGAAAACGATATGGGGATCTGACTGTGTAGACGGTGTTCGTGCTGTTAAGAATGAAGAAGAAATCAAGATCATGAGACAGGCATCTGTAATCAATGACATGGTTATGGAAAGAGCTGCTGCCTACATTAAAGAAGGCATGACAGAAAAACAGATTGCTGATTTCATTGAAGCAGAATACTACAAAGAAGGCGCAACAGGACTCAGCTTTGATACGATCGTATGCTTCGGTGCTAACGCTGCTGACCAACATCACTCACCAAGCGAGACAAGAACTTTGAAAGCCGGAGAATGCGTTCTGATCGATATGGGATGCATCTGGAACGGTTATTGCTCAGATATGACAAGAACCTTCTACTGCAAGAGCGTAGACGAAGAACAGGCCGCAATCCATGACCTTGTTCGTACAGCGGTTGAGAAAGCAGAAGCCATCATCAAACCAGGCGTACGTTTCTGTGATATCGATGCGCAGGCAAGAGATCTCATCGGCGAAGCAGGATACGGAGAATACTGGAAGATTCGTCTTGGACATTTCATCGGCCAGGAAGACCATGAATACGGTGATGTAAGCCCGATCAACAAGAACGTAGCTGAACCGGGTATGATCTTCTCGATCGAACCGGGAATCTACATCGAAGGCAAATACGGTGTACGTATCGAAGACCTCGTTCTCGTAACAGAAGACGGATATGAACTTCTTAACGTAGTAGATAAAAAATATAGAACAGTTGGTTAATTGTTCTTCCATTACTTCAATATAGAACCAAAAAAGACACGCATTACTGCGTGTCTTTTTTGGTCAACCCCTGGATCGCGTTAACAATTTCCATATACGTTTCTTCGATTGCATCCTGTCCGGGAACCCCACGTAAAAGTGTATTTCCCTTCTCTACAGCTGCTTTCAGCTCATTTACGGATTCATCGGTATAGGTCTCTGTATTAATAGATTCTGTGTTGTCAATTAATGCTTTTAACTGCGTCTTGTCTAACTTCTGTGGTGTGATGGTAATTGTATCGCCAACTTTTTGTGTGGTATTCTTTCCCCCACTCAAATTTTGTCGTACAAAATAAATACCTCCACCAATCACCACACATGCAAGAAGTATGACAAGAACAGAACCTATCTCTGTCCCGCGGTCACGATGAGTTTTCTTTGGTCTTTTTACGATAGTTGGATTCGTATGCTTATTCATATAGAAATATCCTTTATAAACTTCAGGTAGCTGTGAGAGAACTCACAGCCACCTGATTAAATTCACATCATCTGTGCTTATTGCTAAGACCAGATTATGCGTTTCTTCTTCTGAAGAATGCTACAACTGCTGCAGCACCTGCAATAAGAAGTGTTGCTACGTATACGAATACGTTGCTATGATCACCAGTCTGAACTGTATCAGATTTCTGCTCATTTGCTTTCTTAGCAGATTCCTTCTTGTTTGTCTTTTTGTCATCTTTTGCTACTGTTGTAGATGTTTTGTCATCTTTCTTGTTCTCTTCAATTGAAGTACCCGGTTTTTCTTCTGGAGTACTTGGTTTTGAAGGATCAACTGATGGCTGATCCGGATCAACTGGAGTTTCATTCTTTTCAAGAACAGCTGTTACTGTGTAGTCATCAGCTACTCCGTATGGGAATGAAATTGATGTTGCATTTGCATCAAGGTTGTAGATTTCTTCGCCGGCTTTGTTTGTTACTTTCCAGCCTTTGAATGTATATCCTTCATTTGCTACTACTGTCGGAAGGAATCCAAGGTTGTATTTGCTATCCTGAAGGTTTTCGTTATGAAGTTCTGTTGTTCCTTCGTATCCTTCGAATGATCCTTCGTTTGAATCGATTACAACTGTTGCATTTGCTACTGCTACAGCCGGTGTTTCTTCAACTTTTTCAAATTCAGGTGTAATTGTTACATAACCAACATTAGATCCTTCTGGGAAATGTGCAAGTCCTGTCACACCAAATGTTTTAGCATCTGCATCCCAATTCTGTGTTTCAGCGCCTTCAACTTTCCATCCAGTAAACTTGTATCCATCATTTGCTTTTACTGCCGGAATTTCAAACTGCTGGTCTGTGTCTGCAGCAATACCTTTGAAAGAAACAACTGTTGATGGTGCATAATCCGGGAATGATCCTTTTTCTGAATCAATAATATTGAAATATACTTCTACTGTTTTTTCTTCAGCTGGTTCTTCTTTAGCTTTTACATTAACATTAACATCTGCATCCTTACCATATTCTACAGAAGTACTCCACTTATCATCTGCAAGTTCGTATCCTTTTGGAATTGTAAGATCTTTTGCAGTAAACTCAGCGCTTTCTCCAACTTTACCATTCTTTTTAATGGTCTGGATATTATCTTTAATATAATTGTCTGAATTTACATCAACGTAATGTACACGTAATTCAGCATCTTTTTTCTCTACTGCAGCTTCTTTTTCTTTGAATGTCGCCTCGAATGTCACATATCCATCATTCTTGTCTTTTTCATAGAATGCTAATCCTGAAACATAAAATGTTTCTGACTCTGGTAACCAATCTGCTTCATTAGCTCCACTAACATGCCATCCAGTAAATTCATATCCTTCTTTTGCTTCCACTTTCGGAATAGGATGCGCGTCTCCGTCAGTTTCATCTAAATCATAAGTTACTACTTTAGCTCCAGCCGGGTCTGTAAATTTTCCTTTTTCAGGATCAACATTGAAAGCAACATGAGCAGTTTTCTTTATCTCTACTGGTTTAATAACTGCTTGAATAGCTACAAACTCTGAAGTACCAGCAGCTCTTACAATATCCTCATAACTCATTTGGGCAGTAGCATCAAAAAACTTATCATTAATTGTCCATCCCTTGAGCTCATATCCCTCTTCAACAGTAAGTGTTGGTGGCGTGATAGTATCACCGCTCGTCATCTCTTTAGTTAAAAAGTGTTGTCCGTCTGCACCCACTGCATAATCCCAGTAATTGAAAGTTACTGTAATGTTAAATGCTTTTTCATCTGTAGCAACAGTTGTAGCAGAACTATTGTTATCAGCCGCAACAACCGGTACAGCATTTACTCCAACGAGCAGAACGCACATGCCTGATGAAGTACTCTTCTCTTTTTCATCTCTAATTTCCTCTCTTTCTCATCTTAAAAAATTATATGCTTTTGTGCATACGTATCCTATCTTGGTTATTATAAGTCTTAATTTTTAAGAAGTCAACAGTATTATCTCTTTTTCTAGGACTTCCTGGTCTTTTTAACATACTTTTTTCAAAACATTTTATTTTTTCTTTTCTTTTTCAAAACAATTAAATGTTTTATTAACACTTTCACTATAATAGTGGGTTTTTAATGTTATTTCCCCTATTTTTCAGTATTTTAATAGGTAAATTCTTTATAAATAATTCGATAAAAAACCATAGTTTTCAAAATTGCATCTTCTTATCTTTGTGCTTTATAATAAGAAAGTAGTAAATTTGAAAGGAAACCGTTTTCATGAAAGACATTGGCAAGATTCTGAAATATGCCCGTGAGAATAAAAATATACACAAAACAAGTAATGGAATTAACCGGCATCCACAGGAAATCGCTTTCTGGTTAAGAGAACAACGTTGCCGAGCCAAATCTATCAACCTTTGCGACTCTTGCCAATCTCTATGGTATTTCTGCCGATGAAGTATTAGATATTGGTGGAAAAGCTTCTTCCGACTCTCTGCCTCAATGTGAATTCCAGGTTCTTTCTTTATTTAAAGAACTTGACCCCAAACATCAGGAAGAACTCCTGATTCAAATCACCGCACTTGTCAGATTTTTGCATACAAAAAATATGGCGCCGCAAGTCTCACAATTCCTATTTCGTTAGAGATCATAGGCGGAAAAATTAAAGTTTAGAGATTAAAGTTTGAATATGATAGCACATGTGTATCTTTAATTTTAAGACTTTTTGATTTATTAGTACTTTTTCTAAGAATTCTACTCTTTTTAACGTCTATTTCTTATATAATAGCAATAGTACATACCACTTCACTTATATTATATATGAAATCTTCGAAAGGACGATCGCCCATGGAACATATAGGAGAAATTCTCCGGACAGCACGTGAAGATAATTTTTATACTCAGAAGAAAGTAATGGAACTGACCGGTATCAACCGCAAGACTCTGTCCGGCTATGAGAACAGTGTAGCTGAACCAGATCTT
>OGYE01001644.1_pt1 | contig 14441 bp, 13 predicted proteins | sample 1576471 | NCBI WGS metagenome assembly OGYE01 (sample SAMEA3541532, study PRJEB24748) | human gut metagenome | biome: human gut; feature: human-associated habitat; material: faeces | place: China | collected 2012
GTGTTGTTAGTATACTGCTTAATTGTCTGCTTGTTGTCCTTAACGAACTCCTGATCTACAAGGCAGTTCTCCTTATAGAATTTGCCGATCTTACCCATAACGATCTTATCAGCAATTGCCTCAGGCTTACCCTCGTTAATAACCTGCTGACGCATAACTTCTTTCTCATGCTCAATAACTTCAGCCGGAACATCAGCCTCTGTAAGGTATGGAGTGTTGAGAGCTGCAATCTGCATAGCTACATCCTTACCGTAAGCAATGAACTCATCGTTTACAGCAATGTCAGTTGTGAAGTTTACAAGAACGCCAATCTTACCGCCTGCATGAACATAAGCTACGCAAGCACCTTCCATACGCTCAAAACGACGGATCTTGATGTTCTCGCCGATTGTCTGAATCTTCTCCTGGAGAAGTTCAGCAACTGTCTGCTCTGAGCCTGCTGCCTTAAGTGTAAGAAGCTCATCAACATCAGCAGGATTCTGCTCGATAACTGTCTGAGCACAAGCCTTAACAAAATCCATAAATGAATCGTTCTTAGCAACGAAGTCTGTTTCAGCGTTTACTTCGATAACTACGCCAACAGAAGCGTCTGCATTAGTTGTTGCATAAGCAACACCTTCAGCAGCAATTCTGCTTGCCTTTTTAGCTGCTTTTGCAAGGCCCTGCTCTCTTAAGAAGTCAATAGCCTTGTCCATATCACCATCGGCATTTGTGAGAGCCTTTTTGCAATCCATCATGCCGCAACCTGTTTTTTCTCTTAATGTTTTAACATCCTGAGCTGTAAATGCTGCCATTTATATTACATCCTTTCGATTGATATAATTATAAGATAAATAAAATTATTCAGCTGCCTCTTCTGCTGTTTCTTCTTCAACAGCAGCTGCACCCATCTGACCTTCTTTACCCTCAATGATAGCGTCAGCCATAGCACCTGCAATAAGCTTTACTGCACGGATAGCGTCATCGTTACCTGGGATAACATAGTCGATTTCATCAGGGTCACAGTTTGTATCAACAATAGCAACAATCGGAATGTTGAGTTTCTTAGCTTCAGCAACGGCGATTCTCTCTTTTCTTGGGTCAACAATAAAGAGTGCGCCCGGCATTGAAGTCATATCCTTAATACCGCCCATAAACTTCTCAAGCTTTTCGATCTCAAGGTTAAGCTTGATAACTTCCTTCTTAGGAAGAAGATCAAATGTACCGTCCTCCTGCATTGTGCGGAGCTGCTTTAAACGAGCAATTCTTCTGCGGATTGTAGCAAAGTTTGTGAGCATACCGCCGAGCCATCTTGCGTTTACATAGTAAGCGCCTGCACGGAGAGCCTCTTCTTTAACTGAATCCTGAGCCTGCTTCTTTGTACCTACAAAGAGTACGCTCTTGCCTTCTGCTGAAAGCTCACGAACAAAGTTGTAAGCCTCTTCGAGCTTCTTAACGCTCTTCTGAAGGTCAATAATGTAAATACCGTTACGCTCTGTGAAGATGTATTCAGCCATCTTAGGGTTCCATCTTCTTGTCTGGTGACCAAAGTGTACACCTGCTTCTAAGAGCTGTTTCATTGAAACTACTGCCATTTTAAATATCCTCCTTAGGTTAAAACCTCCGCCAGGCCTTGATTTTTATCGGGTTAAGAGCAATTTGCCACCGTTCCGACAAGCCCAACGTGCGAAATGCTATATTATTATACCATAAAATGCAAAAAAATCAAGTGTTTTTTTGAAATAACACTTGATTTTTTGCATATTGTATGTATCAGACTGCCAGATCAAAAAACCTTACATTACCGCAGCTGATAATGAAATTCTGTGTTTCGTGCCATTTACTTTCACCTGTGTAGAAACAGATGATTCTGTGCTGAACAGCCGAACCGTTGTTGTCAAAAATATAAGAAACCGCTGCTTTAACATCTGAGTTTGGCTCAATGTTTGTCGGGGCATAGTACTTATATTCATCTATAATGTAATCAATAGATGTATTACCGGAAAGGTTCATAGCATCTCTGATTGATTGGGCAACGAGAGCACATCCCTCATAACCCATAGTACCTGCCTCACCCATTACAAGGCGCTCGAGTTTTGCTCTGTCATAATCAGAAAGAGTTACCCTGCTCGGAGAATAAGATGTGTCAGGATTATCAATATTTACAAGATAAGTCTGTACACTCTCTGTAGGCTGTGTTTCTTCTTCTTTTTCTTCAACAGGCTTAGTAGTTGCCTTAGTTTCTGTTTTGTTCTCCTTTGCGGGAACTGTTGTAGGCTTGGTAGCCTTTTCTGTCGTTTTGGTTGCCGCTGTGCTTTCCTCTGCTTTTTTGTCAGCAGTTTCCGTAGGTACTGTTTCCGCACAATTTTCAGCAATTGACTGTGAGAAAGTATCAATACCGCCAACGGAGTATGCAGCCGCTCTGCTGTCAGCATAAGCATCAACACTTGGCGCAAGTGTTGTGGTAGGAATAAGCAGGCAAGCAGATGCCAGTATTATAGCACTTATAAAAGAAATAGGTTTAAGTGCTCTGCTTGTCTTTTTTGCAGTAACCTGTTTTTTGCCATTTTCTGTATGTTTATTATTTGTTCTCAAAAATTTATCCTCCCTGTGATTAGCATAATTCAAAACCAATATTCGGCTGTGTTTTATGCGACTTCCTTTAGTCGTTAAAATTTTATCAAACACACAATTCGTTGTTATTAAACCACATTTTTTTGAAAAATGCAAATTTTCAACCCTGTTATTTTTTGTTACTTTTGTTATATTGTTGTAACAATCAAATTTTAATTTTCTCATAAACACAAATAATTGTTTAATTTGCATAAATTAGCGAATACTTCTTAGTGGATTGTGCAAAATAGGTAGAAAATCAATTTTTTTAGAATTTCTCTTTAAATCTTGGCTTTTTGCACCTTTTTACGGGATTCGGCATGGAACAGGATATGATAATTGTATCTTCACCTATAAGTTCAATTTTCTCCCACGGAATTATATAATCCTCACATTTACCTATAAAACCCAGAAAACTGCTCCTGCCGAATATAACAAGCGACACTATTTTTGCACACTTGGTATCTACTATAACATCATCCACAAAACCTATTCTGCAGCCGTCACACGCACTTATTACTTCCTTATGTCTTATATCTGTAAGTCTGCAATTCATAAAAAAAGCCTCCATTCATTGACTTTTATATATATATTTGATAGAATAAACTTATATGACAAATGTACACTACAAAGGAGATGTTTTTATGGATTATATTTTTATGACCGATTCCTCCTGTGACCTTTCTGCTGAAATTGCCAAGGAGATTAATGTTGAAATTCTGCCAATGGAATTTACTATGGAGGACAAGTCTTACCTCCACTATGCAGATGCAAGAATGATGAGTCTTGATGACTTTTATTCTAAGCTCAAAAGCGGTATTGACTCAAAAACCACCCAAATTAACTACAATAATTTTATAAATTATTTTGAACCGTATTTAAAAGCCGGAAAGGATATACTTTATACAGGTATCTGTACAGGTCTTAGCGGAACTTATAACACTTGTCTTATGGCTGTAAAAGATTTGCAGGAAAAATATTCTGACAGAAAAATTGTTATTATTGATTCTATGTGCGACTCTGTCGGACTTGGCCTGCTTATTTACCTTGCAGGTCAGAAGTACACAGAAGGTGTTTCAATCGAAGAGCTTGAACAGTATATCAATGATATTAAACTCAAGGTTTGTCACTGGTTCATTGTTGAAGACCTCGACCATCTTAAGAGAGGCGGCAGAATTTCCGCCGTTGCGGCTACATTCGGTAAGGCTTTGCAGATTAAACCTCTTATAAGTGTAGATGAAGGAGGTCATCTTATTAATGTAGGTAAAGTAAGAGGCACAAGCAATGTGTATAATTCTCTTGTTTCGCATTTTGAGCGTGACGCTGAAAACCCGAAAGAGCAGACTGTATTTATAGGTCATGCAGACAACAAAGAAGGTGCTCTTGAACTTCAAAAAAGAATCAAGGGTATGTGCAAAAAATCAATTATCTGCGATATAGGTCCGGTTATCGGTTCTCATGTAGGTTCAGGCATGCTTGCTATTCTTTTCCTCGGCACAAGAAATTTAAAATCTTAATATTCAGGCAAAATATACGGCTGAGTTTTCAAAGCGAAGACTCAGCCGTTTTTATTTTTTTCAATTATGATAATACAGCAGACACATTATGCTTACTCCGATAATGCCTCCTATAAATACACCTATAATTATACCGACAATCATATTTTACCTCCTATACACAATTTGACATTTATTATTTTGAATGTATGTAATAATAGTAAAGGGGCTTTTTATGAATAATATTTACATTGATGTTCTAATCACGGTAAACATATTTATAGATTATTTTTTACTGATGCTGACAAAGAAAATCATCGGTTCAAATATAAAATATTTCAGAGTAATAATAGGAAGTATTGTCGGTGGACTTTTCAGCCTCACCGCTCTGCTCCCTGTACTGCCGTTCGGATTAAATATTCTCACCGATTTTGCGGTCGCTATGTTAATAATTTTTATTACCTTTGGAAAATGCAAAATTAAAACATACATAAAGCGGGTACTTATTTTCTTTGCACTTTCATTTTCTTTTGGCGGACTTATGATTTTTATATACCTCGCTTTTAAACCAAAAGGTATGGGAATATACAATGATGTAATTTACTTTGACATCTCCCCTGTTTTGCTGATAATTCTTACCCTCGTATGCTATTATATTCTTTTACTTATAAAAAAACTGACGAAAAGCGTTTACAAGTCAGATATTCATAATATAGAAATAAAAATAAATGACAAGTGCTATATATTTAACGCAAAACTTGATACAGGCTGCAATGTAAAAGAGCCGTTTTCGGGCAAGAGCGTGATAGTAGCCGAAAAAGAGGTGTTTAATGATTTTGTTCCCGATAAAACAAAGGTCAGATTAATTCCGTTCACAAGCCTTGGCGGCAGCGGAATACTGCAAGGCTTTTGTGCCGACAACATTATTATTGACGGAAAGGAAGCGGATAATTCGGTTTATATAGGAATTTGCGAAAACATCTTTAAAGATGATATAAAGGCAATAATACCAAGTGAACTTATCAATAACTGACAGGAGAAATTGCAATGAACATTATGCAGATTCTAAGAAAAATAAGATTATTTTTTAATTTTGACGATGAAGTATTTTATATTAACGGAAGTGAAACTCTGCCTCCGCCTCTTACAAAATCAGAAGAAGCCGAAATAATGCAAAGAATAACAGACGGTGACAACAGTGCCAGAGAAGAATTGATTACCCATAACTTAAGACTTGTTGTATATATTGCCAAGAAATACGATTCGCCGAGCGCAAGCGCAGAGGATTTAATTTCAATAGGAACTATAGGGCTTATAAAAGCGGTAAAAACATTTTCACCCGAAAAGAATATCAAACTTGCTACATATGCTTCACGCTGTATTGAAAACGAAATACTGATGTTTCTGCGAAAATCCTCTCAATTGAAAAACGAAGTATCTATTGATGAACCGTTAAATACAGATTGGGACGGCAACGAACTGTTATTATGTGATATTTTAGGAAGTGACCCTGACATTGTAAATAAAGATATTGAAAATGAACTTGAAAAAAGGCTTGTACTGCAAGCGGTATCAAAACTTAATCAAAGAGAATGTTTGATTATGGAATTGCGATTCGGTCTTAACGGCAGAAAAGAACATACACAAAAACAGGTTGCCGACAAACTCGGTATATCACAATCATATATTTCTCGATTAGAAAAAAAGATTATTCGCAGGCTTAAGCATGAACTTGAAAAAGCTGTATAACGACTATATAGCTTAACCTAAATTTTTAATTCTTAATTAAAGCTATACACTAAACTATAATTCTTCATTTTTCAATAAATAATCCATAAGATGAAACGGGCGCTTAAAAACGCCCGTTTTTCATTAAAAAATCGCATCATCAGCAAGTGTAGAGCCGTTTTCCATTCTGCCCTCTACATAATCTTCAACACCGTCTGTTAAACCGTCGTCACGATTTTCGTATTCTTCATTTCCGATAATTCCGTCATCGTCACGAACTCTGCCGTTACGCTCGGCATCATCTGTCATAGAATCGGCTTTACTCTCGACTTTGTTTTTATCGTCTGATTTAGAGTCTTCGTTTTTGGAATTCTCGGAAGTTGCGGAACTATGTGCAGAAGTTTCGTTTTTAGAATTATTCTTATTACCGCCGCAACCTGTAAGTGCCGTAGCAAATGCAATGGCTGCAAGCAATGCAGCAATTATTTTTTTCATAAAACCATCCTTAATAAACAAAAATAGTGCCCTCAAATGAAGGCACTATTATTTTTAGCAATAGTTTTGCTTTTATGAATTTTTATTCTTTAACAAGCTGAATATGCGGATACGGAATTGTTACTCCGTTCTTTTTAAATTCTTTTAGTACATTTTCCTGCATCATATAATAAACACCGTAATAATCATCGGGTTCTACCCACACCCAAGCAACAATTTGAATACCGCTGTCAAGATATTTATCAACATATACCTTTGGTTCGGGATCTTTTAAAACCCTTTCATCTGATTTTGCAAGGTCAAGAATTATCTTACGAACAAGGTCAATGTCATCATCATAGCCTACAGTATATGACAAATTAATTCTGCGGTTTGTCTGACCTGTACAGTTTGTTACATTGTTTGCGGTAAGTCTTGAATTTGGAATATTTACAATTTTATTGTCAAAAGTATGAATTTGAGTTGAAAAAACACGAATACTTCTAACATATCCTTTTATGCCCTCAAATTCAAGAATATCTCCTGCAACAAAAGGTTTACTTATAAGAATTACTACGCCACTCGCCACATTTCCCAGTGATTCCTGCAATGCAAGACCGGCAGTAATTGCCGCAGCGGCAAATGTAGTTATGATTGAAGAAACATTAACTCCGATTGTAGAGAGCGCTGTCATAACAACAATCAAATATAAAACTATTTTTAATATAGAAAAGAAAAATGTAATAACAGTACGCTCAATCTTACTTTTATCAATAATTTTTCTGATTAGCTTTAACAGTAATTTTACAATTAAACTGCCTACAACAAATACAAGCAGAAAAATAAGAATTTTCGGCAAATATTTTTCATTAAAAGAATTTAGTGCAGAAATAAAATCAAAATCATTCATTTTATCACCATTCAATAATATGTTCTGAAATTTTCTTTCCGTTTTCCCATATTGAAATATAGAAATTGCCGTTCTCGTCTAAAGAAATGCATTTTCCGTTTTTAACTCCGTTTGCATAATCGGCAAAATCAATAAATGTACCGTCTTTATTAAACCTTGCGCCGTAGTTTGTCGGAGAATTATTCTCCCATTTACCTATATGCATTGTTCCGTCAGAAGTTCTGTATCCTACACCTGCGCCGCTGCGTTGATTCTCTTTCCAATCGCCGACATAGTTAATATCACCGTTTTTATAGTAAAATACACCAAAGCCGTCACGCTTGCCTTGTGCATATTCACCGTCATACGCTGTAATTCCGCTTGGAGATACGGTTCTTCCTCTGCCTGTACGCAAACCGTTTTCATCAACCGCACCAAAATACTCATAATTGCCCGAAGTAGTGCTTACCACTGCGTCAGATTTTCTTTCTTCTTCTGCAGTTATAACATCACCTTCATCAACAACGGTATTTTGTAAATTATTATCGTCTTTACTTTCCGTTTCGTCGGATTTTTCAAACTTTTCAGCCTGTTCGATAACCTCATCATCGTGATTTTCGGTAACTTTTTCTTCAACGCTTTCATCGGTTTGTGCGAGAACATCGGTTTCTTCATCTGCTACTTCGACACCCGAATGTTCAATAACCTGACCGAACAGATTTTTATTTGTCTTATGTGCCTCCTCAAGAATTTTCTCAATTCTGTCATAAGCCGTAACCTGTGGCTTTGGTTCTGTAAATGTATCGTCAAGATATTCAAGCAATGATAAATCTATAGGATTTTCAGGTTTGTAATCAGGTAAAAATTTATCTGCATCAAGCATAAGTTTAGCGTGTTTCGTCTTATAATTTGCATTGACTTTATTCAAATAAGCGGGAGCAAACGCACTGTCATACCAAATCATTCCGTTATTTGAATACACAAGTGCGGCGCTGTTATTCTCGGGATTTTTGTCTGACGGAAAAAGAGTAACACCTGCGACCATATGGTTATTGCTGAAAAGTATTTTTTCAATTGCGATAACACCGTCAATTTTTTTAGGAGAAACAGTACAAAGTCTTTCTCCCTCTATGCTTTTGTCAAAATATTCCGTCCTTATCCATAAATGCGAACTGTCAAAAAATTGCTTTTTATAGACTGTTGCATTTTCTGTATAATATCTCACACAGTAAATTCCGCCTGTTTCACGCTTTACAGATTGATATGGGCGGAGGTTTTTTGTTACTTTCCACGATAAAGGCTGATTTTTACTCATTTTGTAAGAGAGCTTGTACGAAACATCATCCAAGGAAATATCCGTATCATCTGCTTGCGGACGATGATTTGAATTAAAATAATTTGCACGAACTCCTGCAAGTGCGTCATTTTTAAAGTCAAGTTTTTCAAAATCCGACACACAAACAGAATAAAAAATCAAATCCCTTGTCAATTCCTGTTGAGAGGTTATCATAAGGCGAAAATCCTTTCAAATAAATAAGAATACAAAGTCAGGGCGAACATAGTCCGCCCCGACATTTTAAATACCGACTCGATGCCCAGGGAGCGCAAAAAGCGCTGCACCCTGCCGATCTGCTCGCTCTGGGCCGCCAGGTTGAGGTGGCGCAGATTGGGATGGGAATAGGTATGGATGCCGATCTCGTGGCCTTCGTCATGGATGCGCTGCACGAGGTCGGGCCGGTGCTCGGCGTTCCGCCCCAGCACGAAAAAGGTGGCCGGGATGTTGTGCGCGGCCAGGATGTCAAGGATCTGCGGCGTATTGGCCGAAGGGCCGTCATCGAAGCTCAGGGCGCAAAGGTTCTCCTGCATGGGTTGCGCGATGATGCGCACACCATCATAGACCCGGCACTGGCGGACACTGGCATCATTCAGTACCAGCGCCGAGAGGGGAGCAGGCTCCAGAGGGCCGGAGAGCGCCCGGGGCGTGGAGACACGCAACGGCGTGCCGCTGTCCGGGACGGCCTGAGCACAGCCCGGCAACAACAGCAGGGCCGCCAGCAGCAGCCCCATGCCCATGCGCGAGGGGAAACGCGCATCACGATCTTTTTTGCCGGTGGACCTGTGGCCCTGCCGGAAACGGGAAAACATCATCTTTTCCACCCTGAACTGAAGTGTTTTTCTACCTAACACCGGCCCCCCGGGACTGCAAGACCATTTATCAGGAACGAATATCAATTTTTATCCTTTTATTCCAGATAATTATGATCGAAACAAAACTTTTTTCATATTTTTCGATTTTTTTCTTGACCCCGAGGGGCGTTTCCCGTACAAACACTCTTGTTCGAGAGGACAACGACGGACAGTTAGCTCAGTTGGTAGAGCACCGCCTTCACACGGCGGGGGTCACAGGTTCAAGTCCTGTACTGTCCACCACTACGGAGCGGTAGTTAAGACGGTTATAACGCCGGCCTGTCACGCCGGAGGCCGAGGGTTCGAGTCCCTTCCGCTCCGCCATAATCACGCGAAGGCGCCCTGCACATGCAGGGCGCTTTTTTTATTCCCGCCGTTCCGCATCCTCCGCGCTCTCCTCCTGTCCCCGCCTGCTCCGGGCGCCATGCATGGACAGGGGCGAGCCTCCTGGTCTACCTTTTGCTATACCCATAACAAAAAGGAGAGCGTATGCATCCCACTGCCAATATCATTGCAAAATTTGGTGCCATCATCGGCATGGACGGCCTCAAGACCGAGAACGGCGTTTGCACGCTCCGGTTCGATGACGTGACCGTCACCCTCGAATGCGCCGAAAACGACGATGCCCTGTACCTGTACAGCCGGGTGTGCGGACTGCCGGAAAGCGATGCCGACAAGCTGGCGCTCTACGGCCTGCTGCTGGAACTGGACAGCTTTTTCAAAGGCACGGACGGCGGTGTGCTGGGCATCGAGCCCCTGCTCGACGCCGTGACCTATACCCGCCGCCTGCCGCTGGAACATCTGGACGAGACCATCCTCGACCGCCAGATGGGCCGTCATGTGGATACGGTGGAATCGCTGCGCGCTTCCATCGCGCAACTGCGGGAACAGGCCGCCACGCCCCAGGCCGCCACGGAAACGGGCTGGAACGACGGCATGCTGAGGATCTGAACGCTGCTGCCATAAAGGATTCGCCATGAAGATCAATGACCTGAACATCATCGCCCAGCGGCTGGGCGCGTTCGGCAAGGAACATCTGGGGATAGATCGCCAGGGCCATACCGTCCCCACCACCTCCTCGCTGGGGGGCCGCATCGCCAGCTGGATACGCTCGCGCCACAGCGACACGGCCGCCCAGGCCAACCGCGACGTCATGACCGGGATCATCAACACCATCCGGCAGACCGACGATCTGGGCGACCGCTTCGCGGCCATCGCCCGGAAGAGCCTGGAAAGCAGGCTGGCCGCCGGTCGCCCCCTGAGCGGGCGTGATGCGGCCCGGGTGCTGCAGGACGTCATCCGCCTCAAGACGACGGAAGACCAGGCCCGTCTGGAGACCCGGCTCCTCAATGTCCGGGATCAGTTCCAGAAGCTCTGCGCCCCCCATGCCGACGGCTCGCCCTCGGATCTGGAAACACAGATGGCCGCGCGGCGGCAGCGCTTCGGCCTTCCTCCGGCCACGGCGGAACAGCTCCAAGGCTATCGGGAAACCGCTCTGCGCGATCTGGAAGCCAGGGCCCGGCGCGCCGACCATTCGCTGACACCGGCCGAAAGCCTGGATACCCTTGGCGAGAGCATCCGCATGAAGACACTGCAGGAAGCCAAGGCCGGCATCACCGCCATGGCGGAGCAGGTCAGCGGCGAAGGCCCCAGCGGCTTCATGGCCCGTCTGGGCGCCGCCATGCGGACCAGGGGCCTTGCTGGCGACATCAGCCCCGCCACCCGCGACGCCCTGGTCCAGACCATCCATGAAAAGCTCACCGCCCGCTGCCTGTACGACAGCAATAACATACACCAGCCCACACTGGCGGAAGCCGCCACGGTAGCCGACAAGGTCATCAGCAATTTCGTGGCGGCCCTGGATACCGTGGAACACGCCCAGGCCATGCCCCGGGAGGCCAAGCGCATCCTGCAGGACGAGATCCTGCACTCTTCCAAGCCCGTGAACGCGGCCATGGCGCAGGCCATATGCGACGCCGTACTGGATACGGGCCAGTTTCTGCGCTCCCTGACGCTGGCCGAGGCCACCCCCGCCGGACTGAAGCGGGATTTCGATGCCTATGCCCGGACCATGCACGCCGCCACCACACTGTCGGACGGCACGCTGCGTCCCGGCATCGATGGCGGGCCGGAAGCCGGTCTGGTCCGTATCCTGACGGCACGCGCCGCCTGCAGGATGCTGGGCCTCGGCAATCTGGAGCCCCTGAGCAAGGAGGAACGGAAGCTCGTCCGGCAGCTCGAAAAGGAAAATCAGCCCGTCCCGCCGGAGCTGGCCGCCCGCATCAATGCCCGTATCGACGCCGACTACGCGGCCCGTCGCGCCCTGGGCGGGGGCTCCCCCCTGCATGCCCTGCGCCGCGACCTTGCCCAGGAGGCCGACGCGAACCTGCGTTCCCGCAACGAACTCCTGCTCATGAACGTCCTGGATACCCTGGTCCAGGCTACGGAAAGCGAGGAATTCTATGACCTTCTCGACCTGGCTCCCGGTCTTGGCCAGATGCGCATGGCCGAGGCGCGCCGGTTCGTGCCCCAGGGCCTGGGCCTGACCCCGCCCGAAGGCCAGGCCTTCGACATGGCCGCCGCCCGGCAAAAGATGCAGGACGGCCTCAATGCCACCGTCCGGTCCACCCCTCCGGGCAACGGGGCCGCCGCCCTGTCCAGACAGGATCTGGCCTCTCCCGAACTCATCCGCAAGTGCAACTGCTTCTCCGACCAGTTCATCAAGGACTTCGCCCGGAGCGGCATCACCATCAACGGACACAGGTTCGGCGGCGGGGGCCTTAGCCTGAAGCCGCAACTGCTGGAACGGGAGCTGGACGCGCTCATCGCCACGTTCCCCTCCATCGAAGAGGCCGGACGCGTCTGCAGCCCGCTGCATCAGGCCAGCGGCGCCGACATCCTGATGCTCCTCATGGCCGACCCGGTCACCGCCGGCGAGGCCGTCCGCATCAACACCCTCCAGGGCAAGTCCCTTGCCAACAGCCTGCCCATCGAGATCATCCGGCACACTGACGGCTCGTACCACGTCAATATCGAGTTCTGCTTCCAGAAGGTCGATGAGGGCCTGGGCCCCCGTGCATCCTCCGGCATCAACGTGAGAGCCTCCTTCCTGCTGCCCAACGGCCGGGAACCGCTGCAGTTCCGCATCGAGGATCTCGACGTGCTGTTCAACACCCGGCAGGGCTAGCTGCGGCCAACGACCGGCCCCGCGCCGGGGCTGACCACTTGCCCTCCTGAAATGGAACGGGGCATCAGCCATGAGCGGATGCCCCGTTTTTCGTCGGTCTGTGGTGCTGCCTGCGGCGGAACCCTGCTCCGGCCTGAGAGGCGGACCACAGACACAAAAAAAGCCCTCGCGAGGCTTTCCTCGTGAGGGCTTGAAATCTGTGGCGCGCCCGGCGCGATTCGAACGCACGGCCTTTGGCTCCGGAGGCCAACGCTCTATCCGACTGAGCTACGGGCGCACACGTGTCTTTCTAGGCAAAGGGCGTGCCGCTGTCAAGCCCTGCCCCTGCCCGCTCCGGGCCACATACGGCCCCGTGTCCGAAAACGGGCACGCCCTCTTCCGGACACGACGCCACCCGGCACCACGGCAGGGTCACTTCTTTTCGTGACAATCTCCTAGTTTCAAGCTATACTTTTTATCCCCCGTTCCGGGGCGCCCCCCAACAAGGAGAACGATCATGAGCCAGATCCTCTGGTATGGCCATTCGGCCTTCAATATCAGCTGTGACGACAAGCATGTCGTCGTGGACCCCTTCCTGACGCCCGCTTCCGGCGTCACGGCCGCAACCATCGGCCCTGTGGACGTGGTGCTGGTCACCCATGACCATGCCGACCACGTGGGCGATGCCGTGGCCATCTGCAAGGACACCGGCGCCATGCTGGGCGCCATCGTGGGCACGGCCCAAAAGCTGGAAGCCGCCGGCGTGCCCTCGGCCCAGCTGCTCAACTACATCGGTTTCAACATGGGCGGCACCGTGGCCCACGCGGGCTTCGAGTTCACCATGACCCAGGCCTATCACTCCAGCGAGTCGGGCTCCCCGGCCGGCTACATCATCCGCACTCCTGACGGCAAGCACATCTACCATGCGGGCGATACGTGCATCTTCGCGGGCATGGAGCTGTGGGGCCGGCTCTACCCCATCGATGTGGCCCTGCTGCCCATGGGCGGCGTCTTCACCATGGACGCCCGCCAGGCGGCCCTGGCCTGCAAGCTGCTGGGCTGCAAGCAGGTCATCCCCATGCACTGGGGCACCTTCCCGGTGCTGGCCCAGGATACCGAAGCCTTCAACCTTTTCTTCAATAAATGCCTGCTGCATACGCGAATCGTTAGCGATATGAGCTAGTACGCGCAATTCGATCTGGGAGTAGTCCGCATCAATCAGGACATAACCTTCTTTAGCAATGAATGCCTTTCGGAGCTGTCTGCCCAGGTCGGTCCGGACCGGAATATTTTGCAGATTGGGTTCAATGCTGCTGATTCGGCCTGTCTGCGTGACCGTTTGGGTAAAGCTGGTATGAATCCGATTGGTTTGATCTAACTTGGACAGAAACGCATCTACGTAAGTGGATTTTAATTTGGTGAGCATGCGGTAGTCTAAGATGTTGTCTATGATCGGATTTTGTGTTTTCCATTTTAATTTTTCCAACACTTCCTTGCCCGTGCTGTAGCCGGTCTTTGTCTTTTTGGTCGCAGGCATGCCAAGGTGCTCAAATAAGATTTCACCCAATTGCTTGGGAGAATTGATGTTGAACTCTTGTCCGGCTTGTCTGAAAATTTCATCACTTAACTGTCCGATTGTTTCGGTGAGCATTTTTCCGAAAGATTCCAGGAAGTTTCGATCCATCGCAAAGCCGCAATATTCCATATCAGCCAATACGCGGCAAAGCGGCAGTTCAATTTTGCGGTAAAGATCTTCTTGTCCGTCTTGCTGTAGTTTTTGTTCCGTGTTTTTTTGGATTAAATCCAGATAAATAACCAGGTGTTCCGGCTGCTGCGCCGAGTGTCCTTCGGCATATTCCTGTGCCAGCATGGGTAGAGGCTAAGAAGATTGGGACGGATTGATCAAATA
>OGYE01001655.1_pt1 | contig 14356 bp, 10 predicted proteins | sample 1576471 | NCBI WGS metagenome assembly OGYE01 (sample SAMEA3541532, study PRJEB24748) | human gut metagenome | biome: human gut; feature: human-associated habitat; material: faeces | place: China | collected 2012
AAGATCTATGCATCTTAATTTTCAAAAAGTGTGCAACTTCTTATTGCAATTTAGAAATTTGATTTACTGTACGCTTTCCTGACAGTAAATTGTGCAAGAAGTTCTTGCACAATTTACGATATCTGTTTTATAAAGATAAAGGGCTGAAACTCTAACATTGGTGTGTTATAATGACAAAAAATATGTTAGAAGTATATTTGCATGGATTTTGATAACACTTGGATAAATTTTGATTTCTGATGTAGGGAACCAGACTAAGCAATATTTTGGCAGTAATGGAAACAGCACTAACGCTGAGATTAGCGGCTCCAAGTTGTAAAACCAGATTTATAAAGCAGCAGTTTCCCGTTCATAACGAGAAAGCATAGTTATAGACGTGGCAGCTATAGCAGAGTTGTAAACCTTACTATAAGCACAACTGCTGTTTTTTATTTGGGTCTCCCCAAAAGTTGTGGTCGACGCTCTAACATTTGTGTGGTTTTGCTCTAACGAAAGCGGTGGTTCTGCTATCACAGTTGTGTGGTTTCGTTCCAAGTGTCGTTTCTATTTATAAATGAAAGGTATTATTATTGAAACAATAAATGGTTCTGTTGCGTGCACGCTTGAAATTTAGAAATCCGTTAGCATTAAAATTTAACCTACCGATGACTCTGATATGATACTCCTAAAGTAGACGACCCAAATATAAAAAGTCTACTTTAGAAGGTTTTGTCACAGCTTCTAGAAAACGAAAGCCTTGCTTGCAGAAGAGTGGTTCTAAAAAAATGTTCGAAATTTAGAAGAACTTTTGATGGATTTTATTCGTTTCTTAGAGTAGAATATAAACGAGAAATTTTAACTGGTTGCAAGTGACTTTAGATATCGAAAAAGAGCTTCCGTATGGATTTTATGACAATTAAGCAGGCTTCTGAGAAATGGTGAATATGCACAAGGAGAGTACAGACATTATGCATGGAAGGGCGCATTGATTGTGCCGAGCGTTTAGGCCGTCAATAGCTCATTCCTATTAACGCAAAAAAGCAGAAAGATGATAGAATCAAAGGCGGTAAATACATTAAAATAAAATCCGGAAATGGAGAGAACGAAGATGGAACGAAAAACGTATAGTATCGGAGCATGGCATCAGTAAACTCATTCCCGATGTTATCTGCAATCCTAGACAGGTATATACCATAAGTCAAGGCAAGTACGGTATGATTGCTGTGTTCCGCCTTGAGCCTAGTAACGTGCGTTTTGCTCTTGACCGTGACCATGATTGCTAAAAATCCACGAATACGACGTTTAATTTTCTGAAAGCTAATGAGAATCAGCTTAGCGGCAGCATAAGCGCCACGATGCGGAATTCCATCATCAACTATAAGGATTCACGAGGTATCGGCATGACCGGAAAGCTGGCGTCTACATTTATTGCACTATGCAGCATCGCTCTTGGATGGCCTTTGGTCAGTACACTTGCCGTGCTGGGGGAATCAGTATCAGCGAGCGGCACGATTCTGAAAGTGGACGAGCTTACTTAATAGTTTACAGGTATGCCTTGATAGTGGGAAAAAGAAAGTGCTGCTTCCGATTACCTGTGCAGCAGACCTTGGCGCCGTGCCATCGGAGTTGGTAGGAAGTTTTAATCTGATTTTCTACATTAGTACGGAAGAAGCAGTGTTTAAGACGTTGGGGGTAGAGTAACAGGTCTTGTAATGAAAGAAGGTGTTTTTGATTATGTCGTATAAGGTGCAATCTTCGGAAAAATTAAGGAAATCAGGTGCCGACTTTGAAACAAAGGCAATGCTATATCTTTTAAATTTTCGGAAAGATAGTTTGCAAATTAATTATTTTGTCGTAGATTTTTTTAATGATATTACAGGATTGGACAGAATGGCAAGAAAGCTTTGGGATGTACAGTCGAAAGCATCAAAAACCGGTACTGCGAAAACAATCGGTCGGGAGCTTGTTACTCTCTATAAAAATCATGTGAGCGATTTTGATTTCTTTACATATATTATTTTTTTAGGTGGTGTTCCGGATACTTTCAGGATTGACGGTAAACAGAATGTCTTTCAGTCCACAAATATTACTACTAAGGCCTTGAAAAGCGTACTTTCGGGTTTGAAAGAAGAATGTACGAAGAAAGAATATATCGAATCAGATAAGATAACGGATGAATCATTAGAGAAGTTTCTAAATTTGGTTTGGTTTGTTGTTGATGATAAAGAACCGGCAGATTATATTAAAGCGATTATTAGCAACCATCCCAAAATAGTTCCATCAGATTCTGAACTGATTGCTATTTTTAATGAAATCAGGAACAAACAATCAGAAAAGAAAAATACAATTGTCGAGGGAGTCGTAATAGATCATATTGATGAAGTACTTTCATATGGTCGTCACCTGACAACATCCGAAATCAGATTGCTTGTTCTACAGAGAATTATTAATAGTAATCCTCTTGAAAGGGGAGTTCCTACACCGTTTATTGAGATAGTTTCAAAATTCCCTGAAGAGCAGAGACAATCAATGATTGAAGAATGCCAGCGATCTTTATGTATGGCATTATTCAATAATTCAGCTGCACAGGGGTTTTGGAAATTATTTGAAGAAATATATACTTTGCTTATGAAGTACCCGACCAAGAATATCGACTTTATTTTTCAGCAAATTGATGTTGTCGTAATTGATGAATGTCCTAACTTCGATGTACTATCACTCAAGTATTTTATAGCAAAGATTAAGGAGGGATTGCGTCCATGAAAATTATTAAAGTTGCCCTGGGAAATACTGATGAGGCATATATTGAAAGAGAATTTTCTGATGGAATCAATATCATATTTAGCGATGAGAATAATAAAGGAAAAACTATAGTGATTCAATCAATGCTGTATACTATCGGAAATAAACCGATATTTCCAAGCTCGTTCGACTATAGAAAATATTATTATTATTTGGAATTTGAGGAAAATAGGAAGCTCTATATTGTAGTGAGAAGAGGAGATTCCTACATCGTATCTTGCTCGGGTGATATTAGATTCTTTGATGATACTGCTGAATTTAAGAATTTTTGGAATAGCAATGTATTTTCGCTACCTCAAATATCTTTGAATGGCAACAAGAGAATTGTTGACATGGAACTATATGTACAGATGTTCTTTGTTGGACAAGATGGAAAAGATACATCAACAATTTTTAATCCTGGTTTCTATCATAAGGATAACTTTAAGGATATGGTTTGCTTTTATGCAGGAGAAACTGAATCTATGCTCTCGGCTGATGAGATAACTCGACTAAGAAATAAAATTAAAGAATTAGAAGCAAAACGTAAGGAGCAACTGAAAATCAATGAGTTTTATAAAACATCAACGCTGGCGAAAGAATATTTGAGCCGAATTCAAGATAAATTAGCATTTCAAAATAGAATATGCGAAATGGAGGAAATAACTGGGAAAATATTCGATTTTCGTAAAATGAGAAACAAACTTGCAACAAAGAAAAGCTTATGGAATGGAACATTAAAGGAGCTTCGTTCCCTTAATCGTAATATTGAAGTAGGAGAACTCCGGTGCATGGACTGTGACTCTACACATATTGCATATAAAGGTAAAGGAAAAATTACATACTCGTTCGATGTGTCTACCCCTGAAATGAGATCGCAGATAATCATATCTATTGAAGAACGGATTAATGCGTATACGGAAGAAATAGAAAAGTATGATTTTGAAATCTCTTCTATGCAGCAACGAATTAAAGAGATAATGCAAGACGAAGATATTACAATCGAGAACATAGTGGCATATAAAAATGGCTTCAGTAGTATTGCGGAAATTGAGGAAAAGGTACTGAAACTTGATGAAGACATTGATAACTTAAAGCAAAAAGTTAAATCGGGGAAAAAACAGACAGAGGATTCAAAAAAGGCACAGCAAGATTTTTACGAAGCAATAGTAGAAGAAATGAATCAGGTGAAGGGAAAAATAGATATTGAAAGCAAGCAATTATACGATGATCTGTTTACCAAAAGAGGTTCAGTTGTATCTGGAAGTGAGGAAACCGTATATTATATTGCGAGATTGATTAGCATTGCTAAATTAACGAAGCATTCTTGCCCAATTATAATGGATTCTTTTCGTGCAGAAGATTTGTCAACAGAGAAAGAAGAACATGTTTTGGCGTTGTTGTCTGAACTAAAACGACAGTGCATTTTAACGACGACATTAAAGGCAGAAGAAAAAGATAAATATGTGAAAATAGCTGGGATCAATGCGATTGATTATACAGGTCACCGTTCTAATAAAATATTAGGAACAGAGAATTTGTCAGCTTTTATGAAGTTATTAAGAGGATTAGGTATTAGTTTACAATAATAACCTGCATGGGTATATTTTGATATGCTATTTCTAAAGTAGACGATAAAAATATAAAAAGTCTACTTTAGAAGTTTTTGTTATGTCAAAATTAAAACATAGTCCGGAATGGATGCTGTAAAGAGTTCAAGATACCTACAGGTTTAGGTTCATATGACTTCATTGCTAAAAATAATAATATAAGTGTATTCAGCCTAAGACAATGGGTTCAGAAATACAAGATACATGGTGCAAGTGTATTTGGAAGCAAAACTATTGACAGTACCCCGAGCTGCTTAAAGACGATTATTATAAAACCATAGAACTTGAATTATGCGAAGAATACATTAAGGAATAAAGGCAATCATTTTATAATTTAATAGTGAAAAATAAAAACAGCAATAAAGTCGGCCTAAAGATGTAAGTCTTGCCGCCACTTAACTTTTTAACATAAAAAATGACATTATAACATTTTTGTGTTATAATGATAAAAAATATGTTAGAAAGGAGAGAGCGAGATGGAGAAATTCTTGAAAGATATCTTTGGGCTAGATGCAGTATGCCAAAAATTTAGCGCTTTTGCTGGCTTAAGCCGTTTGATTGTTGAGGCTTACGATTACGTTTTGGTAGAAATAAATGAAGTGAAATTTCTGGCTATAGCTCCTGTATATGAGCAGCCTACGATTCCTACACTGGTTAATCATATGAAAAAAATAAGCAGTGAGAAAAATTTACCTGTCGTTTATCATCCGAGAAGCTTAACATATTCTAAAATGAAAGGTTTGCTTCAACAGAAAGTACCTTTTATTGTGGATGGTAAGCAAGCCTACCTGCCATTTTTGGGAATGCTTTTGCAAGCGATTAGTGAAGGAAAAAATGAAAATGTAAGGTTCTCCCTGCCAGCACAGCTGTTGGCAATTATGTATCTTTATTCTCGCAAGCCTTTCCTCTATATTAAAAAAGCTGTTGAATTTTTGCCGTATTCTGCTATGAGTATAACGCGAGCGATGCGTGAGCTGGAAGCTAGCGAATTGTTTTACGTAGAGAAGGACAAACAGAGTAATGTTTTGCGCAGTCAGTTAGCGAAGCAGGAACTGTTTGAGGAATTGAAAGCAAAATTTAATTCACCAATGTGGAAGCGTGGATATATCGATAATGAATGCGTTGAGAATAAAATGGTACTGGCCGGGGATGATGCGTTGGCTGAAAAAAGTATGCTTGCCAATACTTTGCCTGCCAAGTATGCTGCGTATAAAAAGAATGTTGATGTAAGTGTCTTGCATAGCGAATTACTTGATAGCAAAAAGCAAAGTGAATTGCAATTGTGGTCATATAATCCGTTACTGTTTTCGCAGCTAGATATACCTGATCCGATATCTTTAGTTGTGTCGCTAAACGATGTTCATGATGAACGCGTCGAGCAGGCGATGGATGAAATTATGGAAGAGGTTTGGGAGGGACAGCATGATACCTGGATTAAGAAGTTTTAGAGAAAGCTTTAGTGACTTTGCAGATCAATATGTTATCATAGGCGGTGCCGCTTGTGATATCTATATGGAAAGCGAAGAGAGTTCTTTTAGGGCTACTAAGGATTTGGATATTGTTTTGATCGTAGAAGCGCTTACGCCGGAATTCGTCAGCAAGTTTTGGCAGTATGTACAGACGGCTGGTTATCAGCATATTGACAAGAGCAAGCAGAAACCGGAGTTTTACAGATTCAGCAAGCCTATAAGCAAGGAATATCCTGCTATGATAGAATTGTTTAGCAGACCGCCGTATAATGTGGGGTTAAGCTTTGCTGCTAATGTTGTTCCTATTCATGTTGATGATTCGTCGATCAGCTTGTCAGCTATTTTGCTGAATGATGAGTACTATGAGTTCATGAAGTCTGGCAGGATTAGTATTGATGGTATCAGCATTTTGGATTATCAATATATAATTCCGTTTAAGGCCAAAGCTTGGCTAGATTTATCTGAGAGAAAGATGTCAGGTAAAAGTATAGACAGCAAAAATATAAAAAAGCATAAGAACGATATTTTTCGTTTAGCTGCTATGCTATTAGAAGGGCGGACGTTAAAATTGCCTGATAAAATTACTGAAGATATGCTGAACTTTGTAGAAAAAGTCGCAGAAGAACCTGTTGATATGAAAAGTTTAGGCATGAGGGGAGTAAAGTTTGAGAGCTTGTTGGTACTTATACGTGATTACTATATGTTGTGGTGATAAATTTTACGACTTTCCCTCGTGATGCTATTTTGATACTATACGGTGTGCAAACTGTAAAAATCAACTAAAAAACGATGGAATATATGGATAAAACAGCGAAGAATGTACTGAAAAAACGAGATAAGATGATGCAATAATCGAAGTTAAATAATCTTGCTTGCTACGCTAGTAGCACAATAGATTGTTGATTCGTCTGCAATCCGACTCCCGATGCACTTAGGTGTGTCGGGAGTTTTTTGATTTTCTGCCTCAAAGAATATATAATATTTGAAACGGAACCAGGAGGCGAGTAGAGGATGCAAGTCAATTATCAAGGCAATCGCGACGCAAAAGTAGTCTTGCTTCAAATAATAGGAGAACACGAGTTGCCGTTTATCGAAGAGGAGCTTTCTCATATAAAAGCTATAACGCAGAGTACAGATTTTTTGTTTATTACAGTGCAGGTTGATAGCTGGAACGACGACCTTTCACCATGGGTGGCAGAGCCGATTTTTGGAGATGCTGCATTTGCCGGCAATGCGGAAAAACTTCTAACACGTATAAAAAATGAAGTAATTGTTCCGTTATTAAGTGAGCATCAAGATATAAAGATTTTTGCGGGCGGCTATTCCTTAGCCGGATTATTTGTATTGTGGGCGGCTTATCAAACAAATTTATTCGAAGGTATAGCAGCAGTATCTCCGTCTGTGTGGTTTCCTAAATTTGTTGATTTTGTACATAACAACAAAATATTAACCAATAGAGTCTATTTAAGTCTTGGCGATAAGGAAGCAAAGACACGCAACCAAATTCTGGCACAGGTGGAAAATGATATTTATGATGTGTATCGCTCATTAAGAGATCATAGGTTGAGCAGTATTCTTGTTTGGAATGAGGGAAGTCATTTTAAGGAACCTGCTTTGCGTATGGCAAAAGGATTTGCATGGTTGATGAGCTATGAAAAGATTCACTCATATGAATTTTTTCTTAAAATATTTGAGCATGATGAAGTTTTTCTCGTTGATGAAACCTTATTTTATTTTGATGATGAGCCTAAAAATCAACAGGAACATTACCTTGGCTGTTTACGTGAATATGATAAACCATATTGGGTGGGGTATTGTGACATACCTGATGGTGAGGAATTCTTGACTGCCAAAGAAATGTTAGAAGCTAAAATCTTTGAAGGCAAGTCAATTAAGGATAGATGGGAACATGTTGTGATTGTAAATATAGGTGGATTCTGTTGGGAGGATTGGCTAGATATGTATATGAATAAGCTAGGTGGAATAAGTGATTTAAAGTAGTATTTATTTGCAAGATAATACATTAATAATTGACTTGGATTTCGGCTGTAAAGTAATTAGCGATATCACTTGTAATATATACTTTCACCTTAGCTCAGCTTTCTAATAAAAAAATTACATTCTAACATTCTTATGCTATAATATAAAAAATGACCTACTATATTGCTGTGTAAAAATGATAGAGATTTTTTATAAAGGAGTTTTATATGCTTACAGACGAAAAACGTAAAAAGCTTTTGGCCGGTGCACTGGCGGTAGTTATGCTGACAGGTGTTGCAGGCTGTGGCAACGATAAAGACAGTGAGTGGAAAAATGATAACTCTGCTCAGAATAATCAAGATGAAAAGAAGGATGAAGATAACGGCGGAGGCTTTTTTCATGGCTTCTTTCCCTGGTACTTCATCGGCCGTACCTTTGGTGTAGGCCCGATGGCAGGTGTGCGAACTGCGCCTGCAGCTAACCAGAAGCAGAATGCTACACCCGCAGGCTCGTCTACTAATCCTAAACCAAACGCTAACACCGCCAATGGCTCTACTGTGCAACAGGGAACTGCAGCAAGCACGCAAAGTTCCAAGCTCGGCAGTACGGGCACTACAGGTAAAAGCGGTATCGGCAGTGGCATGAGCCGCTCCAGCGGCAGCGCAATTTCCTGAGGTGATGAAGATGTATAAATATCGTAAGCCTGATACCTGGCTTGATAAAATTGATTTGAATATTATGCCGTATGTGGATGCGCCGGAGTGGGAAAACCGTTATCCTACTATCAGCGCGCTGCTTATGAGCAATGCCAATAAGCGTGAGCTGCAGCGCATCAGTGCCGGCCTTACAGCAGCACTGTCACGCCTGGCAGAGGCTTTGCGTATTAATAATAATGGCGCAATGCCCTTTAATCTGTTTAATATGACGGATAAGCTCACACCGTATATCCTTGCGGATAACTCGGATCATGTGAGCTATATCAGCCGTCTTGACTTTGTAAAGAATACTGACGGCTGCTATAAGCTGGTAGAGATCAATTCGGATACTCCTTGCGCCTTGCCGGAAACATTTTATGCCAACAAGGTAGCGGAAGCATATTTTGCTAAGGAGTACGGCCTGCATTTGCAGCCGCGTTCGGATGGTGAGGAGCTGGCAGAGCCATTTTTAAAGCTGTTGGAACAGCCTAAATATGCAGATAAGGATGTAGTACGCATTGCTTTTGCTGCTGATAAAAGCTACAGCGAGGACTGGGCTAATGCCAAATTTTTATTTGAGCGCGTGCAAAAGGTGCTGCGTGAACGCATTTTGAGCAAGCAGCCATTCGTTTGTCGTCTTGTCGGCCTGGATGAGCTGATTGTACATGATGACGGAGTTTACATTCCCAATGAAATCTTCAAAAGTAAGGAAGATAAGCTTGATATACTGTATCGTCTGCATCCGCTGGAGCTTTTGATGGATGATGAAAGCGAGGATGGCTATCCTGTTGGCTTAAAGCTCATGGAGCTGGCTAATTTTGGCGCAGTGGACCTGGTTAATCCGGTGAAATCAATTGTACTGCAAAATAAGGCGTTGCTTGCCTTGGCCTGGTATTTATATCAGCACCGCTTGTTTTGGACACCGCAGGAGGAAGAGCTGATAGCTGCGCATTTAACGCCGACTTATCTGGACAGCAAGCCGCTTTCAGGCCAGCGTTGTATCAAAAAGCCTATCTTTGGGCGTGAGGGTGCGGGTATTGCCATTGTAGAACCGGATGGCGCGTTGAGCTATGAGGCGGAGGAGTGCGATGACTGTGATTTGATTTACCAGCAGTTTGTTCCTTCTGCCGATGTGCAGCAGGAAACAGATAACGGTGAGGCAACCGGCAAGTATACTTATTCCTGCTTTGTAATTAACGGTAAAGCATCAGAAACCTTTGTACGTTTACAGCCGGGGGAGATTACAGGAGTGGAAGCATATTTTGTACCTGTTCTCGATGAAAAATAAGAATTTGAGGAATATCCGAAATGAACATCCAAGTATATCAATCTTTTTTGACTGTTGTACAGTGCCGCAGCTTTACGCAGGCTGCGAAATATCTTAATTTTACCCAGCCTACAATCAGCAATCATATCAACGCTTTGGAAGAAGAATACGGCGTTATTCTTTTTACCCGAGATGGCAAGAATGTTTATCTGACGCAAGCCGGTAAAAACTTTGTGCCGATAGCACAGCAGCTGATGGCTGATTATCAGAAAAGCCAGGAGGTAATGCGACAGTTTCAAAAGAAGAATTACAGTCTGAAAATCGGCGTTTCTACTCAGGGCATAAACTTTTATCTTTTGCCTGTGCTGCTGAAGCTCAAAAAGGAATTTCCCGAGCTGGAGATAGAGGTTAACCGCTGCATGACGGTAGAATCAACGATAAATGATGCTTTTGTACAAAAGCTGTATGATTTTGCCTTTGTGCATATTGATGTGCAGCCGCTTTATACCAAGCGTGTACAGCTTTGGAATCAGCCGATGGTTTTTGTAGCCTCCAAAGAACTGTATGAACAGATGGGAGAAAACAATAATATTTATGATTATCCCTTTATTGCCTATCCTGCAAGCGAGGTATATTATAAGCATCTGAAATCTAAGGTTGATTTCACGCGTCTGCAAAGTATATTGACCTTCAGTGATTCGGAATCCGTGCTGATGGCAGTTGAGCAGAATCTCGGTATAGCCTTGACACCGCGGGTAAAAGTAATGAAGGAACTGGAGCAGGGGACATTAGTCGAATTCCCGGTCAAGTATTCGGGAAATATGCCTATTTCGGTTCTTTATGATTATGAATTTAACTTTACCTTGCCGACCAAGCGCTTTTTGGAGCTTTTAAAAGAGTCGCAGGAAAAGATAAAGGGTTAATTTACTTTCTGTTCTTTATATAAGAATAATTTATCAAAACACTATAACAGGAAAAGTAATCTTATTGACTTTTTAATTTAGGACTTCTTCAACGTGTTTGAAGAAGTCCTAAATTTTTAGTATAAAAAAGCGCATAATTAAGCAAATGTCCACGAAACATAGTACAAATTTTGTATACAAAATACAGAACGGCGAATAAATTGCTTATGTATACAAGAAAAATTCCAATAAGTATAGATAAAGAAAACTGTTGAGATAATTAAGCTATAATGATAAAATTTTTATAGATAGCGTTGCTTGCGCAAAATTAAGCCGGCTATATGACCGGCAGAAACGAGGGTATTATGTCAAAGGATATGCAAAAAACTGAAGAAAAAACAAATAGGCGTATGCCAACCTTTACGGAATCCGTTATTCCTATTATTGCCATGATGGTTATTCTGACTGTCGGCAAAGGTTATCTGGGTTACGCAACCGAGCCGCTGCTGCTGTTGGTAGCTGCTATTGCCGGCCTGATTGCTTACCGCGTTGGTGTTACCTGGGATGAAATGATGGACGAAATCTGCCAGAAGATTGCCAAGGGCATGCCGGCAATCCTGATTCTGACCTGCGTTGGTGCGCTGGTTGGTACTTGGATGGCTTCCGGTACTATCCCGATGATGATTTATTATGGCGTACAGATTGTAAACCCGACCTTTATGCTGGTAACAGCTTTCCTGATTACCGCAGTAGTATCTATCGTAACCGGTACATCCTGGGGCTCCGTTGCTACCATGGGTGTTGCACTGATGGGTATTGCGAGCACTTTGGGTGTAAACCTGGCAGCTACTGCCGGTGCTGTAATCGCCGGTTCTTATTTCGGTGATAAAATCTCCCCGTTGTCCGATACCACTAACCTGGCACCGGTTGCAGCAGGCTCTACTCTTTATGAGCACATTGCGCATATGTTCTGGACTACCGTTCCGGCAACTATTATTTCTCTGGTTGTTTACGCTTTTGTAGGCTTAAAGGGCAATATCGGCGGCGATGTTTCTTCCGAAGCAGTAAGCACTATGCTGACTCAGCTGGATGGCATGTACAACTTTAACATTCTGCTTATTCTGCCTGTACTGCTGATTCTGGCAGGCTCTATCTTTAAGAAACCGACTCTGCCGGTTATGATGGCTTCTACTGTTTTGGCAGGCGCTGAAGCATTGATTTTCCAAAACATTAACCTGAAAAACCTTCTTTTGGCTACTGTAAAAGGCTTTAAAATTTCCATGCTGACCACTCCTGGTTTTGACCCCGCTACTGCTGCTCCGCAGATTATCAAGCTGCTGAACCGCGGCGGTATGGCTGAAATCATGGGCACCACTCTGCTGGTATTCTGCGCATTCTGCTTTGCCGGTATTATGAGCAAGGCCGGTTGCCTGGAAGTAGTTCTGCAAAAAATCCTGACCTTTGCTAAGAGCACCGGTGATCTGATTGCTTCCACCGTTGCTTCCTGCATTACCATGGGCCTGTGCACCGGTAACTCCTACCTGTCCATTCTGATTCCCGGTGAAATGTTCCGTGATGCTTATAAAGCAAGAGGTCTTGCTGCGAAGAACTTGTCCCGTACACTGGAAGATGCAGGTACCGTATTTGTACCGTTGGTTCCATGGTCTGCAGCAGGTGCTTATATGACCGCCTGCACCGGCATTGAAACTCTGGATTATGCACCGTGGGCAATTCTCTGCTACACCGGTTTCATTATCGCTCTGTTCTATGGCTACACCGGTATCGGTATTGCTAAGCTGGAAGACGAAAAGAAATAAGCCGGCTGCGCAAGCAAGTCGGCAGTACTGAGCAACTGCTTAGTACACAATGAAAGGAAAAGTGACACATTTTGATTAAGTTAATTAGAAACGCTGACGTTTATGCACCTGCGCATCTTGGTAAAAAAGATGTGCTGGTTATTGCAGATAAGGTAGTGCGTATTGCTGATAAAATCGAAGGCTACGAAGGTATGCCTGAGGTTGAGGTATTTGATTTCAGCGGCAAAAAGCTGTTGCCCGGTTACATTGATATGCATATGCATATCACCGGCGGCGGCGGTGAGCAGGGCCCTGCTTCCCGCGTACCTGAAGCAAAGCTGAGCCAGATTACCAGCTGCGGTATTACAACCGTTCTGGGCCTGCTGGGTACAGACGGTGTAACCAGAAGCGTAGAAAACCTGGTGGCTAAGGCACGCGCACTGACGGAAGAAGGCATTACCGCCTACTGCCTGACCGGTGCTTACGGAATTCCTTCGCCAACCATTACCGGTTCTATCGAAAAAGATATTATGATGGTTCAGCCTATTATCGGTACCAAGATTGCTGTCAGCGATCATCGCAGCTCTAATCCTCAGGGACCTGAGCTGATTGAGGTTGCTACCGCAACCCGTCGCGGTGGCCTGTTGGCCAACGTTGCCGGCCTGGTAACCATGCATATGGGTTCCGGTGTTGGTAAGCTGGATCCGCTGTTCTACGCACTGGACCATTCCGATGTTCCTGCAAAGAACTTCCTGCCTACTCATATGCTGCGTACTCGCGAGCTGATGGAAGAAGGCGCTAAACTCGTTCGTCGCGGCGGCTATTTCGACATGACTGCCGGCAGCACTGATGAGGATATGGAAATCGGCGCTGAGCAGATTATGGAAATCCTGAGCTGGGAGGGCATGAGCACCGATCATCTGACGATGAGCAGTGATGCCTTCGGTTCTCAGCCTAAGTTCAATGAAAACGGTGACTGCATCGGTCTTACCTACTGCTCACCGAAATATCTGCATCTGACTATCAAGAGTCTGGTACGCCGCGGTCTGCCGTTGGAAGAAGCTATCAAGCTGCTGACCTCTACACCTGCCGAGCTGCTCGGCAAAACCGGCGTTAAAGGTTGCGTTGCAGTCGGCGCAGATGCTGACCTGCTGGTTCTGGACGAAAACCTGGATATCGACGCATTGTTTGCTAAAGGCCAGGTTGCCCTGCTGGACAAAGAGATTGTACTTAAAGGCCGTTTCGAATAAGCTGCGGCTATTGCAATACAGACACACTGAATGCGGTGTGTCTGTATTTTTTTGACAAAAATCTTGACAAGTTGCGTAATTTATGATAACATATCATACTACATCATTATTATTTTCGCAGGTGTAAATTTTGACAACAAATACTGCCGGGTCAGTGGTTGAACGGCGTATCTTGCTTATAATGAAAGATGAGGCAGATCATCGAAGACAACTGACAAGGTCCTTGTGGTAAGAACCTTGTTGTTTTTTTTGTCACGCATGATTCGCCGAGTTTAGTGTGCTGATAATACAAGAAGGGGTGAGGAATTACACCGCGCGCAGGAGCCGGACGGCTTTTATACGGTGGATCTGGACCGCTGCATCGGATGCCGGTCCTGCAAGGTGAACTGTCCCTTCGAGGCCGTCATCATCCTGCCCCCCAAGGAGGACGCATGACCATGGCCAAGCAAGCGCATCCTCTGGGGCTGTATCTGCACATCCCCTTCTGCAGGTCCAAATGCGCCTACTGCGACTTCTACTCCCTCTCCGGGCGGGAGGATCGCATGGACGCCTACACGGCGGCACTGGAGCGCCACCTGATCGAGGTGGCCCCGCAGGCGGCGCAGCATCTGGTGGACACGGTGTACT
>OGYE01001661.1_pt1 | contig 14340 bp, 14 predicted proteins | sample 1576471 | NCBI WGS metagenome assembly OGYE01 (sample SAMEA3541532, study PRJEB24748) | human gut metagenome | biome: human gut; feature: human-associated habitat; material: faeces | place: China | collected 2012
GTGAGAACTTACATTATCTCGATGTGAGTATATTTAATCACATTTTGAGTGGCAGGCATATTTTATGCGTATTAAAGAACTACCATTAAGTGATATTCACTTTATTCCATCAGAATATACAGATCATCTTTATCATTCTATTATTAGAATAGGCTTTTCTTTTCCTGTTAAGGTAAAAGAAACAGGTTTTGGCTATTTATGTGTAGATGGCAATAAGAGATTAACTGCTTTACGTGATATTTTAGAAAAAGATCCTTCATATAAAAGAGGAGATAAAGTCAAGGTGATTATAGTCAATAGTACTGATAATCGTTCTAATGACTGTTCTCGTGGAAGGAATACTCATTAATGAGACTGATAGACATATTTGTATTAAATAAATGTGGAAGTAAGAAAGAGGCAAGGAAGGCTATTAAAAAGGGACTGATACAAGTCAACAATAAAATAGTTGATGAAGATATAGATATAACTGATGAAACAGTTATTTATGATTCTAAGATTCTTGATCCTCATCCCTTGAAATACTATATCATTCATAAACCATCAGGCTATGTATGTGCCAATAAGGATCCTCATGATCCCTGTCTTATCACTTTACTTCCAAATGAGAATCTTCATTATGTAGGACGATTAGACCGTGATACAACGGGTCTCGTCATTATGACTAATGATTTGAAATTAAGAAAAAGACTCACTCTTCCTGAATTTCATATACCTAGAACATATGCCTTTACTTGTTTAAAGCCTTTAAAGGATATTACACCTTTTCAAGAAGGTATTACTATTGATGGAGATGTAAAATGTTTACCTGCAATAGTAGAAATGATAAGTGAATATGAAGGTATCATCACTTTAGAAGAAGGACGTTATCATGAAATAAAGAAGATGTTCCTTTCTCTTAATAATAAGATTACATCACTTCATCGCATTATGTATGGAGATATTTCGTTAGGTGATTTAGAAAGTGGTACATATAGAATACTCACTCAAGAAGAAATCAATCATTTAAAAGATATCACAAGGAGGAGTTTATGCAATATATCAAAGAAATAGATATACATGGCTATACCCAGCAGGAAGCACGTAAGATGATAGATGCGGCTTTAAAGAAACCTGATGCATTGACTTTAAGAATTATCCATGGATATAATCAAGGACAGATTTTAGCTCAGATGGTGAGAAAAAGATATCGCAGTCATCCTCACGTACAAAGAATAGAATTATCTATGAATCCAGGTATTACAGATATTATTACAAAATAAGGGAGTTAGCTATGATAAAAGATGTATTAGACTATTTTAAAACTATTTGTAGTATTCCTCATCCTTCAGGACATGAAGAATTACTAGGCAATTATATAGAAGAATTTGCACAGAATCATGAACTTGATTATGCAAGAAATGAAATAGGGGACATTATTATTTATAAGGAAGCAAGTCCTGGATATGATGATCATGCACCTATTTTATTACAGGGTCATATGGATATGGTAGCTGAAAAAGATGTAGATAGTAACCATGACTTCTTCACTGATCCTTTAGAAATCTATGAAGAAGATGGTTATTTACATGCAACAAAAACAACTTTAGGAGCAGATGATGGTGTGGCAGTGGCTATCATGCTTGCTTTATTAAGTGATAACAGCTTTAAACATCCTCGTTTAGAATGCTTATTTACTGTTCAGGAAGAAACAACTATGGATGGTATTACTCATGTAGATAAGAATTGGATTCATGCTCGCAAGATGATTTCTTTAGATGGTGATGTAGTAGGAGAAACAAATGTTTCTTCTGCAGGTGGCGTTCAGTTAACTATTAGAAAGAATGCGACATTTGTAGAATCTCATGATCAGGGATATAAATTCTATGTAAAAGGATTACTAGGTGGTCATTCTGGTGATGCGATTAAAGAAGGTAGAGGGAATGCAATTAAGATTGCCGGACTTGTACTAAAAGCATGTTTAGATAATGGCTTTGATATTCGTTTCTCTTCACTTAATGCAGGACAGAAGTCTAATGCAATCTGTAGAGATGGTTTATTTACATTCCAATCTACAAGTAATAAAGAAGAATTGAAGGCTTTTATTCATGAAAAAATGGAAGAACAGAAGGCTCTTTATCCATTAGAACCTTTAGATTATACATTAGAAGAAGAACAGAGTGGTCATGTAATCTTAGATAGTGATGCACTAATTCATTTTCTTGCGTTATGTCCATATGGTGTAGAAAAGTATTCTTATTACTTTAATCATTTCCCAGTTCTTTCTTTAAATTTAGGAATTATGGAAACAACAGAAAAGGCAGTAGAGCTTATTCTATTATTACGTAGTGAGAATGAAATCAATCTTAAACTACTTGTAAATGAAGTAGAAACATTGGCTTCTTTATTTGGCTTAAGTGTGACACCATCAGATGAATATTATGGTTGGAGCTATGATCCTGATTCTCAGTTACGTAAGTCTTACAAGGAAGCTTATAAAAAAGCATATAACAAAGAACTCAAAGAAGTACCGACTCATGGTGGATTAGAAACAGGTTATATGAGTCGAATATTTCCAGATATGGATATTGTGACTATGGGACCAAACTGTATTGATATTCATACACCACAGGAAAGATTAGAAATCAAAACACTTTATGAAGTCCATGACTTCCTAAAGAACTGGCTAGGAGAATTATAATGAAATGTGATATAGCGAAAAAATGTGGAAGCTGTCAGTTTATTAATCAAGGATATGTTAAGTCTTTAGAATATAAGAATGAAGAATGTAAGAAGATCTTTAAGGATTTAAAGGTCAATGTACACCCAGTTTCTGGTATGGAAGATCCTTATTACTATCGTAATAAGACAATTATTGCGTTTGATAAGACATATAACTATGGTTTATATGAAGAGAATTCTCATCGTATTATTCCTTATAAATCTTGTCTTATTCATGATCAGGAAACAGATGCAATCATTAGTAAAATAGCTGTATTATTTAGAAAATATAGAGTATCTATCTATGATCCACAAAGAAGAAGAGGGGAAATTAGACATATTCTTATTAGACGTGCAGTTAAGACAAATCAGACATTAGTTGTCATTGTATCTAATGAAGCTATCTTTAAAGGTTCTAAGAACTTCTGTAATCAGCTTGTGAAAGCTTTTCCTTCTATTAAGAGTATTGTCTTAAATACAAATAAAAGACAGACAAGTATTGTATTAGGTGAACAAGAAAAGGTTCTTTTTGGGAAAGGTTTTATTGTAGATGAACTATGTGGAATGACTTTTAAGATTTCTCCACGTTCTTTCTATCAGATCAACCATGATCAGTGTGAAGCATTATATAGTAAAGCTTTATCTCTTATTACAGTTAAAGATCCTAAAATCATGGATACATATTGTGGTATTGGGACAATAGGGCTTATTGCGAGCAAGAATGCGAAACAGGTTATTGGGGTAGAACTTAATAAGGATGCCGTGAAGGATGCAAAACTGAATAAAACTTTTAATAAGGTTGAAAATATTAAGTTTATTCAGGAGGATGCGACTGAATTCATGGTAGAAGCAGCAAAACATAAAGTAGATGTAGATGTGATTATTATGGATCCACCAAGAAGTGGTTCTACTGAAACATTTATTAAAGCAGCTGTTTCTTTAAAGCCACAGGAGATAGTTTATGTTTCTTGTAATCCTCATACACAGGTAAGAGATTTAAAGTTATTTAGAAAACTAGGATATGATTTTAAGGATGTATATCCTTATGATATGTTCCCATTTACGAGCCATATTGAGACGGTAGTCCTTTTAAGTAGGGAAAAAGTAGATGGATATGTAAGTGTTGATTTAGATGCTAACAAAATTGTTAGCAAGTCTAAAACTGGATTCGCTACTTATAAAGAAATTGAGGAATATATTAATGATAAGTACGGATTTACAGTTAGTTCACTTAACATTGCTCAGGTAAAAGACAAATGTGGTTTAGATAAGCGTAATAATTACAACAAGGGTAAAGAAGGGCATAAGGTTCCTGCTTGTCCTAAAAAGAAAGAAAAAGCACTTTTAGAAGCTTTTAAACATTTTGGTTTAATTTAGAATTTAATATTTTGATTTCCCGGATCTTATGGTCCGGGATTTTTTATTTGTTTTTAGATTGTTTGGCTAAGTCTTCTATAATAAGTTTTATGCTTGTAAATTGCATAGGATTCAGTTTTTTTAGATTAGTAATTGCTTCTCTTAATTCTTCAGGAAGAGGGGAATCATAATCGAAAAATTCCATCGGAGATATGTTTAAATAATTACATATTAGAAAAAAAGTTCCCATTGATGGAAGAGCTTTTCCGGATTCAATATTATTAATATAGCCTGCATTTAGTCCCAGAGATAGACTCAAATCTCGTGCGGAAACATTTTTTTGATATCTTAATTGAGTTAGTCGTTCAATAAATTGCTTTTCAAAAATTTTTTCGTCCATAAATAGCTCCTCCTTTATAAATAGTTTTTGTTTATTATATTGTATCCTATCAACGTCTTGAAAATGATGGATTAAATCCGTTATGTATATTGATATATCGTATATATAGCGATATAATATTAACTGGCATAAGAATGAAAGCTATATTTGTTTGGAGAGGGAATCAGCTATGAAAATGCTATTTTGGATGTGGATGATTAAACTATATGGAAAATTCTATATAAATAATTATGAACGCTAAGTTTAAGAAAAATGTTGCTATTAGATTATCAAATTTAGCTTAACATCAGATTTTCTACTTCATAAGAAACTGGAAAAGTATACATTCAAGAGAAATAGCATCTGTGATTCTTAGAATGATTGTGGATACAGAAATCTTCAATAACAAAATGGTAAGAGCTATGCCTATGCTCATTTCAATTAAGGAAGCATATTACGAGTATTGTTATTGGATATTTTTGAATAAGTTAACCTAAAGCAACAATTTACATAAAAAGAGCGTAAAATTATGTTATTTAATGGGAATTTAAAGAAAGGATTATAGGTGGAAAATCCTATATTTGGTGGAAAATATGGCAATCAATTTTGATTCAATTATTTCAAATACAAAAGGGGCCGCAAATATTGCAAAAATAAAAGTAACGTTAGGTCTTAAAGTAAATGAGTTAAGTAAACTATATGCAGATGTTGGTAAGCTATTCTATGAAGTTACAAGAAACAACAATGCACAAGATAATGATTCGTTAAAAGAAGATAAACTGTCTTTAGATATCGATAATATGAATTCGTTTGTTAGTGATTTGATGGCGAATGAAGAATTACGCGGTTATTTAGAAAAAATTTCTAGTTTAAAAAAAGAAATTGAAGAATTAGAATCAGAGGTGTCAAAAGAAAAAGAAATCATGAAGCCAATTGATAGTGCTAGTTATCAATCGCATGCAGAGTGTAGCAATACAAATTTTTCACAATGTGATGATACATCTAGTGAAACAAGTGTAAAATGTCCAAAATGTGGTGCGGTACAAGGTATTGATAATGAGTTTTGCGTATATTGTGGAGCAAAAATAAGAAATTAAAGTAAAGATAGAAGAAGTAATTAATCATGTTTTGTCCAAAATGTGGAAACGAAATAAAAGAAGGGGCAAGCTTTTGTCCAAAATGCGGAACTAAAGTAGCAAGTAATCAAGAGAATTTTCAACAAAATAATTATAAAAGTCAAAATTCACAGAAAAATAAAAACGTAAAAAAGCATACAATAATAACTAAACAGAATATTGGTTTGATTGTAGGCTTAGCATTCATGATTATTGGATGGAGTGGAGTGGGAATTTTCTCAATAGTAATTGGGGCAGTAATTATGTTTTACACCAAAGGAAAATGATTTTTATTATATAAATAGAGGTTTAATGAGTACGAAAGGAGATGGCGATTTCCACCCTTAGGATTAAAGATACGATGGTTCATCGCTTAAATTATCAATGAAAAACAAAAATGTAAAAAGAATCTCAATGATTTTAGCTGCATTCATGGTTGTAGGAGTAGCAACAGGGTGCGGTGCAAAGAAAGACACAAAAGTAGAAAGTACGAATGAAGTGGCAACAAATGCCAGTAAAAAAATAATGACCTGTAAGGATGGAAATCCAGGTGTTCAAATTGGAGATACGTACTTAGAAGTTGGGAAGGTGACATTACAAGATTTTCTTGATGTTGGTGCGGAATTTATTCCTGGTACAGTTGAGAAAGAACCTTCCTATTTGATGGATCCGAATGATGGAACTACAGCACACTTAACTTATCAACAAACTTCATTGAGTTTGGAAGTTACGAATGAAAGTGATGAAATGGAGAAACTCTCTAAGGCAATTGTCTATCAAATTTCCGTAGAGGAGGGTGCTGAAGTTATAGCTCCATGTGGTATAAAAATTGGTGATTCGATTAAAGATGTTGAAGACATTTTAGGAAAAAAATTGGAATCAGAAACCATTAATAGAGATGAAATCCTTTATCGATACAGAAATAAACTAGGTGGCGTGTCAATGCATTTTAGTGTTAATCGTAATAATCCGGACGTAATTTCTGAATTTTCTGTCTATATGCCGGTAGTCCCTGTGAAAACTAAAGGAGTCATCAATAAAACTATTATACAAGCTATGTTGTCCGCATATCCAGATAGAACTAAAACATCTATACACGGAATTTTTGATGATTCATTGAAAGTTTGGGAAGCTCCGAAAAGTGTCGATGGAGAGATTGTAGATGGGCCAAAATGGGAAGATTTACTATTATGTAAAGTTAAAAATAAAGATGAAATTTCAAATAGTTCTAATGATTACTCTTCATGCGATGTTTTCTTAATTGCAACATATAGCGTTGATGTAGAAATTTCTGAGGATACTCGTAAATTTATTGAGATGAAATATGGAAAAGATTGTTTAGAAAAAATCAGTGATTCTTATGAAACTCATGGTGCAATAGTATTTGGTAATCCGGTTTATGATCAGAAATCTAAGGAGATGTTAGGTAAGACACCAGGAACTACTAATATTAGTTTTATGGATATGAATCATATTACTTTTAAAGATAAAGATATTTTATTAGAGACTTATTTAACCGGTGATACAGTAGATACTTTCCCTCAAGGGCGTACATTGGATGATTATGAAATTACAACCATTAGTCTGAAAAAATATAATTGATTAATATTTGATGATGTAACTTTAGCGCTAATTTGCTTTGAAAAAAGAGGTAAAAAGGGGTCAGGGCTATACAACCAGATAATGAAACAAAACACAATTTAAAGTTGGATTAAAGTTACTGGAGATGGGTCACCTTTCTCGAGACCATAGAATTGCGGCTTTGCAGAAAATGGGAGTAGTTTATAAAGCATATTAATTAGTAGTTGGAGTGGTAATTATGTTTAATACCAAAGGAAAATGATGAACTAAACTTGTAAACAAGATAACTTTTCTTGAAGATAGGAAACAGTGATTTTCACTCTCAGGATTAAAGATACGAGGGTCCCTTGCTTAATATTTAGGAAGAAGTAATTAATCATGTTTTGTCCAAAATGTGGAAACGAAATAAAAGAAGGGGCAAGCTTTTGTCCAAAATGCGGAACTAAAGTAGCAAGTAATCAAGAGAATTTTCAACAAAATAATTATAAAAGTCAAAATTCACAGAAAAATAAAAACGTAAAAAAGCATACAATAATAACTAAACAGAATATTGGTTTGATTGTAGGCTTAGCATTCATGATTATTGGATGGAGTGGAGTGGGAATTTTCTCAATAGTAATTGGGGCAGTAATTATGTTTTACACCAAAGGAAAATGATTTTTATTATATAAATAGAGGTTTAATGAGTACGAAAGGAGATGGCGATTTCCACCCTTAGGATTAAAGATACGATGGTTCATCGCTTAAATTATCAATGAAAAACAAGAATTTAAAAAGAATCTCAATGATTTTAGCTGCACTTATAGTTGCTGGAGCAGCAACTGGATGTGGCGCAAAGAAAGACGTAAAAGCAGAAAGTACGAATAAAGTGGCAACGAATTCGGCCAAGCTTGACGAGGACGCAATCAAAGACACATATACTGGTATCGGTGATATGTATGTATTAGAAGGTTCCAAGGACGTTGATTACCTTGATGGAGTTTTATACGATAGCTCTATCGTAAAAGGTATTGATGTAGACAGTTCTAAAGTAGACACTTCAAAAACGGGAAATTACAAGATTACCTTCAGTATTACAGCTGACCGTACAGCTTATGACGCATTCAGAGATGCTTTCATCAAGTCTGAAACTGCAAAGGACAAGACATCTGCTGACAAAACCAAGACAGATAAGAAATCTGCTGACAAGGTTAAAACTGAAACCGTTAAGGTTAAAAAAGATACAGTCGTTGTAAACAGAGATGAAGCGCAGAAGCTTGCTGATCAGGATAAGCTGGTCCGCACAGACAATGGAGAAACTGTTAAGAAGTCTGATGGAACTGAAGTCAAGACAGAACAGAAAGCTCCTGCCTCTACAGCTGTGACCGGTGGCAACGTGGTTGATGCTTCTGCCAAGACAGAAGTAAAGCCTGAAATTACGGCTACACCAACAATGGATCCAAAAGAAGAAGCCAAGAAGGACAAAGAAGCTAAAAAAGAAGAAACTAAGAAAGAAGAATCAAAAAAGGATAATAAGAAGGAAGAAACTAAAAAGCCTTCTACATCCGGCGGTAAAGACAATTCCGGCAGCACACACAAGCCAGGTTCTGGCTCAAACAGCACAGGAAACACAAGCAAGCCAGGCAGACCAAACTCTGGTTCAAATAACGGAGGAAATTCCAACAAGCCAGGTAAGCCAGGTTCTGGTTCAAACAGCACTGGAAACACAAACAAGCCAGGTAAGCCAAATTCTGGTTCAAACAATTCAAACAGCGGGAACAGCTCAAATAACAAGCCATCTCATACACATAACTGGGTTAACATTACAAAAACGGTAAATCATCCAGCAGTAACTCATCAGGAAGATGTCTATGAAAATAGACAGGTCAAAGTGAAAGATGCCTGGGATGAGAAAGTTTACGTTAAGACCGTAATTACGTGCCGTCAATGTGGATTTAGTACATCTAGCCCTGATGAGATGGAAAACCACATGTTAGAGAATGGACATTCTTGTAGTTCTCGAGATATTTACAAAACAGTTCATCACGACGCTGTATACGAAACTCAGAGAGTAAAAGTTGGTACAAGAACGGTTACTGATAGAGCGGCCTGGACAGAAACAGTAGTTACCGGTCAGAAATGTTCTTCCTGTGGAAAAAGAAAATAACAAATTAACCTAGTTTAAATAGGGAATGGATAGACTCGATCATAGATGGTCGGGTCTATTTTTTTGCCTGTTTTTTCCTGTAATGATTCAATTACAAACAGAAAATAAAAAAGTCTCCGATTTTTAGTGCAATCGAACGAGTTTAAAAATGTTTTTCTTACATATTATAGTCGGTACTGTTTTTATCGTACCAGAAATAGACCGGAAAGGGATAGCCGGTCGAAAACAATTTTCGGTCTTTCCATTGGCTTAAGTCCAATGTAGAAATCATCCGCTACAATGCTCTGCTGCTGATGTGTAAGATATCAAAGAACTAAAAGTTCTAAAAAGAAAGGAGTATTCCAATTGAAGAAAACTATCTTAAAAAGAAGTGTGGCTTCGACGCTTTCTTTTCTGATGGCATTCTCCTCAGCAGTTCCTAGCTCTGTCGTTTATGCGGAAGAATCAGGGATTGAGAGCGAGATTGCTAAGGACTATGTAGCGACACTTAGCCAGACGCAAAATGGAACGACCTCTTTTGTAACCGATGGAAACAAGACGCAGGATCCTGCAACTCATGCACAGGGAGACAAAGTCGAGGTTGCCGTTGAACCGAAAGAAGGATTCAATGCAGCTAAAATTGAAGTCAAAAACGCTGACGGAACAGTTGTAGCCTCTCTTGAAGATGGTAAAGTCATTGCAGATGGTGAAGGTAATTATACTTTCGAAATGCCTGCTAGTGATGTTACTATCGGTGTTAGTTTTGAAGCTGCCAAAAAAGAAAAGGCTGGAAGCGAAACTAAAACAGAAAAAAAGGAAACAGAAGAAGTCAAAGAAGAAGTCAAAGCAAATATATTTGACGAATTTTTTGATAAATATAAAAACTCTTGCACTTAATATTGAAAAGATAGATGGACTCAGGCTTTTAATTGAAAGCTTGGGTCTTTTTTTGTGTGCGAAAGGCCGCAGAAAACAAAAAAACAGCAATTTTCTTTTGGATATCTAAAAATCGCTACAAAAATATTTGACGAATTTATTGATAAAAAAACAGACTAAAAAAATCCAATGGTATTAAGTTAAGCGACTAAATACCAAAAACTTTTTGATTTTAAAATCTTCACAATCCTTTAAATTACTATCTAAGATAAGTTGGAATATAAGTTATAGAGCCGCATACGAGACCCGCACGTACGGTTCAATGAGAGGGAGATAACTCTTGCAGTTATTTCTCTACTCTATTTACAATAATTCTACTAAAAAATGACAAATGATTTTAGAAAAAGATGCTTTTTTGAGAAGACATATTAAGAAAAAATTGTATTTCACAATATGAGATAGCTATTTTTACTATTTTTTTCGAAAATCGACATTTTTATGCCGATTTTGGGTACATTCAGCTCCTTTTAAAAAACTTTTTCTGACATGTAATTACCGAAGGAGGTAATTACATGTTGAATATTTACTATGGAGGTGAGCTTATCAACAAAGCAGGTGTTGATAGAGTTGTCCTAAGCCATGTTGAGCTTTTAAAGATTAATTGGCCTGTGTTTAAAAGTGCTTTGAAGGTGTCAAAAGATATTATCTATGATGCATTCAATGTTCGAAATCGTACTCATTATGTAACGAAAGAATTTAATGTATTTCATTATATGTCAATTACTGATGAAAGAATTGGGCATCTAACTTTTGGTGCTAATCCTAAACAATACGGATGTATTGAATTTAGCCCGTCAAACAAAAGAGGTGGAATCAATCTTGTTAATTTTACGGGAACGGAATTCATTGAGTTTTTGGGAGATATTAAGATTTATCTTGATGAGAATTATGGATTAGAAGTATCATTTTTAAATAGTAAACCAAAACAGATGGAACTTAATGCGACATTTGCATTAACATATCCATTTAATGATTATTATAGACCATTAAGTGTCTTGTTTGCGAATATGCCGTTTCTAAAGAAGTTACATGAGCATAGCAAAGATGCTGCCGAAGAAAAAGAATTAGGCACATATGAAGTTGAAAATAATCAGATTACAGTAATTGCATATAACAAAAGTCTGCAAATGAAGATTGTTCTTAAACAAAAAGAAGATATTCATATCTATGATGATAATGAAGAATTAATTGAATCTGATATGATACGTTTTGAATTTAAACTGAAATCCGCAAAAGTATGTAAAAAGTGGATTGAAGGATTAAATACGGTTGATACTCTCACGGAAGATATGATTAACAATGCTTTTGAAAGGTTAATCAAACATTATTTTCTTTTCCAACTAATAAGATGGAATGTGGATAATAAACATTATCTTAAACAAAAGGTTAAAAAGTACCTCAAAAATGAAAAGCAAGGATATAAATGGAGAGGGAAACTTCTAACGGAATTGCGAAATGAGGAACTGAAATACCGCAAAGTTAAGCTTTTGAGTATTGAAGATCTTAATGAAGTGATTGAGGGGTTCGCGGATAAAAGTGGACATAAGGGAAGACGCAAAATTTCAAAAGATTTTTCCGGCTTTTCTAATGATGATGTGTTTTTACAAAGAGATCGAGAGAAACTTAATGAAATTGTAGAAGATTTAATGTGTTATATTCATAAAGATGTTAGTGAATTAAGAGACGCGTTAAATGGCAGTACAAGAGATAAGCTCAAAGCCTTGCTAGACAAGGGATTGTAGGGATTTTTTATCATAAAAAATTTTTGAAAATTACCAAGCTACAATAGTGTGAGAATCTAAAAAAACTTTTTAATCATATAAGGCTCTAAGTTCTTGGTGCTCCGATATACTTGGAGCCTTTTGATTTAATGATATAGGTAATTAGAATATAGTACATCAATTCTGCTATGTCCAAGGCATGAACTAATATACATAAGGCAGCTCCTATCTAAAATTTCGCCTTTTCTGTCCTTTCTGAGATAGATACGTTCTTTTTTAGGGATTTCATCGATATTACGTGCGTAATGCTGGTATAAGCGTTTGGCGTACTCTGCGCGATAGCGGTGGTTATCGTATGCAGAACTAATTTTTGGAAGTAATTTCATTTTCCCTGCTGCTTTGAATAAGCTCACCACGTAGTCAGTTTCTTCTTGTGTAGCACCCATTACTTTTGCGTCACGGCTCTTGCCCCCTTTAGTTCCTTTACTAATATGCAAATAAGGTTGACTACTTGAATCGAAACGTAAACAATCACCAGTAATTTTACAGAGTTCGTTTCTTCTTAAACCTGTTGCAGAAGTAATAGTTGAAAGAAATTTTTCCGTTTCTGCTGAAATGTTTTTGTCGCGTGAAACAGGTTTACGACTTCTTTTGATTTTACTGCGTTCACGTGGTGGTGTACCGATGAAAGAATTATAATCGACACCAAAAAGTTTTGCCAATGCACATTTCTGAGTAGTGAGAGTCCAAGGACTTTTATTTAAAGAAATCTGATGTTCTAAATACTCATTTACATATTGCTTGCATTGTTTCAGGTGTTTAACTTCAGGATGTGTTTTCCTGCACCAAACAGCAAAACGCTTGCATTCGTTGTGGTATGTTTTATATGTTTTACTCGAATAAATATATTCACGGTCAACTCCATTACGTTTGTCGATGTTTCTAGATCTTCCGTTTCCAGCTTTAAACATTTTGCTTAAACGATTATAAATCTCATCTTTTATAGTATTCTTTGCTCTTTTTTTTGCCCATTTTCCCATTGAAAAATTCCTCTCTTTCTAATTTCTTTTGTTAAATCAATTAAGTGCCAGTGATTATTCTGGCGTGACCTTTTATTTGTGTCCTTAGTCATGGACAACTCAACTTTGTTTTTATGACGTACGATGTATGAAATCACCGTCGATGTACTTTTGTGAATACACCAGCCTTTATTGTTGTTACGAATTTTCTTTTCGACATTCCCATCTCTTCTCCTTTCTTCTGAGTGAAACTTTAGCAGCCCGCTTTGCTGGGGATTGTGCTGCTAAAAATACTGTTACCACTCCAACAACTACGCCACTGATAAGTCCAACAGGGCTGATCTGAAAGACTGGCGTTGTAGAAAATTCTCCACCAATTCCATAATGAAGTGTGGCACAAATAATCCAACTAATTATTGTTCCAAAAACCACTCCAATAGGTACCGCGGTTTTACACCAGTTCAATGCCTCCAAACGGACAAAGCGGATAATTTGTTGACGACTTGCACCAATGCAACGCAACATTCCAAAAAATTGAGTTCGTTGCGCAATGATGCTATTCATACTGCCAGAAATCATCAATATTCCTGCCAACAACACTAAAACAAATAGAATTGCTGCCAATCCGTACATACTCTGCATCGCTGTATTGTTGCTTTGCCCAGCCATGCCCATAACGCCGGTATTTTCAGAAATACTCCCATCGGATAATTGGTACTGTGTCTGTAGTTCTGTTATTGCATTTGCCGCTTTCGCTGCACTTTCAAACTGCACATAATAAGTCAACTCATTGTTTGTTACTCCGTTTTGTGCCATAACAGAAGTAAATGCACTTTGTGTCAGATAAGAGCCTATCAAATAAGTCTGATTGTTATAATAGCTTTCATCATCTGTGCCAAAGCCAGAGATTGTAAATGTCCGATCTCCAGCAGGGGTATGTAAGGTTACACTATCCCCAAGCTGTACTCCTAAAGCAGTTACAGAATTAGGTGTAAGCATAACTTCCTCATCATTTGCCGGAAATGTTCCTTCTACAATTCCATTTGAAATCTGAGTAATATAGACTTCATCGGTGCCATACAAAACAGTTCGTTTTTCGTTGACTCGGTACGGTTGTTCTCCTTCAAAATTAAATTGAGAAGCTACACCAACTGCTGTAACATCTGAACGATTACTGATTTCATCCGCATTGTTCTGTGAAATATTTTTTATTGCAATGTGCCAGTTTCCATGGTTACTTATCATAAAATCGCTTTCTGTTCGTATCATCATGTCAGCAACACTGAAAATAGCTGTGACAAGAAACACCGAAATGATAATACACAAGACAGTCATACGATTTTGCCGCTTGCGCACCTTTGCGGAGATGGGAATGAGACTAAGATAGCTTTTCATTCACGGCACCTCC
>OGYE01001663.1_pt1 | contig 14334 bp, 13 predicted proteins | sample 1576471 | NCBI WGS metagenome assembly OGYE01 (sample SAMEA3541532, study PRJEB24748) | human gut metagenome | biome: human gut; feature: human-associated habitat; material: faeces | place: China | collected 2012
GGGTAATCAATCACTCCGGCTGGAATGTGGGCCGCCTGGGGGCCCAGGGGCTCTACAACATCTCCACCCCCACCAGCGCGCCCCGCCCCGGCGATCTGGTCTTTTTTGAGGGTACCTATGATACAAGCGGCGTTTCCCACTGTGGTATCTATGTGGGGGACGGGATGATGATCCATGCGGGCGATCCCATCAGCTACGCGAATTTGAATACAAGCTACTGGCAGTCCCATTTCTACGCCTACGGGCGTTTACCATGATTGGAGGTACTCTATGGCGGCAAGCAAAAGCCAAAAAATCCAGGCCGAGATCGAAAAGGTCAAGGCCAAAATCAACGAGCAGCAGGCCCGGCTCAAGGAGCTGGAGAAAAACAAGCTGGAGGCGGAAAACAGCGAGATCGTGGACATCGTGCGGGGTCTGAGCATTTCCCTGGAGGAGCTGCCCCTGGTGCTTCAGCAGCTCCGGGAGGGTACTTCTGGACAAAGTGTCCAGAAGTCGGGGCCTATGGAAAAGGAGGAAAATTGAATATGAAACGATGGAAGTCTTTGACGGCGGCGCTTTGCGCCGCTGTTCTTTTATGCGGATTCAGCACCACCGCCTATGCTGGGGGCGGCGAGTATGAGGACTACGGCGATCCCACAATGGAAACCCTGGCCCCGGAGCCGGAGCCTACCATAGAGCCCGGCCAGGGCTTTTCGGAGGAGGGCGGTTTTGTGACCCGCGACCTGCTCTATGACGAAAACACCAACAAGCAGTTTATCACCGTCCAGACCAGCGGCGGGGCTACATTTTATTTCGTCATTGACTACGACAAGCCCGTGGACGAGGAGGGCGAACAGTACGAAACCTATTTTCTGAATGTGGTGGACGAAGCCGACCTGCTGGCCGCAGCCGAGGCCGCTGGCGTGGAACAGGCGGTGTGCTCCTGCTCTGAAAAATGCGAGGTGGGGGCTGTCAATACAGAGTGCGCCGTCTGCTCTGTCAATATGGGAAAATGCGTGGGCGTCGCCCCGGAGCCTGCGGAAACTGAGGAGCCTGCGGAGGAGCCGGAAACAGGCGGCAGCATGGGGAGGCTCCTTCTCATCCTGGCAGTGGCTGGGATCGGCGGCGGGGCCGCGTTCTATTTCAAGGTGATCCGGCCCAAACAGCAGCAGGCCGCCGAGCCGGAGGAGGACTACGGCGAGGAGGACTATGAGGACGACGGCCCGCCCTGGGACGAGGACGAAAACAGCGAGGAGGATGAGGAATGAACTTTACCAATAACCCCTATGAAAAAATGATGAAACAGAAGCCCCGGCCTCTGGCCCCCTCCATCCCCAAAGCGCCCAAAGGCTCCCGTTGCTCCGGGTGCCCCTACTGGCGGGGGATCAGCTGCGTGTCCTGCTACCGGGAGCTTTTGAAAACCCCTGCCGGGAGGTGATGGGGTGGCCCGTGAACTGACCCGCGAGGAAAAAAGGAAAATCCGCGCCCTGGTGGTGAAGTGGTGCGCCAACTATAACAAGGAATATGGATGCCTGCCCCTGGAGTGCGAATGTTATATGTTCGGCAAATGCTGGACGGGGGCCTATTGCCGTTATTTCCGGGAGGCTGTCCTGCCCCTTGATCCGGCGCTGGAGGCGGCGCTCTTGACCGAGGGCCCGCCCCCGGTTTTCAAACCCTGCCCCATCTGCGGCGGGGCTGTCCCCGTGGATGGGCGCATGGCCTACTGCTCCGAGGTTTGCGCCCGGATCGCCCTGCGGCGGCAAAAGCGGGAGTATATGCGGAAAAAGCGGAGGTGATGTGTGGAAAATTAGCACATTCACTATACGTTCCGCAACACGGGGGCGGACGCGACCGACCATCCGGCTACCGAACAGGAAGTTCCGGCCGTCTTCGTAGACTATGCCCTGAAGAACCTGGTATATTACAAGGGCGACAGTCCGTGGACCAATGCCGCGCTGACCACGGTCGTTCCGGGCTGGCCGAACGAAAAGCATACCCGCGACGAACACTGGGCCGCTTACGTGGACGACTCGCAATGGGGCATCGGCGTTTACTCGCCCGGATCGCCGTTATCGACCAACTACCGTTTCAACGGCGGTTCGTCCGGTCCGACCGGCGGCAGTTGCTCCTATTTCGCGCCGCTGCGGACTTTCGCCATCACCAAAGGACTCGTCTTCGAATACGACGTCTACCTGAAGATCGGCACGGTCGACGAAATCCGTTCCCGTTTCGCTCAGATCCGGATGAACGGCGAAGACGTAGACGACGATCCGAACTTCCCGAAAGGATATTTTTATATCAAGGACAGCAACAACCTGACCGTAGAGGAGGAAGCCTCGTCGCCTACGACCGGCTATACCTACAAACTGACCGCCACGGGCGCCGACGCATCATTCACGACCCAGCGGGTCGCCGACGGCATATCGGACAAGGTGCTCACGTTCGAATACAAAAGCGGCAAGGCGATTTCGCTGGCAATCGTCCTGGACGATATAACGCAGACCGTCTATAAGATCAAACCGCTCTCCGCGGCATCGCAATGGACGACCTATTCGTTCGACCTCGGCCAGCAGATCGCCGAGGCCGCATGGGGCGGGATAGGCTCCCGTTTCCGGCTCGTGATCGGCGACGGGGCCGGAACCGAGCTCGAACTCCGGAACCTGCATATCCGGGCGCGCAACGCCGAAGAATCTACGCTGGCCGCAGCCCTCTTCCTGGGACTGCAGACCGAATCCGCCAACCAACTGGGGCGTTTCGAAGACCTTACGGATTATTTCAGCTACGAAACCGGTTACAGCTACCTGTACGAACCGTCCGAACCCGAAGCATGTACCTGTAAAGCCTGCTGTCTTTGAAAGTGAGCACATCTCAATTGCGCACTTTCTTGCACCCTCAATTGCGAAAATTGAACGAGGGAGATCCTCTGTAATAAATGCCTCATATGCTGCATCATAGAGAATGATAGCGTCATTCTTGATTGCATAGTCAACCCACTGCTTTAACTCGTCAGCTGTATAGGCTGAACCTGTTGGGTTATTAGGTGAACAGAGATAGATGATGTCAGCCTTTACATTCTCATCAGGGAGAGCCGCAAAGTTATTCTCACGGTTTGAGTTAGCATAAACAATCTTTCTGCCTGCCATAATGTTTGAGTCAACATATACAGGGTAAACAGGGTCGGTAACGAGAACAACATTATCCTTGCCGAAAATGTCACCGATGTTGCCGCAGTCTGACTTTGCGCCATCGGACACAAAGATTTCGTTTGCATCTACTGTTACACCAAAACCTGCATAATAGTTAGAAATAGCCTCTCTGAGGAATGCATAGCCCTCATAATCGGGATAGCCCTTAAAAGTATCCTTATGTGCAAGGTCTTCCGCACCTTTCTTCATAGCCTCAATTACAACAGGAGCAAGCGGAAGTGTTACATCGCCGATACCGAGCTTAATTACCTTCTTGTCAGGGTGTTCCTGCATATACTTATTTGTTCTTGATGCAACCTCTGCAAAAAGATAGTTTGGCACGAGGTTGTCAAAATTTCTGTTAATCTGCATTATTATCAATCCTTTTCTGATATATGGGCAAAAGGTTAGTGACAAATAATTGCCAAAACCAAGAAAATTCCAAAATCACTTATCAAGCGAAGCCTTAATAAACTCTCTGAAAAGCGGATGTGCTCTGTTAGGACGGGACTTAAATTCAGGGTGATACTGAACACCGATGTAGAACTTATTGGCAGGAATTTCAACTGCCTCAACAAGCATACCGTTAGGTGATGTACCTGTAATAATCATACCTGCCTTTTCAATTTCTTCTCTGTAATCATTATTAAATTCATAACGATGACGGTGGCGCTCCTGTACTTCAGGCTTACCGTAAGCTCTTTCCATAATTGAGCCTTTCTTGATAACGCAAGGATAAGCACCGAGGCGCATTGTACCGCCCATATCTTCAATACCGAGCTGTTCGGGCATAAGGTCGATTACATTGTGCTTGCCCTCCGGAGCAAACTCACCGCTGTTTGCATCCTCATATCCGAGTACATGCTTAGCAAATTCAATTACTGCTGTCTGCATACCAAGGCAGATACCGAGGTACGGAATATCGTGCTCACGAGCATATTTGGCAGCCATTACCTTGCCTTCAACACCTCTGTTGCCAAAGCCGCCGGGAACAAGAATACCGTCAACATCGCCTAAAAGGTCATCTGCCGAATACTTTGTGATAAGCTCACAGTCAACCCACTTGATTTCAACATCAGCGGAATTTTCGTAACCTGCGTGACGAAGTGCCTCGGCTACTGAAAGGTATGCGTCGTGAAGTGCAACATATTTACCACAAAGAGCAATTTTGCATTTCTTTGAACGGTTATTGATTCTTTCAAGCATTTCTTTCCACTCTGTAAGGTCAGGTGTTTTGTCTGTGGCTATGTTAAGTTCACGGCAAACTACATTTGAGAAGTTGCTCTCTTCAAGCATAAGCGGTGCCTGATAAAGAGTCGGAAGTGTAATGTTCTCAATTACACAGTCAGGCTTTACATTACAGAACAAAGCAATTTTCTTAAAGATACTCTCTTCAAGCGGTTCGTCACAACGAAGAACAATAATATCAGGGTTGATACCGAGTGAACGGAGTTCCTTAACCGAATGCTGAGTCGGCTTTGATTTATGCTCTTCACTGCCCTTAATGTACGGAACAAGTGTAACATGAATGAAAATACTGTTTTCTCTGCCGACTTCAAGCGAAACCTGACGGATTGACTCAAGGAAAGGCTGGCTTTCAATGTCGCCTACTGTACCGCCGATTTCTGTAATTACAATATCGGCATCAGTCTTTTCACCTACATTGTAAATAAAAGACTTAATTTCATTTGTAATGTGTGGGATTACCTGTACTGTTTTGCCGAGGTAATCGCCGTGACGCTCTTTTTCAAGTACATTTGAATAAACCTTACCTGTTGTGAGATTTGAATACTTGTTGAGGTCTTCGTCAATAAAACGCTCATAGTGACCGAGGTCGAGGTCGGTTTCTGCGCCGTCCTCAGTTACATAAACCTCGCCGTGCTGATACGGGCTCATTGTACCCGGGTCAACATTGATGTACGGATCAAGTTTTTGAGCGACTACCTTAAGGCCTCTTGCCTTAAGGAGTCTGCCGAGAGAAGCTGCTGTAATACCCTTACCAAGACCGGATACTACGCCGCCTGTTACAAATATATATTTTTTAGCTTTTTTTTCAGTATGATTAGCCATAAATTATACCTCAATCTCTCCTTCAAATACTTTTTCGGCGTTACCTGTCATATATACGGTTTCGTCTGTGTAATTGATGACAAGGTCACCGCCCTTGAGCTTGATTTTAATATCGTCGCCCTTTTTGCAGAAGCCGTTTTCACAAGCCGCAACAGCTACCGCACAAGCGCCTGTACCGCAAGCCCATGTTTCGCCAGAACCTCTCTCCCATACTCTCATCTTGATTGTATGGTCGTCAAGAACTGTAACAAATTCTGTATTAACTCTCTCCGGGAAGAGTTTATCGTTTTCAAACATAGGACCAATCTTTTCAATGTCAAGATTGTCAATGTCATCCATAAATACAACGCAGTGTGGATTACCCATAGATACGCAGGTAATGTTGTATTCCTTGTCGCCGATTGTAACAGGCTCGTTTACAATCTTGTCCTTATTCATAGCAACAGGGATTTCCTTTGGATCAAGAATTGCCTTGCCCATATCTACTCTAAGGCTTGTTACCTCACCGTTGGTTGTGTAAGCCTTAAGGCTCTTGATACCTGAAAGGGTTTCAATTGTGATTTCGTCTTTCTCCTTGTAATCAACCATACCGTGGTCATAGAGGAACTTACCCACGCAACGGATACCGTTACCGCACATCTTACCCTCTGAACCGTCAAGGTTGTACATCTTCATCTTAGCGTCAGCAACCTTAGATGGGCAAACAAGAATAATACCATCGCCGCCGATACCGAAGTGTCTGTCTGAAAGTCTTACAGAGAGAGCCTCCGGATTGTTGATTTCCTGATCAAAAGTGCTGAAATAAATATAGTCATTACCGATGCCCTGCATCTTTGTAAATTTAAGCATTTCTTTTTCATCCCTCATATGGTTAATATCTATAAGCTCTGTACTGTGCTGTGAATAATGGCTCTTAAGGCAATCCGCAAGTGCGTTTGCGGTATCAAGAGCTGTAAGACAAGGAATGTTTCTCTCAACTGTCTTTCTGCGGATTTTAACAGAATCTCTTGACGGAATTCTGCCCTTTGCGGAAGTTGAAATTACATACTGAATCTTACCCGACTCAATAAGTGTGAGTGTGTTGTCTGTCTTGCACTCGTGAATCTTCTTTACGGCAACAGCGTCAATACCGTATTTCTTAAGTACGGCTGCTGTACCCTCTGTAGCATAAATCTTAAAGCCGAGGTCATAATACTTCTTGGCAATTTCGCCGATTTCTGCCTTATCGGAATTACGAACAGTAATAAATACACCGCCGTTTTTCTTCATCTTGTAACCTGCACCGATAAGTCCCTTATAAAGAGCCTCTTCAAGAGTGCCTGCAACACCGAGAACTTCACCTGTTGACTTCATTTCAGGTCCGAGGTGGTTATCAACATTGATAAGTTTTTCAAAGCTGAATACCGGAACTTTTACTGCAATGTAAGGGCTCTTTCTGTAAAGACCTGTGCCGTAACCCATATCCTTGAGCTTTTCGCCGAGCATTGCTCTTGTAGCGAGGTCAACCATAGGTACGCCTGTAACCTTACTGATATAAGGAATTGTTCTTGATGAACGGGGATTTACCTCAATTACATAAAGCTCATCATTATAGATAAGGTACTGAATATTTACAAGACCCTTTGTCTGTAACTCAATAGCAAGGTTCTTAGAACTTTCAATGATTGTCTGTGTCATCTTGTCAGAAATATTCCAAGCAGGATATACAGCGATTGAGTCACCGGAATGGATACCGGCTCTCTCAATATGCTCCATAATACCCGGAATGAGAATATCCTCACCGTCACATATAGCGTCAACTTCAAGCTCTGTACCCTGTAAGTATTTATCAATAAGGATTGGGTTCTCTATATTCTGTGCAAGAATAATAGCCATATACTCCTTAACATCAGCCTCGTTAAATGCGATAATCATATTCTGACCGCCAAGTACATAAGACGGACGGAGAAGTACAGGATAGCCGATTGTTTCGGCAACCTCGAGAGCCTCATCGGTTGTCATAACCGTTACGCCTCTCGGACGCTTAATGTGGTATTTCTCAAGGAGTTCGTCAAAACGCTCTCTGTCCTCTGCCATATCAATGGCATCATATGAAGTACCGAGAATATTAACACCGCAGTCGCTCATATGCTTTGTAAGTTTGATAGCTGTCTGACCGCCGAATGCTACTACAACACCGTATGGCTTTTCTGTATTGATGATACCCATAACATCTTCTGTTGTAAGCGGCTCAAAGTAAAGTCTGTCGGCAGTGTCGAAGTCGGTAGATACGGTTTCAGGGTTGTTGTTTACGATAACAACATCGTAGCCTGCCTTTTTAAGTGCCCATACGCAGTGAACCGACGCATAGTCAAATTCGATACCCTGACCGATTCTGATAGGGCCTGAACCGAATACGATAACTGTCTTTTTATCTGATTTATTATTTTTAATAAACTCTTCTGCCTCGTTTTCCTTATCAAAGGTTGAGTAGAAGTAAGGTGTCTGTGCCTCAAATTCAGCGGCGCAGGTATCAACCATTTTATATACAGGCAAAAGGTTCTTTTCGCATTTCTTACCTGTAATAGCCTCAATAGTTCTGTTGAGGAATCCCATTTTCTTTGCTCTGTAGTAGAGGTCATCTGTAAGCTCGCTGTTTTTAAGCTCATTCTCAACAGCAATGATATTCTTGAGTTTCTCCAAGAACCACTCGTCAATAAGTGTAACTTCGTGAATCTGCTCTACAGTAATGCCTCTCTTGAGTGCCTCATATACGCAGAAAATTCTCTTATCATCGCAAACGCTTAATCTGTCGTAAACAGACGCATTTGAAAGTTGAGCAAATTCCTTATCATCGAGTGTATCGTGAGAAATCTCTGCACCTCTTACAGCCTTCATAATAGCCTGCTCAAATGTAGGAGCAATAGCCATAACCTCGCCTGTTGCTTTCATCTGAGTACCGAGTGTGCGGTTTGCATATACAAATTTATCGAACGGCCATTTTGGGAATTTAACTACAACATAGTCGAGAGCAGGCTCAAAGCAAGCATATGTTGTACCCGTTACAGCATTCTTGATTTCATTAAGTGTGTAGCCGATAGCAATCTTAGCCGCTACCTTTGCAATAGGATAACCTGTTGCCTTTGACGCAAGAGCCGATGAACGGGAAACTCTTGGGTTTACCTCGATTACGGCATAATCAAATGTTTCCGGATTAAGTGCGAACTGGCAGTTACAGCCACCCTCTACCTTTAAGGCAGAGATAATATCGAGCGCCGCACTTCTGAGCATCTGATACTCTTTATCTGCAAGAGTAACGGTAGGAGCAATAACGATACTGTCGCCTGTATGTACGCCAACAGGGTCAAAGTTCTCCATTGAGCAGACAGTAATAACATTGCCTTCGCTGTCACGCATTACCTCAAACTCTATTTCTTTCCAACCCGAAATACATTTCTCTACAAGAACCTGTGTAATCGGTGAAAGCTCAAGACCGTTTGAAGTAATCTCTCTTAATTCTTCCTCATCATTTACGATACCGCCGCCTGTACCGCCGAGTGTAAATGCAGGACGAATAATTACAGGGTAGCCGATTTCATCTGCAAATTTTACTGCAGACTCAACATCGTTTACAACGAGTGACGGAATAACAGGCTGTCCGATTTCAAGCATTGTGTCCTTGAACATCTGTCTGTCCTCTGCCTTGTCAATTGTTTCGGGATTAGCGCCGAGGAGCTGAACTCCGTATTTATCGAGGAAACCTTCCTTTGCAAGTTGCATAGAAAGTGTAAGACCTGTCTGACCGCCGAGTGTGGAAAGAAGGCTGTCGGGACGCTCTTTTTTAATAATTCTTTTAACTGTTTCAAGTGTAAGCGGCTCGATATAAATTTTATCAGCCATTGCATTATCTGTCATAATGGTAGCAGGGTTAGAGTTTACGAGAATAACCTCAAGTCCCTCTTCCTTAAGCGCACGGCAAGCCTGTGTGCCTGCGTAGTCAAATTCAGCAGCCTGACCGATTACAATCGGACCCGAACCGATTACCATAACTCTTTTAATGTTGCTTTTAAGTGGCATAAAATCATTCCTTATCCTTATTTAAAAATCAAATTCGTATATAAATTATGGATAGTTTTATTTGTTGTTTTTCATCAAATCAATGAAACGGTCAAACAAAAACGCTGTGTCGTGCGGACCGCCGCAAGCCTCCGGGTGGAACTGAACAGAGAAAGCAGGCATATTTGTATACTTAACACCCTCACAAGTATCATCATTGCCGTTTACAAAACTCTCTACAGCATTTTCAGGCATACTGTCGCTTACAACAGCATAGCCGTGGTTCTGTGAAGTAATGTAAACTCTGCCTGTTTCAACCTCTTTTGCAGGTTGGTTAGCTCCTCTGTGGCCGTATTTAAGTTTTTCTGTCTTAGCGCCCTGGCTAAGTGCCAAAAGCTGATGTCCTAAGCAGATACCGAATGTAGGAATTTTATATTCGCAAAGCTTTTTAAGCTCGGCAATAATTGCAGTGTTGTCCGATGGATCTCCCGGACCGTTTGAAAGCATAATGCCGTCAGGATTCATAGCTTTAATCTGCTCTGCTGTTGTATGAGCAGGTACTACCGTAACATTGCAGCCACGCTTAACAAGCTCTCTGCCTATGTTGTGCTTTGCACCGAAATCCATAAGAACAACATTGAGGTCGCCGTTTTCAGCTTTGAATTCTTCTTTTTCGCTGATTGTTGTGCTCTCTACAGCCTGTTCGATTTTATAAGCCTTAATCTCTGCAAGCTCTTCTTCGGTAACTTCGCCCGAATAAGCAATTTTGCAGTTAAGCACACCATACTCACGAACAATTCTTGTAAGCGCTCTGGTGTCGAGTCCGTAGATGCCCGGAATATCCGCCTCTTTTAAAAAGGTGTCAAGATCGCCCTCGCAACGGAAGTTAGAGGGAGCTTGGCACCATTCTCTTACAATATAACCTCTAAGTGAGGGCACTTTGCTCTCGAAATCAGAGGGAATTACACCATAGTTACCGATTAAAGGGAAAGTCTGAATAACCACCTGACCGAAATAAGAAGGGTCGGTGAGTGTTTCAAGATAACCGGTCATAGCTGTAGTAAAAACCAATTCTCCCATAGTTTCTTTTTCTGCACCAAATGATTTGCCCTCAAAAACAGTTCCGTTTTCAAGTATCAAATATGCTTTACGGCTCATAAATACACATTCCTTTCAGAAATTTTGCATAATTAGTTTTCGTAAGTTTTAATAACCTGCATTGCAATCTGCATTTTGCTCATTCTCATATCCATCGCCTGTTTTTCAAGGTAGCGATGTGCTTCCTGTTCTGTCATATTAAGGCAGGTAATAAGCAGAAGCTTGGCTCTGTTTATTATCTTCATATCCTCCACAATATGGCGGAGCTTTTCATTTTCCTCGTTTACGGTCAACATTCTCATTCTGAAGCATTCCGTAAACTGCAAATAGTGATGAAACAAATGCTTATTAATAGGTTTGGCTATTACAAGCACACCGTGCTCGGTCAAAGTATCGTTTACATCGTCTGCGTTTTTTTGAGGAACAATAATAACCACGCTTGAACGGGTTACTCTCGCAAAATGCATGGAAAGCTCAATACCGCTTTCCTCTGCAAGAGGTGCATTAATACAGATAAGGTCAAACTCATCGTTCTCAACAAGTTTTTTTGCTGTTTTAGAATTTTCAGCAATAGAAATCTGCGTAAAATACTCAATTTTAAGCAGCTGTGAAAGAGCCTCGGCACTTTGCACAGAGTGAGAAATAATTAAAGCTTTTTTCATAACCTTATCACCTCAGTCACTTATCTTCAACATCATATTTTACAAGATTTCGGAGTATTCTAATTTACATAAAGGAATTATAATATATTTTTTTATTGATTTCGACAATTACAATTCTTGTATCGCAAAATAGTTACATAAAAATTAAAAAATGATGAAAATTATAAAGTATTTACAAAAAGGCTGTTTCATTTGTGAAGATGAAACAGCCCCGTTGCTGTGAAATAAAATTTTAATCAAATTTGACAAAAACAAAATCTTATTCTTCGCCTTTGCTCAAAAGCATTCTGTCATTTTCAAGTTTAGAACCGCTCGCCTTTTCAAACTTCTGCAAGAGGTCGTCAACGGTGAGTTTTTTCTTTTCTTCACCTGAAATATCAAGTATAACCTTTCCGTTGCCCATCATAATAAGGCGGTTACCGTGCACAATCGCATCGTGCATATTATGTGTAACCATAAGGGCTGTAAGGTTATTTTCGGCAATAATCTTATCGCTCAGTTCAAGCACCTTTGCCGCAGTCTTAGGGTCAAGCGCCGCTGTATGCTCGTCAAGAAGCAAAAGTTTAGGCTTATTGATTGTAGCCATTAAAAGGGTGATTGCCTGACGCTGTCCGCCCGAAAGAAGACCTACCTTTGATGTCATTCTGTCCTCAAGACCGAGTTCAAACTGCTTTAAAAGTGTTCTGTATTCTTCTTTTTCGGATTTCTTAACTCCCCAGCTAAGACCTCTTTTCTTGCCTCTTCTTGCCGCAAGAGCAAGGTTTTCCAAAATTTCCATATCAGCAACAGTACCTGTCATAGGGTCTTGGAAAACTCTGCCGAGATACTTTGCCCTTTTATGCTCGGGAAGTCCCGTTACATCTACGCCGTCAATAAGAATCTGACCGCTGTCAACAGGCCATACACCGGCAACGGCATTAAGTGTAGTTGACTTACCCGCACCGTTGCCGCCGATTATTGTACAGAAATCGCCTTCGTTTAAGTGAAGTGTTACACCGTCAAGTGCGACCTTCTCATTTATTGTGCCTTTATTAAAGGTTTTGTGAATATTAATAATATCAAGCATTGTCACTGCCTCCGTTTGCCTTGTTAGCCTTTAAATTCATTTTAGCTACCTTTTTAAAGGAGGTTTTACTCTTCTTTTGTAAATAAGGTACTGCAAGGAAGATTGCAACTATAATTGCTGTGAAGAGCTTTGTATCGTCTGTCGGCATCTTGAGCCAAAGAACAATACCCATTGCAATATAATAAAGAATACCGCCCACAATAACAAAGAGCATTTTTACAACAAAGTTCATACGCTTACGGAAGATAGCCTCGCCGAGGACTTCACCGATAATAACTGCGGCAAGACCGATTACGATAGCGCCTCTGCCCATATTGATGTCTGCAAAACCCTGGTACTGTGCAAAAAGTGAGCCTGCAAGAGCAACAAGACCGTTTGAAAGCGCAAGTGCAATTACTTTTGCGACATTGATATTAATGCCCTGTGCCTTACTCATAGCAGGGTTTGAACCTGTTGAACGGATTGTAGAGCCCTGTTCTGTTCCGAAATACCAATACATAGCCGCAATAACAATAGCCGCAATTCCGAGGGCGATGATAATTGATAAATTAATATCGCTTGCGGAAATTACAAGCGCATAGTTTCTGTAGCTGATAGGAAGATTTGACCTTCCCATAATGTTCAAGTTGATTGAATAAAGCGCAATCTGCGTAAGAATACCTGCAAGAATATCGGGAATACCGAGCAAAGTATGTAAAAGTCCCGTTATAAGACCTGCCGCAATGCCCGCAAGAATAGCAACTATAAGCGCTACCCATACAGAACAGCCGTTAATAAGCATAACAGCGGTAACCGCACCGCCTGTTGCAAAAGAACCGTCAACGCTAAGGTCGGCAAAATTCAAAAGTTTGTAGGTAATAAAAACACCAAGACCCATAAGTCCCCAGATAATACCCTGCGCAATATTACCCGGCAAAGCCGCAAGAAAGTTTGCAGGATTGAGAGAACCGAAGTATTCTGCTAAAAATTCCATAAAAACCACCAATACATAAAAGATTGGGGTGTCGCTTTCACGGCACCCCACCGTTTTTTAATTTATAAATTAAGGATTATTACTCCTCAATAGCCTCGTAATCGTCAGGAATTGTAATTCCGTAAGCATCGCAACGGCTCTTTACATATTTCTTGGTAACATTAGGAGCTGACTCAACTTTTAAAGAAGTTATATCGGCACCGTTTACAAGAATATCATAAGCCATCTCGCCTGTTTTCTGACCAAGTTCATAGTAGCTGATAGAAAGTGTTGCAACACCGCAGCCCTTACAAATACCCTCTTCACCTGCGATGATAGGAGTTTTTGCAGCTGTAGCCGTATTGTCGATAATACCTGTATTTGAAGCCGCTGTGTTATCTGTAGGAATGTAAAGAACATCGCTCTCGTCACAAGCTGTCTTTGCTACAGCCGCAACATCGTTTGAATCTGCAAATGAATATGTCTTTACAGTGTAGCCCGCACTCTCAAAGAAAGGTGTGATTGTATCGCTCTGATATTTTGAGTTAGCCTCTGCCGAGCAATAGAGAATACCGATTGTTTTAGCGTCAGGGAAAAGTTCCTTGAGCATATCAGCCTGCTTGTCAAGCGGAGCAAGGTCTGTTGTACCGGATACATTCATACCCGAAACGCCTGTCCACTCTGCCATATCAAGAGCTGTGCCGTAGTCTGTAATTGAAGTACCGAGAATAGGAATAGACGGTGTTGCCGTGTATGCAGCCTGAAGAGCCGCAGTACCGTTACCGAGAATAAGGTCATAATTTGAAGAAACAAACTGGTTACAGATTGTAGCGCAAGTAGCCGAATCGCCCTGTGCGTTCTGCTCGTCAAACTTAACCTTGTCAGCGCCGAGTTTTTCAGTAAGAGTGTCTTTAAAGCCCTTAGTTGCGGCGTCAAGAGCCTCGTGCTGAACAAGCTGACAAATACCGATATTATATACTTTGTTTGCATCTGCCTGTGAAGGAGCAGCTGTTGAAGTTGTTGATGAAGTACCGCCTGTACAGCCTGCGAGTGCAGCTGTTACTGTAAGCGCTGCTGTTGCGGTTGCCAAAATTCTTTTTGTCATTTTCATAAAAATTCGTCCTCCCGTTTTCACTTTAGCACTTAAACAAACATATGCTTTAAAGTTTTTATGCGTTAAAGTGAATATCATATATAGTATTATATACCTATTAAACGAATTTTGCAATAGCTAAAAGGTGAATTTATATGTTTTCGATAGTGATTTTATAAAGAATTTGTTTATTT
>OGYE01001669.1_pt1 | contig 14304 bp, 15 predicted proteins | sample 1576471 | NCBI WGS metagenome assembly OGYE01 (sample SAMEA3541532, study PRJEB24748) | human gut metagenome | biome: human gut; feature: human-associated habitat; material: faeces | place: China | collected 2012
ATTTGTGCGCAAGCGCCCATCGCTGTCCTCACTATGCCTATGCGCGGCTCATTGCCCGCGTAACTTTCAATTTATTTCTTTTCCGGGCGCAGATTTTCCAGCACTTCATCCGGTACATACAGCTTCCCCCAGCCGGTTCCGAGGTCGATCTTTGGCTTGTTGGCGCCGTGGAAGTCGGAGCCGCCGCTGATCTTCAGGTCGTATTTGGAGGCAAGCCCCCGGATCTGGCGTTCCTCGGCGGTATTGTAGGTGCTGTAAATGGCTTCGATGCCCACGAGGCCGATCTTTTTCAATTCCGCTACGAGAGTATCCAGACGATCATCGCTCATGTGATAGAGGATCGGATGTGCCAGCACAGGAACTCCGCCGGCACCGAGGATCAGTTCCACAGCCTGAGCGGGTGTCACCTTTTCCCTCGGAACAAAGCAGGGGCAGTGATCGCCCACGTAGCGGTCAAATGCTTCCTTCATGCTCTGGATATAGCCGTGGGAGAGGAGATATCTTGCAAAATGAGCCCTGGTGATAACCGCACCGGGGAATTCCGCCAGAAGCGCCTCGTAAGTAATGTCAATGTCATGCTCTCTGAGAAGCGCACACATTTTTTCATTGCGGTTCTCGCGGGAACGAATGAAATCTTCTAAATAATGGGCAAACTCCGGCTGGCGGTAATCAATGAAAAGGCCAACCATATGGATATCTTTGCCCTGATATTCCGTGGATAGCTCGATACCGGGGATCACTTCCGGCACCTGAGAGGCGGGAGCGTCAGACGGTGAAGCAGCCTGAGCCTGTCGCAGCCCATCCGCATATCGGATCGCCCGGTCCAGTCCGTTTACCGTATCGTGATCGGTGAGAGCGAAGGCGGTTAAGCCTTTTTGAATTGCATAATCAACTAATTCTTCCGGGGTAAAGGTACCGTCGGAACAGGTGGAATGTACATGAAGATCTACCATATTTCTATCCTTTCTGAGATTATTTTTGGGGACTGGTCCGCATTAACATACATTAGAGCTGGTTTTTGCGTATAGAGACAGTGTTTGTAAATATTACATATTTTAGTGGAGATCATTAAACGAAACAGAATTGGAAAATTAACAAAATGGATGTCGGCAGCACCGGCATCCATTTTATTCGTCTTAGTTCTCGTCGTCTTCGGTCTGTGCGGTGAATACAGTACGCTTTCTTGCCATTTCATCGCTTGCCAGATACTCATCGTAGGTAGTGATCTTGTCTACCAGGCTGCCATTCGGCAGGATCTCGATGATACGGTTGGCAGTGGTCTGTACGAACTGGTGGTCATGACAGGAGAACAGTGCCACACCGGGGAACTTGATCAGACCGTTGTTCAGCGCGGTGATGGATTCCATGTCCAGATGGTTAGTGGGCTCATCCAGGATCAGACAGTTGGCGCCGCTGATCATCATCTTGGATAGCAGGCAGCGAACCTTCTCACCACCGGAGAGGATGCGGACCTTCTTCACACCGTCTTCGCCGGCGAACAGCATACGTCCCAGGAAACCACGGACATAAGTGGCATCCTTTACGGGAGAGTAGCCGGTCAGCCAGTCGGCGATGGTCATATCATTGTCGAACTCTGCGGTATTATCCTTCGGGAAGTAGGACTGGGAAGTGGTAACACCCCACTTGTAGGTTCCCTCGTCCGGCTCGATCTCTCCGGCAAGGATCTGGAACAGAGTAGTCTTCGCCAGCTCGCAGCTTCCTACGAAAGCCACCTTGTCTTCACGACCCAGAGTAAAGGAGATGTCATCTAACACCTTTTCTCCGTTGATGGTCTTGGACAGATGCTCCACAGCCAGTACTTCGTTACCGATCTCACGCTCGGGGCGGAAGTCGATATAGGGATATTTTCTGCTAGAGGGCTTAATGTCATCCAACTCAATTTTTTCCAGGGCACGTTTTCTGGAAGTAGCCTGCTTGGATTTGGAAGCATTTGCGGAGAAACGGGAGATGAACTCCTGTAATTCCTTGATCTTTTCTTCCTTTTTCTTATTGGCTTCTTTCATCTGCTTCACCAGCAGCTGGCTGGATTCATACCAGAAGTCATAGTTACCGGCATACAGCTGGATCTTGCCGTAGTCGATGTCGGCGATCTGGGTACATACCTTGTTCAGAAAATAACGGTCATGGGATACCACGATAACGGTATTCTCAAAATCGATCAGGAAATCCTCCAGCCATGCGATCGCATCCAGATCCAGATGGTTGGTAGGCTCGTCGAGCAGTAGAATGTCGGGGTTACCGAACAGTGCTTTGGCTAACAGAACCTTCACCTTCAGACTGCCGTCTAAATCTTTCATGAGAGAGTAGTGGAACTCGGTGCCGATGCCCAGACCGTTTAACAGCATGGCGGCATTGGACTCTGCTTCCCAACCGTCCATTTCAGCGAATTCTGCTTCCAGTTCGCTGGCACGGATGCCGTCCTCATCACTGAAATCTTCCTTGGCATAGATGGCATCCTTTTCCTTCATGATCTGGAAGAGACGCGCGTTACCCATGATAACGGTATCCATAACCACATTCTCGTCGTATTTGAAATGATCCTGCTCCAACACGGAGAGACGCTGACCGGGGGTGATGACGATATCACCTTTGGTGGTGTCCAGCTGACCGGACAGGATCTTCAAAAAGGTGGATTTACCGGCACCGTTGGCTCCGATGAGTCCGTAACAGTTGCCCTCAGTAAACTTGATGTTGACATCTTCGAATAATGCTTTCTTACCCACACGGTAAGTTACGTTGTTTGCACTGATCATTCTTAAACCTCTTGTTATTCTTCTTATTAAATGTGTTACAAAGCCACCCTTACCATTATACATAAAAGCCCACATATTTCAAGGAAAAAGTGTGAAATCTTGACAGAGTAAAATATTTATGTAAAATGATTACTAAAAGATATGAACAAGGTTCATTGGCATAATGGAGGTTTGCATGGCAACGATTAAAGAGATTGCAGAGATCGTGGGTGTGTCGAGCGCAGCGGTCTCCAGAGTATTGAATTACGATGAAGGAATTTCCGTCAGTGAGGAAACGAGAGAGGCTATTTTTGCCACAGCGGAGAAGATTGGCTATAAGAAAAAAGTTATTTATCCGAAAATTGAAAACGTTGCACTTTTGTATTTTACAGATAATGAGGATGAATTGGAGGATGTGTTTTACCGCGGTGTCAGGGAGGAAGTTATAAAGCAGGCAAAAAAAATGAATATCCGACTGCAGATTTATGACCGCAGAGATGGCATGAGCGTGATCCCCAGAGATCTGAATGCCTTTATTGCCGTAGGCTGGCTGACCCGCAAAGAGATCAATCAATTGTATAAAATCTGCCCCAGAGGAGTGTTCATCGGCACATCACCGGATGAAAAATTGTTTGATGCGGTTAGACCCAATATGGATTCCTTCGTGACACAGATGGTAGATTATTTTGTGGAAAAGGGTCATAAAAAAATCGGATTTATTGGCGGAAGCGACCGGAATATTGATACGGGGAAGCCCTCCATGGATATCCGAGAATGGTCCTTTCGGCAAAGTGTGGCATATTATCATTGTCTGGAGGAGGAATATATCCTGATCTCGGAGAAATTCACCGTGGATGAAGGTTATCGCATGGGAAAAGAATTACTGAAAAAAAGTTCCCTGCCCACCGCATTGTGCATTGCGAGCGATACACTGGCAGTGGGAGTATTGCAGGCACTGAATGAAAAAGGGATACAGGTGCCGGAGCAGATGGCGCTTTTCAGCATCAATGATGTGAATATAGCCAAATATCTGTCTCCGCCGTTGACAACCATACATATTGATATTCCCTGCATTTGTGAGACGGCATTGGATCTGCTGCGAAACCGGGTGCTGTATGGTGGCAAAGTGACAAAGCTTATCTTTGTGAACGGGATTCCAATTTTTCGCAAGAGCTGCTAAATCAATAATAAGTCAATGAACAATAAATAGAAAAAAGTTAAAAGGGAGGTGACGGAACAGACCTCTCTTTTTGTATGCTTATTTTGTATAAAACTGACAAAAGATACCTGCCAAATTTGGCAATAGGGTAAAAAAAGAACAAGAGGCATTGACGAAAAGAGGTAATGATGCTATATTTTTTCTAAAGGTAAATAATTTACTATAATAAAAGTAAAACATTAACTTTAGAAAGATTGAAAGGAGAAAATTAATGAGAAAGAAATTTTTGGGGATTTTGTTGGCGGCAGGAGTAATCGCGGCAATGACAGGATGCGGAAGCACAAACAATGTAGACGGTGAGAAAGCAACAGCAGATGAGAATGGTAATTATCTAATTAATGGTAGCTTTGAAGAGGCTGATTTTACCGGATGGACGGTAAATAATGTGAACGATTCCACAGAGGAACTGGATATCTATGATCGTGATACTGACTGTTTCGAGGGGGTACAGTCCCTGCATTTTTATTCCGGTAGCAGTAATGTGGATTTTTCCGCAGAACAGACGGTGAACGGACTGGAGGAAGGCACTTACAAACTGACGGCACATATCCAGGGAGATGCTGCAGGGGATAAAAACGCAACGGTGTATTTCTACGCTGTGGTAAACGGGGAAGAAATCAAAGTGGACGGAGAACTGAACGGCTATGTGAACTGGTACACTGCAGAGATACCGGATTTGAAGCCTGCGGACGGAGAAATCACGGTAGGTGTACGTGTTACTACAGCACCCGGCGGATGGGGCACCATCGATGATCTCACGCTGGTGAAGGAGTGATCATGGAATTTATCAAGGGTATGGACATCTCTATGGTGAAGGAACTGGAAGTCAGCGGAGCGTCCTATTACATAAACGGAAAACAGGAGGATCTGTTTCGTATCCTGAAGGAGTGCGGAACGACCATGGTACGGCTCCGGATCTGGTCAGACCCGTTTGATGAGATGGGTAACTCCTACGGTGGCGGGGGCAATGATTTACAGACTACCATAGAAATTGCCGGAAGAACTGTGGAAAACGGAATGGACTTTATGTTAGACTTTCATTACAGCGATTTCTGGGCAGATCCCGCCAAACAGATCAAGCCGAAGGCATGGCAGAAGCTGCGGGGAGAAGCGTTGGAGACTGCAGTGTATCTGCATACCGTGAATACGCTGAAGGCACTTAAGAATCACAAGCTAATTCCGAAAATGGTGCAGGTCGGCAATGAGATTACCAAGGGTCTTCTCTGGCCGGACGGTTATGTGGAGCAGACGGAGAATATGGCAAGGCTTTTGCGGGCAGGGATCCGGGGAGTGAGGGAAGAGTGCCCCGGGGCAGGAATTGTGCTGCATTTGGATTTCGGCACCAACAATGAGCTTTACAGGCAGTGGTTCGACCGGATCGCACCGTTTGCATTGGATTATGATGTGATCGGAATGTCCTACTATCCGCACTGGAACGGCTCTCTGGAGCAACTGCAGAATAATATGAACGATATCAGTGCCCGTTACGGCAAGAATGTACTGGTGGTAGAGACTTCCATCGGCTATACTACGGATACCCTGGGATGTAAAGGAATCGTCTATTCCGAGAAGGAAGAAGAGGCTACCGGATATCCTGCCACACAGGAAGGACAGGAGCAGTTCTTAAGGGATCTGATGGCTACAGTCAGGAAGGTCAAGGAGGACAGAGGAATCGGTGTGTTTTACTGGGAACCCGCATGGCTCCCGATTCCGGATTGTACCTGGGCGAGCACGAGCGGAAGTCAGTATATGCAGGAAAAAATGGCAGCCGGCAACGCCATGGCGAATATGGCATTATTTGATGCAGCCGGCAATGCCAACAGTGCCCTGCTGCATATGAAAACAATGTAGGTGAGGAATGACTATGAAAAAAGGAATCATATCGATGTTGTGCATTGCACTGGCGGTGGGGACACTGACCGGATGCGGAAGTAAAAAAGAGGATAACAGACTGGTGATCTGGACGAATATGAACGTGGAAGTGGATACGCTCCAGAAATATGCAGATACCTGGGGAGAACAGAATGGATATGAGGTGGAGGTGATCCACCAGTCCCCGTCGGTGCAACAGTTTGCACAGGCGGTGAAAAGTGCTGAAGGACCGGATGCTGTAGTGGGTATCCCAAATGACCAGCTTGCGGATTATGTGAATGCAGGCCTGACAGCGGAAGTACCGGCAGAACTTTATAATGATGCGGATTTTTCCGAAGCTGCAGTTCAGGCATGCTATGTGGACGGCAAAAGATATGCAGCACCTCTTTCTGTGGAGACAACCGCTTTATTCTATAATACGGACATGGTAGAAAAAGTGCCTGCGACCTGGGAGGAACTGGTGGAACAGGCAGTGGAGAACGGCGGTGTGCAGTTTGATGCCACCAGTATCTATTATGATCTGGGATTTGTCAGAGCCTGCGGCGGCTATATTTTTAATTATCAGAATGGTGCTTATGATACGTCGGACATTGGCCTGGCAAATGATGGGGCAGTACAGGCGTATCATTTCCTTGATGATCTGTGCAACCGTTATGGCCTGATTACGGCAGATGTCACGGCAGATATTGCCAGAAGCAATTTCCAGAACGGAAAATGTGCGTACTATATTGGAGGCCCTTGGGATATTGACGGTTTTACTTCGGCAGAGACACCCTTTGGCATCACGGAGATGCCGACATTTCACGGTCAGGCATTCGTAACACCGGTGGGAACCCAGGTAAGCTTTGTGGGTAAGGACAGTGATAAACAGGAGCCGGCATGGAGTTTTATCAAATATCTGATTGAAAACGGTGCAAAAGATCTGTATGAAGCAGGTGACCGCATTCCTGCAAGACTGTCCGATCAGGAACTGGAAGAGATCAGGGAGAATGCTTACGCGAAAGCATTTATCGTACAGATCAATCAGGGAGAACCGATGCCTACCGTATCCGAGATGGGTCAGCTATGGAGCATTCATGTCAATAATATCCGTTCCATGTGGTCAGGTGAGCAGACTCCAGAGGAAGCGGCGAAAAATATGGTGGCGCAACTGGAAGAAGCTGTTGAATTGATGAATTCAGGAAAGTAGTGAAGATATGAAGAAGAAAAAGAATGGTATGGCATATGCCTATCTGGCACCCACACTGATTACCATATTGTTGGTGACTTGTCTGCCAATTCTGTATACGGTTATTTTGTCTTTCACGAATTATAATATGTACCATTTGGGAGATTACACTTTTGTGGGAGCAGACAATTATCTGACAGTTTTTTCCGGGAGTATTAAAAGTGTGTTTTTCCCGGTGCTTGGGTGGACGATATGTTTTGCGATATTCAGTACGGTGGGTTCCTATGCTATGGGACTGCTGCTGGCAATTCTTCTGAACAATCCGCATATGAAGGAATCCAAAATATATCGGGCAATACTGATCGTACCGTGGGCATTGCCGTCCACAATCGCTATTCTTGCATGGCAGGGATTGCTAAATGAGCAATACGGCGGGATCAATAATCTGCTTCATGTAATCGGAATTGCATGGAACATCCCATGGCTGACGAATCCCCTTTGGGCGAGGATTGGGCTGATCATTGTCAATGTATGGCTGGGATTTCCTTATATGATGAATGTCTGTCTGGGCGGTTTGCAATCCATCTCCACGGAATATTATGAAGCGGCGGAGATTGACGGGGCATCGAAGTTTCAATGCTTTAAAAGTATTACACTTCCCATGGTGACGAAGCTTTCTATCCCGTTGGTGATCTCTTCATTTGCGGCGAATTTCAACAATTTCGGAAATATCTATATGATAACACAGGGCGGTCCTGCCAGAGTAGACAACCAGTTCGCCGGTTATACGGATATTCTGGCAAGTACGACTTACAAAATGACTACATGGTCTAACCGGTACGAGTTGTCTGCTACATTTAGTGTACTGATCTTTATTATTGTCGGAACATTTACATTGGTGAACATGCATTTGTCCGGCTCATTCAAGGAGGTGGATTAAATGCTTGGCAGAGAGAAAATGAACGGTTCGGAAATGCGTGCGCTCTGGGGAAGCCGTATTGTAATCTGGATCACCATAATACTGGTGCTGTTTCCGGTAGTGTGGATCGTAATGTCTTCTTTTTCGGCGGGCGACAGTTTTTTTCTGTCCTCTCTCTTTCCGGAAAAGTTCAGTGTGGAACACTATGTGACGCTGTTTCGGGAGACGGATTTTACTGTATGGGTATGGAATTCCCTAAAGTTTTGCGTTATTGTGGCGACGATCCAGCTTGTGATCACTTCTCTGGCGGCATATGCATTCGCAAGACTGCGTTTTATCGGGAGAAAATATGGACTCATGTCGCTGCTGGTGCTGCAGGTATTTCCCAACAGTATGGCAGTGGCAGGCTACTATATTCTGATCTATAGGTTTGGGCTGGTTGACAGCAGTCTTGCGTTAATCTTTGTGCTGGCGGGAGGCAGTGCATACAATATCTGGCTGTTAAAATCCTATATTGATGGTCTGCCGGTGGAACTGGATGAGGCAGCAATGGTAGACGGGGCGAATCAGTTTCAGGTGTTTTACAAGATTATCATTCCGCTTGCCATGCCGCAGCTTGCGGTGATCTTCCTGTTTTCTTTTATAGCAACCTACAGCGAATATGTAATCACATCGATTTTTTTGCAGACACCGGGAAAAATGACGCTGGCGTTGGGATTACAGTCCTTTATCAGTGATCAGTTTGCTGCTCACTGGACGCTGTTTTCAGCAGCAGCGGTGATTTCATCCTTGCCAATTATGATTGTTTTCATGTGTCTGCAGAGATTTATCCAGAGTGGACTGGTGGCAGGCGGTGTGAAAGGATAAGCAATATAGATTTTAAAGACATAAATTTTACATAGTAATGATTGCTAGGAGGACCTCCCTTTGATAAAATGAATTTATCAAAGGGAGGTTTTCTTATGGAGACAAAATTAAATTACAAAAGAACGTTTCTGATCGGACTGGCTTTTCTTAGCATCTGTTCCTTCTGGCAGATGTATGACAACATCATCCCGCTGATCTTACAGAACACCTATCATCTGGGCGAGACAATGACGGGAGCGGTCATGGCACTGGACAATGTGTTGGCGATCTTTCTGCTGCCGGTGTTTGGTACGCTGTCAGATAAGGTGCATACGAAGCTTGGCAGAAGAATGCCCTTTATCGTGTCGGGTACGATCCTGGCAGTGATCTTCATGATGTTACTGCCGATGATCGACAATGCAGAAAAGGCAAGATGGGGCACTGTAGAGTCCTTCAGTAACCAGGTGATCTTCCTGGCGGTGCTGTTTTTCACCCTGGTGTCCATGGGACTGTATCGTTCCCCGGCAGTAGCACTGATGCCGGATGTAACCCCGAACCATCTGCGTAGCCGTGCCAATGCGGTGATCAACCTCATGGGAGCCGTGGGCGGTGTCTATGCTCTGATCATGATCAAAGTTCTGGTGGGAAAAGGTGAGACACCGGACTATCTGCCCCTGTTCGCAAGTATTGCGGCAGTCATGGCGATCGCTGTGGGAATCCTTGTGATCACTATCCGGGAAAATAAGCTGCGGGAAGAAGTCGAGAAGGCAGAGGCGGCAAATGCAGGAACAATAGAAGAAAAAGCAATGGCCGAGGGAGTGGAAGCTGCCGGTGAGATCGAGGCAGTGGGAGATACCGGAGAGGTAAAAGCTTTCGACGGGAAAAAACAGACAGGAAAGACGGAAGGCACCAAGGGTATGCCCAAGGAAGTGAAGCGCAGTATGTACTTCATGCTTGCATCCATCTTCTTATGGTTTACCGCTTATAATGCCGTGACCACAGCCTTTTCCCGCTATACGAAGGTGGTATGGAAAATGGAGGGCGGAAGCTTCGCCAACTGTCTGATGGTAGCGACGGTAGCTGCTATTCTGAGCTATATTCCCATTGGAAACATCTCTGCGAAGATCGGTCGTAAGAAGACCATCATGGGCGGTGTTCTGCTGATGGCAGCCTGCTATGGATCCGCGATTTTTGCCAGAGAATATCACCCCGTCGTCAATGTGGCATTTGCCCTGATCGGTGTGGCATGGGCAGCCATCAATGTGAATTCCTATCCGATGATCGTGGCCATGAGCAGTGGCAGCGATGTGGGGAAATTCACCGGAACCTATTATACGTTCTCTATGGCAGCGCAGATCCTGACGCCGGTACTCTCGGGTTTTCTGTTGGAAAACGTGTCCTATAACACCCTGTTTCCCTATGCCCTGTTCTTCTCCCTGATGGCATTCCTTACTATGACCCAGGTACGTCATGGCGATGTGAAGCCTCAGAAGAAGGAGAGCATTCTGGAGAATTTTGATGTAGATGATTGATGCGGATAACTTCGGTATATACTTGGCAGGACGATACAATTTGACAAATGTGTTGTAAGCTCTTTGGAGAATCTTAAGAAATACCTACTTGAAAATAAAAGAGTAGTGGATTAAAGTAAAAGGCAGCGAATCTATACTGTGATAGAAACGGTATGGATTCGCTGTAAAAAGTTACAGGAAGATAGAAGGTTATAGGAATGAAAGTATTAGGAATCTTATTGATTGTTTTGGTGGTTCTCGCAGTTCTGTATTTTCTCATGATCATGCCGAGGATGCTGCACAAACCGGATACATCCCCTTTTAAAGAATGGCTCTATGCTCACAGAGGTCTGCATGACAATGCCACAGAGGCTCCGGAGAACTCCATGGCAGCATTCCGCAAGGCAGTGGACGCAGGCTTCGGTATCGAACTGGATATTCAGCTGACGAAGGATAGGATTCCCGTGGTGTTCCATGATTTTACCTTAAAAAGAGTCTGCGGCGGCGAAGGAAAAATCTGTGATTACACTTATGAGGAATTGCAGCAGTTCCATCTGTGTGAGTCCACGGAGAAGATCCCGAAGTTCGAGGATGTGCTTAAGATGGTGGACGGAAAAGTACCTCTGATCGTGGAGTTCAAGATCGAGCGTACCGACCTGTCCCTGTGTCCCATTGCGGATAAGATGCTTCGGACCTACAAGGGAATGTACTGCATGGAGTCCTTTAATCCTCTGGGAGTGCGGTGGTATCGTAAGAATCATCCGGAACTGGTGCGCGGACAGCTGTCCGATGCTTTCCTGAAGGAAGGAGAGTATGTGGGAGTATTGTATTTTATCCTGCAGAATCTGCTGTTGAACTTCGTGACGAAGCCGGATTTCGTGGCATACAATCATCATTATCCCGAGATCCTGTCAAGAAAGCTTTGCAGAGGTCTGTATCATAATACCGCAGCGGCCTGGACTATCAAGAGCCAGCAGGAGCTGGATGAAGCGAGAAAGCATTTCGATATCTTTATCTTTGACAGTTTCGTGCCTGAGGCGAGAAAGTAGCAGAAAAAAACATGTATACAAAAGAAAATCTGAAACCAGAACCGCATTCGCCCTATAAATAGTTACAAAAAAGGATCAGTCCTAAGGGACTGATCCTTTTGGTTTGTCTTGCTATTAAGCTACAACAGTAACGTTGGTAGCACGGATCTTGCTGCTGTTCTGAGGATCGCACTCGGTATCGAAAGTTACCTTCTGGCCCTCTTCCAGAGACTTGAAACCATCAGCATTGATTGCGGAAAAGTGTACGAATACTTCCTCGCCGTTAGCATCGTTGGTGATGAAACCATAACCCTTCTGAGCATTGAACCACTTAACTGTACCGTTATTCATTATTGGTACCTCCTTTAATAATTCAGGCTTTGCCTGATCCTTTTGATGATTCTAAAACGTAGGACAAAAAAATCACATATTTTTGTAAAGCATCCGTGAAAAAGTAGCAATGTCTTACAAAAATATGTGAGATCAATGACTTTCATTTAGAATACGGTTAGAGTATACCATTGCCCTGCTTGAAATGTCAATAATTATCTTTGATTTTTAGACCTATTTTCTTATGGAAAAAGCATATGATTTTAAGAGCAACAGGATGCGGAGAATGGCGATGGATCTTAGATTTTTGGGAAAAGTATTACAAGGAGCGCTGATCGGTCTGGGAGCGGTACTTCCGGGGATATCCGGCGGCGTTTTAAGTGTGGTGTTCGGAGTTTATCGACCGATCATGGAGTTTTTGTCGGATCCGGTACATAAGTGGCGGACCCATCTGCCGGAATTGTTCCCTTATATGATCGGATCGGCAGCGGGATTTCTGGGGGTGGCGAATCTGTTATCTTACGTATTAGAGACTTACCCGGAGCCTTCCGTCTGCGTATTTGTGGGACTGATCGTGGGAATGCTGCCCTCGTTGTGGAGAGAAGCGGGAGAACAGGGCAGGACTGTGGGAAATGTGATCTTATCCTGCGTGACATTGGTGGCAATGCTTAGTCTGCTATTCTGGCTGCAGAACTCCCAAAATGCCGTGGAACCGGGACTTTTAAGCTTTTTATTCTGCGGCTTTGCCTTTGCACTGTCGGTGATCGCTCCGGGCATGAGTTTTTCAACGATATTGATGCCTTTGGGACTGTATACGCCCTTTGTGGAAGGGATCGGTCATGTGAGACCGGAGGTTCTGCTTCCGGGAGTGGCAGGGTGCGTGGTGACTTTTATCTGTCTGGCAAAACTGGTAAACCGGTTGTTTGAGAGGCAGTATGCGGTGATGTTTCATGGAATTTTCGGGATCGTCGGTGCGGCTACGGTGATGACCGTTCCCTGGGGCAGCTTTGCAACATCGGCGGATGCGGCATCCCGGAATCTGTTCTGCATGGCGGCGGGGATCGTGGCAGCGATACTCTTGGATTTTATGAATGAAAAACTGGCATGTTTTCCCGAAAATGAGACAGAATAAGATTATCATGGAAAAAGGAAGGTAGAAACATGCAGATGTATGCGGTGGTGGCAACAGGAGTGCTGGGACTGCTGATCGGTTTCTGGTCAGGCAGGAGCATCCGCTGGAACATGGAAGAGACAGAAGAAGAGGCGGTCAACAGACAGGAAGAGAGAAGAATAACAGGGAACAGACAGCTGGTTATGGAAGGCACCGCCATAGGGAGCCCGGTGAACGGCGAGATCAGGAAAATATCGCAGGATACTTTGCAGGACACAACGGAAGAAGCGGCGGATGACAATACGAAGTGCATTACCATCCTGCCGTCGGACGGCAGAGTCTATGCTCCCACTGCAGGAAAAGTGCTGAAGCTTTATCCAATGGGCAACCGGATCCGTTTCCGCACGGACAGCGGGGTGGAGCTGCTATTGAATATCTGTAGGGATAAAGAAGAACTTCATAGCGCCTATTACCGCTGCAATGTCCTGCCCAATGAGATCGTGAGAAAAGGCAAGCTTCTCGTAGAATTCGATCAGGAAGGGCTGGCGAGGGAAGGCGTGGATACGGCGGTGACAGTGGAGATGTGTCAGACACCTGAACGGGGACGGATCGTCCGCACCTGGAAGGATTATATCCGGGCGGGCGAGGAGCTGCTGTGGGTAGATTCCGTCTGCCTGCGGTAAGCTCCCGGAGTGGTATGGAAGGTATCCTGAAAGGCACGGAAAAAGGTACGGGAGCTGCCAAAACCCGCATCCAGAGCAATCTGTGTCACGGAGAGCTCTGTGGACAGCAGAAGGTCTCTGGCATAATCAAGTCTTCTGGAATTCACATAATCCGGGAAAGAGGTGTGGAACTTTTCTGTAAATATCCGGGAGAGGACAAAACGGCTGACACCGAATTCTTTCGAGAGACTGTCCAGGGACAATTCCTTCGTGTAGTTGGCATCCAGATAGAGAAGCAGCCTCTGCTCCAGTTCCAGATCCTCCGTGCTTTTCCGGGTCTGCAGGGGGAGAGAGGGTAGGAGATCTGCCAAAAGGAGCGCTTTGTGGTGTTATTATGTCCAAATTTAACCGAATGCATTTAGTCGTTCTTGATTCAGTAGGAATTGGTGCTGCTCCAGATGCCAATGACTTTGTCAATGCAGGTGTGCCAGACGGTGCTTCAGATACCCTTGGTCACATCTCTAAATCTGTAGGATTGAATGTGCCAAATATGGCTAAGCTTGGTCTAGGAAATATTCCTCGTGAAACACCTTTGAAAACAGTACCAGCAGAGAGCAACCCAACTGGTTATGCAACAAAATTGCAGGAAGTTTCTCTTGGTAAAGATACGATGACTGGTCACTGGGAAATCATGGGTCTCAATATTACTGAACCTTTTGATACTTTCTGGAACGGATTCCCAGAAGAAATTCTCACTAAAATTGAAGAATTCTCATATTTTATGTTACACTATAATCATGAAAAATTATACATTTCCAAGATGGAACGAGTTACCTGAAATCGACCTATATATGGACCAAGTGATTACCTATATCAATGAAAAAC
>OGYE01001671.1_pt1 | contig 14303 bp, 14 predicted proteins | sample 1576471 | NCBI WGS metagenome assembly OGYE01 (sample SAMEA3541532, study PRJEB24748) | human gut metagenome | biome: human gut; feature: human-associated habitat; material: faeces | place: China | collected 2012
TGTTTTTATTTTAGCAAACCATTTACGATTTTTCTAATTATTATATGAAGTCGGGGGTAATCTGCTGCATGTTTCTTCCCTCTGTTTCGCCCATCGATGCGCCCGGTTTCGGGTTCAGCTTTCTGATTTCTGCCTGCAGGGTTTCTACCTGTGTATCGTTCAGTTCCAGTCCTGCCTTGATCTTGTCCCAATGTTTCTTGGTAAACTCGTCAAAATAGTCGGTAAACACCTCTTCCATCGTCTTGCGGAGCACACCTCTCGGCAGTCTCTTAACCTGCAGCAGGAGGCATTCCTGCAGACTTCTTCCTCCTACACCGGCTGGGTCGAAGGTCTGTAGAATATGGAGCACGTGCTCGATGTCTTTTTCTGTAACATCGATGTTGTGATAGATAGCGAGTTCATCGCAGATGCTGTCCAGGTCCTTGCGGAGCAGTCCGTCGTCATCCAGTGAACCTATGAGATATTCCATTACTTCCTTCTCCTTGTCGCTGAGCGGCTGCATGTCCATCTGTTCCTTCAGCTTATCATAGAAAGAGGTGGTGTCGCCGTAAACCATTTCTTCGTAGTCAGCGCTGTCCTGGTTGTTGTATCTGTCTGTATTGTAGTCAGGCATCTGGTCGTCTTTTCCGATGCTTTCCAGTGCCTGGTCCAGTTCGTCTTTTCTTTCTTCTTTTTCAGATTCAGCCTCGTAGGCATCCTCATCGCTGCTGTTGTCGTACTCATCATCTGCGGGCGAATCATCATTGGCGACATTCTCGTTGAGCATGTCGTCTGGGTTCTCGCTTTCCAGAGCGGGATTATCGTCCAGTTCTGCATTGATACTGTCTTCCAGTTCCGTGAGCGGCATTTCCAACAGTTTCACCTGCAGCATCTGCTGGGCTGAAAGTCTTTGAAGTTGCTGTAACTTCTGTGCCTGTGTCTGTATGAGTTTTTGAGCCATAATTACTTAAAGTATTCTTTTAGTTCGTTGGCAAGCTGGTAAAGCCTGTCTGGATTTCCGTTTCCGTATTGGTGCCAGATGTCGCTGCATGCTTCTAGCAGCGGGTGTATCAGCACATCTTCGCGGTTGAGATAGGGGTCGCAGTACATGAATACGCCCATCGCCTCGGCAATGACCTTCGGTGATGTCCTGATGAGTTTTCCCAGGTCGATGATTTCCGGTGTTTCCGGCACCATGGTGATTGGTGTAAGCTGGAAGTAGAGATCGAGGATGATGATGAGTTTCACGGGGGTGAGCGATGGTTCACTTTCCAGTGGTTCCCAGTTTTTCTCGAATGTTTCCTTCACTTCCACTCCCTCGAAGAACTGTATGGCGTTTCCGCAGCCGTTCATCTGCCTGATGCGCTGTATATCGCGCTTCAGTTTCTGTGGCTTATCGGCATACTTCTCCCATAGTCGCTTGATTCTCGGAGTCACCATTCTGAGTTTGAACATCTGTTCGTGCAGAAACTCAGGTGGAATATGCAGTTCCAGGCTCAAGTCGACCATCCCTTTCGAATAGAGAGGTTTCACGCCCATGGGCTTCTTCTGGTACAGCTGCAACAGCAGGAGCCAGTATTCTTCGTTCCAAAGAGGATGTCTTGCCATAATTTCCTATCTTTATATATCTTCTGCAAAATTACGACTTTTCGTTGGTAAAACAAAATAATTTGGCGGTTATTTTTTCTCAAACTGAACTTTCTCCAGTCTAGGAGTAAATGAGTTAAGTACTTTAAGGAGTTATGGCTATAGTCTTTGGCAAAGTTTTTATGTAGTAATACATATGTCCTAGCTCCTTTACCTAGGGGATAAAATAAAGAGCGCAACTTCGAATGATTTCGAAATTGCGCTCTTCTAATACGATATTCCCAAATTTCTCATAACTCAAGGGCTTTTTGTTACCCTTTCCATTACGGAGCCCGAAGCAGCAATTCTGCTCAGGCGTCATCTTTGGTTATCCCATACATTTGGATCTTTTTACCTTCAACTCACCTGTTGAAATTATCCTGTTAATCCTTGAATAAACAATCTTTAAATTTACCTTTAAACTAAAACCTAATAAAAAAACAACTAACAATCTTAAACCTAAAAACCTAATAACCTAAACTTTTTGTCGTCCTTGAATAAACAATCTTTTCTTTACCTTAACTAATACCGTTTCTCTGAATAAACAATCTTAAATTTACCTTTAAACTAACTAATAACCTAAAACAACTAACAATCTTAACCTAAAAACCTAATAACCTTTTTGTCTTATTGACGATGCAAAGGTACGACGATTTTCCGAACCCACCAAATGTTTTAAGAGAAAATCACATAAAAAAGCCTCTTTTTTGATATAAATCAACTATGTGTGTGCGCACACACGTGCTATTTAACAGCTATTTGATGTATGTCAACCATTTTAACATATTTCTTATGTCTGAAGCCTGTTTGGGAGCTTATTCCTGATTATAGTTAAGCTTATACCTTATTATATATAGAGAGGAGGTTTATGCTGTCTTTGGGAGATGAGTAAGGTACGACTAATCGCACTGACCGGTCGTACAGATATGCCTCTTCGCTCATGGATACGGCGATGGTCTTGAGGCGCAGATAGTCTTCCGATAGGTAGATGAGTCCCTTGTTGCCCCAGTTCTTGCCCCATGAATTGCGGCAGACGTAGAATCTCTGCTTGCCTTTCATGAAGGTACCTATGATTTCCATTACATGATCATCGGTGGTGCGAAGCTGTTCAAACTCCTTCTGTCGCGATGCCTGGGTCACGGGGCGTTCCATCGGCTGTATGTCTACACAGTTCTTCCTTGGTTCCTTGAATCCAGGTTCGCTGATGTCACCTTCCCAGCATACCGGGTGTCCTTTTTCTACCGCCTTCCTGATGTGGAGCATCAGCTCGTCGAGCGGAAGGTTCAGGTAAGCATCGTGCATCCGATTATCGGGAATCTCGAGCGCAAAGTATTCTCTGTAAGGATGATGCGAGAAACTGGTGAGCGATACATACTCCTCGGGATAGCATACGCTGTGGGCAAACTCTTGAGGGGTATATTCGGCACCCAGCATGTGTACGGCCTTGGCAGGCATGTAGCCTATTTCTGCGTCAAACAGGTCGTTCAGTTCCTCCTTGAGCTGGCTGATGCCCGCTTTCTGCGAGATGGCGCCATCGCACAGTTTCTGCACCTTGCGGCAGAGCACCTTGTAGTTCACGTGCTTCGGATCTTCATAGCTGTCGTAAGGTTGTGCACCATACTTATCTATATAATGTATCAGCATCGGGGCAGTACCGCGCAGGCTGATGTTCTTCTTTCCCTGAGCAAAGTAATATTCCAGTGCCTGTTCTTCCAGCATCATGCGGGTTATGTAGGCGATGGAGAGATTCACGGAATCCCCCTTCATGATGTGCTCGCTTTCGATGGTGGCAAGCATGCCGTATGCCCAGCAGAGTTCGCTGTTGCCCTGGTCCTTGACGGGCGTAGTGCTGATCAGGTGGATATGCTCCGGAAGATAATCCTCGCCTCCACCTGTCTCTGGGATACCGGCTCGCTGCTGTCTGTATCCGCAACCGGCGAATACAAGCAGAGCGAGTCCTATGGTTATAATGTTCTTTCTTTCCATGCCGCAAAAATACAAAAAAGATTTTAATCTGTGGCATTAATCTTTCTTAAAACGCCATGGGTTATTAAAATTTCTTGTCATAGCCTGATGCAGGAATCTCCGGCTGGTTGACTGTGAACGACATATTGTTAGGGTAGGTAAAAATCGGACCGGTATAGGTAGTCTTCTTTCCGATAACCAGGTGTACGTTGTCAAAGCTGACGGTCTTGATAACCTTTTCTTCCTTGTCTTTTGCCGTAGCTGTTATATGGATGTCGGTTACATCATTGTCGGTCAGAAGGGTGTAGAGTGTAGAGTGAATGCTTCTTTCCTGGTGTGCTTTGGCTTCTAAAGAAAAGTTTCGGGTGATGGTAGCCTTTTCTTTGCAGAATCCGGTAGAAGGATTAAACACCGTGCCGCAGCTTCCGCTTATCGTGATTTCCTGAGTCTTGGTAGTCAGGGGCATGATGTCGGTAGCTTGCAGTTCAAAACAGCTGACGGCACGTTTCAGCGAAACACTCTGTGTTACGGCTTTGCTGCCCGATTCCACCTTGATATCCTGCAGGGTATACGCCATATCGCGTACAATATTGTTGGCAAAGGTCATTTCATACCTTGATTTTACTTCGATTCGTTTTTCCTGCTGCAAATCAGTTTTTGCTGCTACGGCAATGAGCGTGTATTCTCCTGCCGGCACCTGCAGGCTGACGTTTCCGAATTTGTCATCCCAGTTTTCCTGTCTTACGGTATAGCCGGCAGTAGTTTCATCTCCTTTCGGAATGAGACATACTTGCAGATCTGTGTAGAGTTTTGCATCCTTGAGCGATTTCTCTCTCCCGTCGGCTCTCGTTCTGGCAAGATTGCTCTCTTCATCCTGACCGATAGGTACAATGGAGCTTTCGAAGAAGCAGAATCTTACTTCTTGGTTCTTGACTTGTGGTGTTGTTTCAAGCATCACGTTTTCTTGTGTGCAACTAACCATTGTGGTCATTGCCAGGAACAGAATCATTCCTGAGGTAAAAACATTCTTCATCTGCTTTCACTTTGATTAATAATACCAGCCGTAAGACTGGATAGGATTCATATAAAAAGAAGTATATCCTAGGGATATATTCTTATTTATAGGCAAATATAGACAAATAATCGCGATTGATTTGTCAATATAATCGAATTTCTGTCATTTTTTCTCCATTTTTCTGTGTTTTGTCTTCATTTTGGTGTAACTTTGTACCCGAAAAAAGATAATTGCATTCATGAATACAAAGATAAACGAATTTGAAGTGATGGCACCTGTGGGCTCACGCGAGTCACTGGCTGCTGCCATACAGGCTGGTGCCGACTCCGTATACTTTGGTATCGGCAAGTTGAACATGCGTTCCCATTCAGCCAACCATTTTACTATCGATGATTTGCGTGAGATAGCTGCTACCTGCAACGAGCATGGTATCAAGACCTATCTCACCGTCAATACTGTTATCTACGATAACGACATCCCAACGATGAAGGAAATCATCGATGCTGCCAAGGAGGCTGGCATCTCTGCCGTCATCGCCAGCGATGTGGCTGTAATGAGCTATTGCAATGAAGTGGGCGAGGAAGTTCACTTATCCACACAGTTAAATATCTCAAACACAGAGGCTTTGAAGTTTTATGCACGCTTTGCTGATGTTTCCGTACTGGCACGTGAATTGAACATGGACCAGGTGAAGCACATCCATGAGCAGATAGAGCAGCAGAACATCTGCGGACCTATGGGCAAGCAGATCCGCATCGAAATGTTCTGTCATGGTGCTCTGTGCATGGCTGTATCGGGCAAGTGCTACATGAGTCTCGCTAATGCCAACCGCTCTGCCAACCGTGGCGAGTGTGTGCAGATTTGCCGCCGCAGCTATACTGTTACAGATAACGAAACTGGCAACCAGCTTGAAATCGACAACAAGTATGTGATGAGTCCGAAGGACCTGAAAACCATCCGCTTCATCGACCGCATGATGGATGCCGGTGTGCGCGTCTTCAAGATAGAAGGCCGTGCCCGTGGTCCTGAATACGTATATACCGTAGTGAAATGTTATAAGGAGGCGATAGCTGCCGTGCTCGACGGAACCTTTACCGAGGAGAAGAAGGATGAGTGGGATGAGAAACTCGCCACCGTCTTCAACCGTGGTTTCTGGGACGGCTATTACCAGGGGCAGACTCTCGGTGAATGGAACAAGCATTACGGTTCCGTAGCTACCGAGAAGAAGGTGCTAGTGGGCAAGGTGATGAAATATTTCTCTAAGTTGGGTGTGGCAGAAGTAGCCGTAGAGGCATCTACCTTCGACAAGGGCGAGAAACTGCTGATTACGGGTAACACCACCGGTGTGATGTATCTCCATGCCGATGAAATCCGCTACGACCTGAAACCGGTAGAGACAGCGCAGCAGGGCTGGAGAGTTTCCATCCCTGTACCAGATAAGGTACGCCCTAACGACAAGCTCTATAAGTTGATTACAGTAAACGAAATTAAAGAAATAAAATAATGGCAACAATTAATGAATTGCAGGATGAAGTAGTAGAGGAGTTCCAGGATTTCACCGACTGGATGGACAAGTATCAGATGCTCATTGACTTGGGCAACGAGTTGGCTCCTCTCGATGAGAAATACAAGAACGAGCAGAACCTTATCGACGGCTGCCAGAGCCGCGTATGGTTGCAATGCGATTATGTAGATGGCAAGCTCGTATTCACTGCCGATAGCGATGCGCTCATCGTAAAGGGTATCATCGCCCTCCTCATCCGTGTGTTGAGCGGTCATACCCCAACCGAGATTATGGATGCCGACCTCTATTTCGTAGAGAAAATTGGTCTGAAAGACCATTTGAGTCCAACCCGCAGCAATGGTCTTCTGGCGATGATCAAGCAGATTCGCATGTACGCCCTTGCCTACAAGACCAAGGAGGCAGAGGCTTAACCGCCTCTGATTATATTATATATAATAAGGTATATTATAATGCGCAAATTAAGAACGATAGAGATGAACCGCCTCACCCTGGAGGAATTCAAGGAAGCTGAGAAGCTGCCCCTGATAGTGGTCCTGGATGATGTGCGTTCATTATATAATGTAGGAAGTGTTTTCCGTTCCTGCGATGCCTTCCGTGTAGAGGCGGTGTATCTCTGCGGAATCACCGCCACCCCTCCCAATGTCGAGATTCATAAGACGGCATTGGGTGGCGAAGACAGCGTGGATTGGGAATACTTCAAGACTACCGAAGAGGCGGTAGAGAAGTTGAAGCAGAAAGGCTACTTTGTATATAGCATCGAGCAGGTAGAAGGCTCCACCAAGCTCCAGAACCTGCCTGAGGCTCACCCATCCCTCTCCAAAGGATACGCCGTCATCTTCGGTAACGAGGTGAAGGGAGTCAAGCAGAACATCGTGGATATGAGCGATGGCTGTCTGGAGATTCCCCAGTTCGGTACCAAGCATTCCCTGAATGTCAGCGTAACAGCCGGTATTGTAGTCTGGGAGTTTGCCAAACTCCTGAAACTATAAGTTGAGTTCGTGCCAAACTTGCGTTTTTTGCCAAGTTTGGCACGAACTCATTTGGTAATACAATGTGTAAAAATCCCCCAATGAGGGATAAAAATGATTAAATTCATCCCTCAATGAGGGAACTTTTCGAAAGAATCCGTCCCTCATTGAGGGATTTTTTGTATCTTTGCTGCAGTTTTAAATGATATTCATCTAAAAGAGCAAGATATGATAGACAATAAACTTTATGAATACATGGCGGAGTTATTGAAACGTACTCCGCTTGATTTCATCAGATATAAATATGATGAAATCAACTGGAATGGACGATTAGTAGGTATCGTTGGTCCGCGAGGTGTTGGAAAATCCACCATGATACTTCAGCGCATCAAACTGTCTAAGGAAGGCCATCACCTGTATGTGTCTGCCGACAATATCTATTTTTCAAATCATTCCTTGATTGACTTTGCTGACGAGTTTATCAAGGAGGGTGGTACACATCTTTATATAGATGAAATTCACAAGTATGCCGGTTGGAGCAGAGAACTGAAGCAAATTTACGACATGCACCCATCCCTGAACCTTATCTTTACCGGTTCATCGGTCTTGGATATCAAGAAGGGCGAAGCTGATCTGAGTCGTCGGGCGCTGATGTATATGATGCAAGGCTTGTCGTTTAGGGAATACCTGCAACTTTTTGAAGGCATCAAGACCAGAGTTTTCAGTCTCGACGAAATACTCAATCACCAGGTAGAGATTCCGGGGTTGGACCATCCATTGCCTGTTTTCAGAGCGTACCTCGACCATGGCTATTACCCATTTGCCATAGAGGGAGATTTTACGCAAAGAATGCTGCAGGTGATAGACCAGACGATAGAAGTTGACATTCCGCAATATGCTGATATGAAAGCTTCAACAGCACGCAAGCTGAAGCGTATGCTCGTCATTCTTTCCGGGTTGGCTCCCTACAAGCCAAGCGTAGAGAACCTCGCCACAGAAATCGGGGTAAGCAAGAACAATGTGCCTGATTATCTCGTCTATCTGGAGCGTGCAGGAATGATAGGTCTGCTCAGAGATGATACTTCGGGTATGCGCAATCTGGGAAAGGTGGAAAAAGTTTATGTAGATAACCCAAGTCTGATGTCAGTACTCACCTCTAATCCCAACATAGGAAACATAAGGGAAACTTTCTTCTACAATCAGATGAGAGAAAAGCAAGACGTTACTTCCTCCAGGGTTTCCGACTTTACCATTGGTGATTATACCTTTGAGATTGGCGGAAGGAAGAAAGGTAAAAAGCAGATAGAGGATGTAAAAAACGGACGTATCGTAAAAGACGATATAGAGACGGGGCATGGAATCATCATCCCTCTCTGGTACTTCGGCATGAATTATTAGAGTCGTGAACTTGCGAAACTTCAGAATAAAGAAACTTTACAACTATGGCGTTTGAAGAGAGAATAGCAGGAAGACTGGCGCACCGGCAGGGGGATACAATATTGAATATGGTTACCCTGTCTCATTCGTTGGATATCCCTAAGGCGGAGCGGTCCCGAAACTTCTCGGAGACTGACATCATTTCAGCCGAGTGCAGCTTCTCTGCCCGCCCTATCTGTACCGCATTTTCAAGTTAAAGGAAGGCTGTACTCCTGCCGAATGGCGGGAGAAAATGGCTGAAAATGTAGCCGCAGAGGATAAAATGCAGGATTAACCATTTTTCGATAAATACCAGGAAAACGCATCGTGAAATGAAAAAATACGTTAAAAAGGGTGTCGCATTCATAGGAATGCGACACCTTTTTGATAGGAATGCGACACCTAAACAGAGGAATGCGACACCTTTTTTGAAAAAAAAACACTATATTTGCACCATGAAAGAAATATTAGAAACCATACCAAGGATAGAATTAGCCCTAATTATCATCGGGGTGTTTGCACTCATGTTAGGTATCATCTTCGTATATGCCATGATACATAAGTACAGGATGTATCTTGAGGAACATCGGAAGGCTCGCATCAGCTTTCGTGATTTCTTCAAACAGGAACAGTTTTATATCTTTCTATTTCTGGTATCGATATTCATCATGTCGTTAAACCTCCTGTATTTCCTGGAGTGAGTTTCGGCAATAGGCAGACAAATATTAATAACAAATATAATATTAAATTATGAAAAAGCTTAACAATCAATCCTATGGGTCGTATGTCGACCGTATGAACTATGGGGGGGCAAAGTTCTGTAGATTTGCCCTATTCCCATTGATGTTGTTGATGTTGTTGCTTCTGCCTACACGTATGGTGGCGGAGACAGATTACGACACGTCTGTAACGCTCACAGCCTTAAAGGGTAACCCTGAGGGGATGTCTGAAGCAGAAAATTTCAAGAAACTCTTTGATGGCAAAAAGACAGAAGGTACTTCCAGCAAGTGGTGCTGCTCTTTCTATGGCAGCGCCTATGTCATCTTCGAAGCCAGCAAGGCAGGAGTTCCTGTGGGCTACACCATCACTACGGGTAATGACAATGAAACTTTTGGAGGCCGCAATCCGAAGTCATGGAAGCTCTATGGTAACAATACAGGCAGCAATGACGCTTGGGAGCTTATCGATGAGGTAAGCGAGGACAAGGTGCTCAAGGATAAGAACTATGCTTCGTATGAATTCACCTGCAAATGTTCTACCTCTTATCAATATTTTAAATGGGAAATATCGGCTATTCATAGAGGAAGAACATTGCAGGTAGGCGAGTTTGAACTCAAACTCAATACCTGTTCGCACAAAAATGCCGATGGCTCGGATGCCCTTGGTGAAGTAACCGAAACCGTAGAACCAACTTGCACAGAGCACGGCTATACCGCACACAAATGCTCTCTCTGCAATTCTATTGTGAAGGTATATAAGGATGATGTGCTTAAACCACACAAACTCACTCATCATGCACTGAAAAATGCTACATGTACAGAGGCTGGTAACATAGAATACTGGCAGTGCAGTGTATGCAACAAACTCTTCAGCGATGAAGCCACAACTAAAGAGATTACGGATGCTGCCAGCCTCGTGATTCCAGCAAAAGGCCATACATTCGACCGTGAAGGCAATTGTACTGTCTGTCCCTATAAGGATTCTCGCTATGCTTTGTTCAATTTGGAGGGTATAACCGATGTTACCATTACTGACAATGACAGTTATCCTTGGAAGATGTTGGACTTGAACGCAGATGGAATGTCTAATGTCTCTTCCTATTTTACAGCAGAAAGCAAGGGACTGATGTCAAATAATTATGGGAAGGGTCACAGTACATCTGAAATTATAGTCAAATTCAATGTAGAAAAGCCTATATTATTTTCATTTAAATATCTAATTTCGGCAAAGAACTCTAACTATGTCTTTATTACTTTAAATGGAAAACGGCTTGATGAAATTAAGGGAACAGAGCAAAAAGTGTATAAAAGCATTTTAAACAAGTTAAACAAGGGTGAATATACTTTGAGATTATCATACAATATATTCGATTTTGTTGGTGAAGGTAATAAAGGTGCTGACCGCGCATTCATATACGATCTGAACACGGCAACCACTATTTCTGATTATGTAGCAGAGTTGGATGCTACGAATACTACATTGACTTTCAAAAAATTCACTTCTGATAATTTAGAAAGTATTGATTTAAGACGTTTAGTTATAGTGAATGACAAACCGATGGTGAAAGATATGTACGATATAGAAACTAAAAATATCAAGAATATCGTTTTCGATGAGAGTTTCAAAACATACGCACCTACATCGTTGGAACATTTCTTTGCTGGCTGCAGTACATTGGAAACAATTTCAGGCCTTGAATATTTGAATACAGAGAAGGTGACGGATATGTCAGGCATGTTTAACGGTTGTCAAAAACTCTCTTCGCTCGATCTCTCTAAGTTCAATACAGAGAAGGTGGAGAGTATGGGAAACCTGTTCGAGGGCTGCTCCGCTCTCTCTTCGCTCGACCTCTCTAATTTCAATACAAAGAAGGTGCGGTATATGGCCAGCATGTTCCGTGCATGCTCAGCTCTCACAACTATCTACGTTAGCGATAATTTTAAAACGGGCCAGGTAACGAATAGTACTGGTATGTTCTCAGGTTGCACAAAACTCAAAGGTTATAGCGATAGCAAGACCGACCACAAATATGCCAACTGCGGCACGGATGGTTATTTTACTCCTGGATGTGCTTATGCCGAGTTTGACAATGCTACTGGAACTCTTACATTCCGCTACAAGGGAGTAAAGCCTGCAGAAGCTTATGACCTTAATGTGAAATCTAACAATCCGGGGTGGAATGCCCAAAGAGCAAATATCAAGAAGGTGGTCTTCGATGCATCGTTTGCCAATGCAAGACCAACGAGCTGTTGTTTGTGGTTCGCAGATTGCTTTTATCTGACCGAAATTGAAGGTATTGAGAATCTGAATACAGAGAAAGTAACAAACATGGGCTCTATGTTCTCGGGTTGCTTTGCGCTTACCTCGCTCGACGTCTCTAACTTCAATACAGAGAAGGTGACGTATATGTCAAGCATGTTTGAGGACTGTCAAGAACTCTCTTCGCTCGATCTCTCAAAGTTCAATACAGCGAATGTGAAGAATATGGAAGACATGTTTAAAGAATGTCGAAAACTCTCTTTGCTCGACCTCTCTAATTTCCATACAGAGCGCGTGGAGAATATGTCCTCTATGTTCTCTGGTTGCTCAACTCTCCAAACTATCTTCGCCAGCGATAAGTTTGTTACGGACCAGGTTTTTGATGGTGTTGGTATGTTCTTTGATTGCAAGAATCTCAAAGGTTTTATAGATTATATCAGTAACACAGACAAAGACAAGGACGATAACAAATACGCTAACTATAAGACTGGCTATTTCACCAAGCTGGTAGGTAAGAATGGTGAGAAGAAGATAGGAGCAGCGGGAGAAGCTCTTACTACGGAGAATCTTATTCTTGAAGACGGCAAGGACTTCGTGGCTTATGAGCCGTTCGCAGCCAAGAATGCATTTTACATCCGAGTTATCCCTGAAGGTTCTAAATGGGGAACGCTCTGCTTGCCTTTCGCCATTGACCAGAGCAAGGAAACAGAATGTAAGTTCTATCGTCTTACAGGTATTGATAATGATAATGATTGCATCACCCTTGAGAGTTGCGAAGAGGGCAAAATCCCTGCCGGCACTCCGGTGCTCTTCAAGATGAATGAGAACGAGCAGACACTCAGCATTTCTGTACAAAATGCAGGCATCGTTAAAGAGCCAGTAGCTGGAACAAACGTTACTAAGCCAGAAGCAGAAACTGCCTCAGATGTCAACCTCGTAGGTTCATTCACCAAGATTGGCGGCAAAGACAATCAGGGTCTTGACAAAAACGACTACATCATTGGTAAGAATAAGTTCTGGCGTGTCTCTGACTTGGATGATGGCAATCGCGTGGGCATCAAACCGATGCGTGCATACATCCATCCTGCCAATGAATATCTGGCAAGAGCAGCCATGCTGAGCATCGGAAAGGGTGATGGCACTACTGCCATTGACAACCTCAACGCTATCAGCAACGATGCCAATGCAGAATACTATGATGCGAATGGTCGTCGTACCAATGGTCTGCAGAAGGGTCTGAACATCGTGAAGCGTGGCAGCAAGACTTATAAAATCATGGTTAAGTAAAGAATTTTAAAATCAAAAGGATATGAAAAAGAAAGAATATACAAAGCCAGAGATACAGGTGGTAAACATCACCTCTTGCACCCTCCTTGCAGCATCTACTATGCAGCAAGGAAAAGGTGACAGTGGCAGACCAGAAATGGAAGACGACTGGTATTATGGTGATTAACAGTCATTATAACGCCTAACGGCATAATACAGGAAGCCCCCGGTGCTATACGCATCGGGGGCTTTTACCATTTTCTTCCTTCCTGAGCCTTCTTATTTTAAACTAATATCGATTCTAAAAAATCAGCAGGAGTCTGCACATTTTCTGCAAAATCCCTAAAGTCCTTTACATTTCTTGTTACTATCACATCTACTTGATGGAGCAAAGCAGATTCATATTGCACGCTATCCTCAAAATCTTTACGTTCAAATGATAGACACTTCTTTATAATCTCCTTATCCACATCCGTTATTTCACAAAGAGACGCAAGACCTAACATAGATTGATACAACTCTTCCCGAGAATAAGATTTGCGCAAGATAAAAAATGCATTGATAAATGTTATAGCAGAAACATAAAGTTGAATTTTTCTTCTAAAGATTCATATAATGAGTCATCTATCGCATCTGAAACTTGCTTACGATTCTTAAGCGTCATCTTAAGTATTTCGGGCGAAAGCTGATAGTTAGCCCACGCATTCTCTTGCTTCTTTACAGTTGTAACAGACTTAGCATTAGCTGACTCCAACAGACGTTCGGCCAACCAACGCTCATTACTTGCTGTCAAAGGAAGGGACTGCAAGAAACTCCACAATTTATAAATAGCTAATGTTGTCATATCATACATATTTATATTATTCCAAATGCAAAACTACAACTTTTATTTAAAAAAGCCAAGAATTTTGCTGATTATTTTAATTGAATGCGAAATTTAATTGGCTAATTTCAATTAGAAAGGGGGTATCTTTGGAGAGCTCCGATAGGCAGAATGCAGAGTATACAGACAGTAAAGAAAACTTACAGCCAATTTCTCAGGAGCGTCAGGCAGCCATCAAGGAGAAGCTTGACAAGTGGTGCGAAGAAAAGACACCACAGTAAACATGTTCACCCTGTCACGCTCGCTGAACATCTCCAAGAACGAGTTGTCGCGCGACCTCTCATCCTGTCTCAATACCACCTTCCGCCCCTGGCTTGCCGAGGTGCGTTTTGAGGCTGCCAAGAAGATGATGTTGGATAGCCCCGACTTCGGTAATGACATCATTTCTGTCGAATGTGGCTTCTCTTCACGCTCCTATCTCTATCGCATGTTCAAAGAGAAAGAAGGCTGCTCTCCTACGGCTTGGAGAGAAAAAACTGTTAAAAAGTATGTATTAGGTGTCGCATTCCCCCACGAATGCGACACCTTTTTTGTAGGAATGCGACACCTATGTGGGGGAATGCGACACCTTGTTTCAAAAAAAAACACTATCTTTGCACCATGGAAAATATAATAGAATCATTAGCCAAAGAAGAACAGGCTATCCTGATAGTAGCTCTGTTTCTCCTCATTTATGTTGGC
>OGYE01001678.1_pt1 | contig 14276 bp, 15 predicted proteins | sample 1576471 | NCBI WGS metagenome assembly OGYE01 (sample SAMEA3541532, study PRJEB24748) | human gut metagenome | biome: human gut; feature: human-associated habitat; material: faeces | place: China | collected 2012
GAGCGAGAGCTGCGAGGAATTGATGAAGCAGTCAAATCAAGGACAAGCAAGGGCAAATGTGATACAAATCATTCCGATCAAAAAGAAAATAATAAACTTGTAATCTTTTAATGTGTATGTTATCAAAATTGAAATACCTACAGCAGGTAATACGCCACCTAAAACTCCAGCTATATGTAAAACAATTTGAGGAATAGCAGCTAATAATGTTGCAGCATAATTACTTCCCAACATAACAATTGTAAAAGTAATACCAAATCTAAGAATGAAACTTGTAATAGGTGGTAACACCATATAAGCAATTTTTATTTTTTTAATATTATTCTCAGCAATATATTTATCTCCTAACTGATAAAATACTGAAGCCAAGATCTCATAACCTGTGAATAAAGCTGCACCTAGAACTCCTACTGTAGCCGCTAAAGTAACCGCAACATTCGCATCTGCCCCTGCCAACATAGCCAATGCAATTGATGGATATGATACAAACGCCATATCTGCAGTTGCTACTCCACCTATCAACACTTGTCCTAAATACATTGCTTGAACAGCAGCACCAATTGTAACACCTGTAACAACATCACTACGAATCATGAATGGTGGAATTGCATATGTGAAACCAGCATTAATCATGTAATCTCTAGCACATGCAAGCATTGCTTCATGAAGTCTAGCAATGTCTCCAATTAAATAATAGAAACCAACACCACTAGTACGTCCTGCAGATTCTTTATCCATTCCGTTTAATTTTTCTATAATATCTGCATGATATGGAATTTCATAATCTGGAACTTTGGGTTCTCCAAATCTTTGAACTTCAACATTTTCAGAATCGTCTTTTCCGATTGGAACTGATGGATCTATTATGTTAGGAATTTTCATCATTCTTTCTTTGATTTCACTTGCAAATTTTTCTTCTTTTTCTTCGTTTACAACAAGCTCATCATTAATAGCTTTAACTTCAGCTTTAATAGCTTCAGCTTCATCTTTTCTGCCTTCTTTCATAAGGCTACCAATTTTATCACTAAGAGATTTTCTCTTAGAACGAAGCTCATCTCCGTGCATCTTGCAAGCTCTACTTTCTTTATCAAGAGCAATAACTTCATCAACTAAATGAAGCTTTTGGTCTTGAAACTTATTCTTAATGTTTTGCTTAACAACATCTGGATTTTCTCTTAAAAATTTAATGTCTATCATAACATACACTCCTTTTCGCCCATTAGGGACGCCATTTCTTGGGCAAAATTTATTTTTATTATTCAAACTATAAAAAGACACCCCTATGCAAAAACATAAGGGCGAATTACACTTACGCCTTTTCAATGAAAACATTATATAACAAAATTTAGAAAAAGTAAATAAAATTGGGCTAATATGTAAAGAATAGATGATAAAATAAATTGTTTTGGAGGATATGATGAATCTTATTTTAGAATTTTTGAAATTTATAATATTTTCTTTAGGAATAGTTACTATATCTAAATATATGCTTGTACCGGTTTTGAGAAAGATTTCCATTGCATTAAAATTAAGCCCAAAGGCTAGTGGAAATATAGCAGGATTTGCCACATCTGTACCAGAACTCTTAACAGTTTCATTTTCAGCTGCTAGTGGACTAATTGGAACAAGTGTGTACAATATTTTAAGTTCAAATATTATCAATTTAATACAATATATTTTTGCAATTTATTTAAATAAGAATCAAAAATTTTTAAGGAATAGAGCAATTTCAATCGATATTTTTTTAGTTATTGCGACAATAATAATTCCATTCGTGCTTGCAATTTTTAATGTGACTTTAGGTATTACAAGTGTTGTAATCTTTCTAATTTTACTAGTTGTATTTTATTATATAAATCATAATGTACACAAAATTTATCTAGAAAAAGAAGATGAGAAAATAAAAAAAGAAGAGTTAGAAGAGGAAATAGAGGAAGAGAAAAAAATAAAAAGAAATAATTTAATTTTTTATTGGATTGCATTGCTAATAATTGCATGGCTTTTATATTTTGTAGGAGAATTACTAAGCAACAGCCTTACAAATTTATGTAATACGTTTGGACTACCAGAATTAGTACTAGGAATATTATTAGGTTTTATAACTAGTATTCCAGAATTAATAACATTTATAGAAGCACAACGAAAAGAAAAAAAGAAAAATACAGAAATGGCAAACAAAATTGGTGTAATAGAGGCTACAAACAATCTATTAACATCAAATTTACTAAACTTATTTGTGATACAGTCAATTGGAACTATTATTTATACAATTATTAGATGAACAAGAATAAATTGGAAAAAAATTAATATAATAGTAATAGATTGGGGGATAATGCAATGTGGGGAAAACAGGAAGATAAAAACAGAGATTTGATAGTAAATATATTGAAAACTAAGATGGAACTAAATTTAAATATAAAGAATTATGAATATGCAGAGCAAGATCAAATTGATTATTTTTTATATCAAATAAAAGCGAATCAAGCAAGACTGGATTTTTTAATAAAGAAGGCAAAAGAGAGTAACATAGAATTAAGCAATATAGAAAAAATAAAATATGAAGCATAGAGTAGTGCGTATTTAAATACATTGTTGGGTATTATTAAAATAAATGACATTATAAAGTATCATATTTGTCCATGCACAAACATAGAATGTGATAACATTGAAATGGGGGAAAGCATGGACGTTAAAATGTTATTGGTGTATGTGGCGTGTATAATTGGAATACTTATAGTAGGAAAAATATTTATAATTCCAATAAAAATAATTACTAAATTGATAATAAATTCGTTTTTGGGGGCTGTATTGTTATATGTTATCAACATAGTAGGAACAGTGTGTGGATTACATATAGGAATAAATGTTGTTACTGCACTGGTTGTAGGAATATTAGGAATACCAGGGGCTGTGTTGCTCACTGTGCTTGCAATATTTATATAAATGACATAAGAAAATACAGCCTTTACCATAGTAATGGTTAAAAGCTGTATTCTACAAGAGCTAGCTTACAAGATGTAAGTCAAGACTAGGTGCCAACCTTGCGGACAGTGTGCACCGTGACAGTGCAACCGTCGGTATGTGAAAAGCTTCACCCATACCACTGCCAAGATGGCGACCAAGATGCCTGCCCAGCTAGCAATGACGCTGGCATAGGGGAGCATCATGGTGGCGATTACGTAGAAGGAAACGCCTCCTACAAGAATCACCGTTCCGAGAACCTTGCTGGGCGATGCTACCATAAGAAGTATGCCCAGTACAACTGCAGCTCCAAACAGAAGCTCGAATGCTGCAGTATTAATCATAACAGCTTCAAAGAAGCTGATGATTAATTTTTTTACTACCAAATAAGCGACAATTGCCTCAATCATAGAGGCTCTCCTTTCTCTTGTACAACCGAGTTATAGCCCAGTTGGAATGTGAAATTACTTATATGTATAATATACCATAAATTCCACTTTATGTCAATTTTGCGTTGACTGAATTAATATTTGTAATATATAATATTATTATAATAAGGAAAGGAATTAATCAATTACATAGGTTAATATATATTATTATATGATAAATTATACAGAAAAAGAGATTTTAGAAATACTGAAAGATGAACAAAAAACAGATGAATTTTTGGCAACATTAACAGGCGAAGATGTAAAGAAATTGTTGACATATATAAATAGTAAAGTTAGAAATATACCAAATGAAGAAAATGATGTTTATAATGGGTATATGGTTGTGGGAGCATTAATATCGCCTAAAAATGATATTCAAAATAGATGCTTCGAAAAAATAGCGGAATCTCTAAAAAATATTAAAGGAAACAGAAATAGGGCAACGTTATTACACTATTTGGTAAATGAGTTGCATTTGTTTACAGATGGAAATGGAAGAACAGGGAGATGTATATTTGAATTATTAACAAATCCAGAATTTAGTTTTGAAAAGAATAATAATTTTAGACATACCAGAAAAGAAGCTAGTAGAGCTGATGGAGATATTGGTACAAATGAATTTGAAAGTAATATGCATGTGAAAAACTATCAAAAGGCTCTTGCTTATGCATCGTTTCTAGTGTATAAATCATTGATGAAAAATAATCTATTTTCAAAGGGAGTACTGGGAAAATGCATTTATGTTGCTTCAGATGTTGAATTGCTTGAAAATGAATATGATGGATCCAAAGTATTTATACCAGAAGATATTAGAATTAAATTATCCGAAAAGCAATTAGAAGATATCGATGTGGCATTATGTGACAATAATGATACTGAATTGTATTCTACAGCAGGGTTAACTATGGCAGTAATGCAGTCTTTAAAAGAAAGCACAATAAAAGAAAAAAAATTTGAACCAGTACCAGATTATACTGTGTGTGATATCTGCGTTGGACAAGATGAATGTTATTTAGAAGAAAGCAAAAAGACATTTGATAGTTGGACTAAAGAGGATTATTTACGTGCAGTTAAAGTTGCTGATTATATAAAAGAAGCAAAACTTGATGCAATGATAGATATTTTTGAACATCCAGAAAATTTTATTGTTGAAGGGATTGGAACTATTGCAGACATATTATCTGGAGATATATATGAAGGAGTAGAATACCCATTGGAGATTATGGCAAAATTACAGCAAAATTGTAAGACTAATTTTGATGGAACAAGAATGCAAAAAAGCATAGAATTATTGGAAAAAACTTTGCAACAAAACATTGAAGAAGTTAGTAAAGGAAACATTCAATCTGTTGAATCTTTAGTACGTCAAGTGGTACCAGAAATGGAAGATGTTAAGGATGTAGATAAAACTGAAAATAGAATAGAACGTGACATTTTGGGAAAAAGCCAAACAGAAGAAAAATTAAAATAGAAGGAGCAAAATATGGAAAATGAAGAATATGCTATTGCATATAAAGAAGTATCAGAAATTTTAAAATATATACCTATATTTGATTATGAGAAAATTCCAAGAGAAAAAATAGAGCTATATAAAAAGATGCAAGATAGAGATTATCATTTTAAATATAATCCATTAAAGACTCTAGATGAACAGAATGTATCAAAACAAGCAAAAATTATAATTGGATTATTATTTAGAGATTATTGGGCTACAGAAGAGCAAAAAAGTAAGATTGTTGCAAAACAAAATTATGAAAGAGAAAAATTAATAAAAGAGCAGAAAAATTTATTTAAATATAAGAATAGAAATATGAAAGAAAGTGAAATAATTAACTGTGAAGAAAAATTTTTGCAGGAACCTAAAGACAACATCTTCAAAAGAATATTTAAAAGGGTAAAATGCATATTTAAATTAAAAAATTAGGTGGAGGTTTACTTCACCTAATTTTTAGAATTATTCAACTGTTACTGACTTTGCTAAGTTTCTTGGCTTATCTACGTCTAACCCTTTGTTTTTAGAAATATAGTAAGATAATAATTGCAATGGTATTACTGAAAGTATTGGTGAGATTAACTCATTTGTTTCAGGTATATTTATTACATAACCAAAGTTATTGTTTGGCAATATTTGGTTTGTTATTATTAAAGTTTTTGCACCTCTTGTTATTACTTCTTGCATGTTGCTGATTGTTTTTTCTACTAGTTCTTTATTTGTAATTATTCCGATTACTGTTACACCGTTTTCTATTAAGGCAATTGGTCCGTGTTTTAATTCACCTGCTGCATAGGCTTCTGAGTGTATATAAGAAATTTCTTTTAATTTCAAAGAACCTTCTAATGCTACATTATAGTCAGTGCCTCTGCCTAAAAAGAACATATCTTTTTGTGTGTAAACTTTACTTGCAAATGTTTTTATTTCTTCGCAGTTATCTAGAACAGCTTCTATTTTTGAAGGCAAGTCTAGAATATCAGCCTTTAATTTTTCTAATTCATCTTTTGAGTAAGAGCCTAACAATTCGGCAAAGTATATTCCAAGCATTGCAATTAAACAAACTTGTGAAGTGTATGCTTTTGTTGATGCAACTGCTATTTCAGGGCCTGCATGCGTATAAATTGTGTAATCTGCTTCTCTAGTTATTGTACTTCCGATTACATTTGAAATTGCAAGAGTTCTTGCACCATGTAATTTTGATAATCTTAATGCTGCAAGTGTGTCAGCTGTTTCACCAGATTGACTCACAAAAATACATAACGTTTTTTCATCAATTATTGGATTTCTATATCTAAATTCTGATGCTATATCTACTTCAACTGGAATTCTGCATAGTTTTTCTATTATTGATTTTCCCATTAAACCTGCATGCATAGCAGTACCACAGGCTACTATAAATATTTTATTTATAGATTTTAAATATTCTTTAGAAATTTCTATATCATCAAAACTGCAATTTTCTCCTAGTTTTAATCTTGAACCTATTGTTTCACGAATGGCGGTTGGCTGTTCGAAAATTTCTTTTAACATATAGTCTTCGTATCCGTCTTTTTCGGCTGCAGAAGCATCCCATTCTATATTTTTAACTTCCTTATTGTGAGGAGTTAAATTCATATCATAAAAATTAATCATATCTTTAGTGATAAGAGCAAATTCATTATCATTTAAAAGATAAAAATCTTTAGTATATCTTAAAACAGCAGGAATATCTGATGCAACAAAGTTTTCACCATTTCCTTTTCCAATTACTAAAGGACTATCTTTCCTTACTACTACTAAATCTTCTGGATATAGAGAAGAGATTATTTCTAAAGCATAACTTCCTTTTAAATCCGAAACGGCATTCTTTACAGCTCTTAAAAATTTCTCGATTGTATTTTGCGATTTATCACTTGTAAAGTAGTAATCAATTAAATTAGGAACTACTTCTGTATCTGTTTGAGAAACAAAATGATATCCGTTGTCTGTTAAAAATTTTCTTAAATCTGCATAATTTTCAATAATTCCGTTATGAACAACTGCAAATCTATTTGAATTGTCTAAATGAGGGTGAGCATTTTCTTTTGATGGCTTTCCGTGAGTAGCCCAACGAGTGTGCGCAATTCCAACAGTTCCAGATAATTTATCTATTCCATCAAGAGACTCTAAATTTGAAACCCTGCCCTTTTCCTTCATAACAGTAATTTTATTATTTTCAATAGTTGCAATTCCAGCAGAATCGTAACCTCTATATTCTAGGCATTTAAGCCCATTTATTAAAATTTCTTTTGCTTTATTGTTACCAATGTAACCTACTATTCCACACATAGTAAACCTCCTATAAAATACATAACTTAATAATACCAAAGTAAAACACTTTGATTCAAAATATAATATAAAAGGCATAAAATAATTAAACTACTCAAAATTATATCTGTTCTAACATCACTGCTAGGTTTTGCTAATTTATAAGGACCGTAGAAAGCCCTAGAGCATCCGCCGAATATTTCGATAAACTCTAACCTCGTCAACAGCACAAACGCTGTCCTGGCGCTAAAAATGAACTCCTTTCTTAATAAAAATTTTATTTTATGCTTATATGGATATAATATTACACTAAAAGGGAAAATGTATCAAGATTAAAATTAAAATTTTAGATAAAAATTTATAGACAAAGCAGTAAAATTATATTATACTGTTAATATAGGAAATGAGAATAAGCACAGTGTGGGTGCTACCACTTTACATACACAGTTTATGCTGTGAGATTGGAGGTGGTGCTATATGTTGGAACAAGCTATATTTATTATATACTTACTTTTCTACGGTTTAGTAGGAATGACCATTATAGCATTTGCCTTAATTATTGCATTGGTAGTAATTTTGAGCAAATAATAAAAGCACCACATTACGCTTTGCCTAGCTATGTGGTGTTAACCAAATATTAATAGGTAGCACACATTTCTGTGGCTTCTTTATTTCCTGTGTTTATTATATTACATTTGCACTGAGATTGTCAATAAATTTTGAAAATCTCTTATTTTTGTGCTAAAATATATTACGAGGTAAAAAATTATGTTTGATATAGAAGCAGAACTTAAAAAATTGCCTAAAAAGCCAGGGGTTTATATAATGCATGATAAAAATGACAAGATTATATATGTTGGTAAGGCTGTTGTTTTAAGAAACAGGGTTAGGCAGTATTTTAGAAAGAATAAGAAAACAAAAAGAATTCAAAATATGGTTGCGTTAGTCGACCATTTTGAGTATATAGTGTGCGATAATGAGGCAGAGGCTCTTATTTTGGAGTGTAATCTAATTAAGAAGAACATGCCTAAATTTAATGTGCTTTTAAAAGATGATAAAACATATCCATATATTAAAATTAATGTGAAGGCAGATTATCCAGATTTGTATATTACAAGAAGAATTTTGAATGATGGCGCTAAATATTTTGGACCTTATGCGAATGCTGGAAGTGCCAAGGAAATGATAGAATTTATCAAGTCTAGATATAAGATTAGACAGTGTAGAAGCTTTAAATATAAGGATAGACCATGCTTGAATTATCACATAAAGAAATGCATGGCTCCTTGCATGGGTTATATTAGTAAAGAAGATTATAGAAAGCAAATCGATGAAATTATTTCTATTTTGGAAGGTAAGACCGATAACTTAAAAAAAGAGCTAGAAAAGGAAATGCTAGAGGCTTCTAAGAAAATGGAGTATGAAAAAGCTCAAGAAATAAGAGATAAAATATTTGCAATAGATAGAATTTCGCAAAGACAAAAGGTTTCTAACATCTCTGAAAACGATATAGATGTAATTGGTTTAGCAAGAAAAGACGAAGAAGTTTGTATTGAAATGTTCTATGTTAGAAATAGCAAGATGATTGGCAGAGACCACTACATATTCAAAGGTTTAGAAGATGAGGAAGATAGTGAAATAATTTCAAGCTTTATTAAACAATATTATATGGGAAGAACAATTCTACCAAATAAGATAATGATAAAAGAGGAGATTGAAGACAAAGATGCAATCGAAATGCTATTAACAGAATCTGCAGGAAGAAAAGTAGAAATAAAGACACCGCAAAAAGGTGAGAAATTGAAATTCGTAGAAATGGCAGAGAACAATGCCTTAATCACTTTACAGAACAAAGAAAAGGACAAATACAATATTTTAGCAGAATTAAAACATGTATTAAACTTAGAAAAATTGCCAAGAAAAATAGAATGTTACGATATATCAAACTTATCTGGAACCAATATGGTTGCCGGTATGTGCGTAATGCAGGATGGAATAATTAAGAAAGAAATGGCAAGAAGATTCAAAATAAAAGAAGTTGTTGGACAAGATGATCCAGCATGTATGGAAGAAGTAGTAACAAGACGTTTAAGACATTCTGTGCCAATTCTAAATGAGGACAAACCAAACGGATTCGGAGAACTACCAGATGTAATATTTGCAGATGGAGGCATAACACAAATACATGCAATTCAACAGGCAATAAGAAATGTAAACAAAGAAATAGAACAAAAGGCAAAAGAAAAAAACATAGAATTAACAGAAAAAGACAAGGTAAACATTACTGTATTTGGAATGGTAAAAAACGATAAGCACCAAACTCGTGCATTAATGAATGACAAAAGAGAAGAGTTAGAAATTTCACAAACACTTTTAAACACAATAACAATGTTCCAAGACGCAGTACACGACACAGCAATAGGATACCACAAAAAGCTAAGAAACGAAGAAGTAACCAGGTCTGCACTAGATAACATAAAAGGAATAGGAACAGTAAAAAAAGTAGAACTACTAAAAAAATTCGGAACAGTAGAAAACATATCAAATGCAAGTGTAGAAGAAATAGCAGAAGTAAAAGGAATAAACGAAGAATTAGCAAGAGAAATAAAAAATTCACTTATACATTAAAATTCGCCCAATAGGGACGCCCCTTTTTGGGCGAATTTTTTAACATAAAAATAATTTTGAAATTGAAAAATTAGAGGTGTATTTTTTCGCCCTTAAACTGTGTAAAAAATGTGTGTTTTCCTCCGGTACATATTGACTCTACGGTTTGTTCAAAATTTAGTCATAAATTTAAGATGATACGAATATATATAATAATAAGGGAATATTTATGGCAGGCACTAGCCTAAAAAGGGGGATTTATGGAGTATTCTAAAGATATTGTTTTAGGAGTAAAATTTTTTAATGGAGAGGACAAGCATGAGAATTTAAAAGTAAAGGGAATAAGGGAGAATAAATATGACAAAGCTAAAAAAATTGTTAAAAAAATAAGTAAAGCAACAATAAACAAAGAGAAAATTTGTAAAGCGGAAATTAATAATAAAAATAAAGTAGTAAAATTTATGAATGAACACAAATTCATAACATCAATAAGCATAATATGTATTATTTTAATGATGTTGGACTGTTTGTTGGTATATAGTTTTATGGAGTTATTGCAAAGATTGTAAATAAAAATGCGAGATTTTCTTGAAATTTCTAATGTTTGCTTGATTTATCTATCAAAAGTTAGTATAATTTTATATGATATAAGTAAAACAAAGTGTGATGTGTTGCTCCTTGACGAAAGGAAACGATGCAAATGTTATTAGTACAGGTTTATTAACTATCTATATGCATTTTAGTTATTGAACTTGCAATATAAAAAAACAATGGTAATTATAACAGATTAGAAAAGGATGAATTTAATGAAAATAGCAAATAATTGGAAAGATTATGAAATTTTGGATATGGCTAATGGTGAAAAGCTTGAAAGATGGAATAATATCTATCTTGTTAGACCAGATCCACAAATAATTTGGAATGATAAGCAATATCCAGAAAAATGGAAGCAGGCTAATGCACGTTATAATAGAAGTAGTACTGGTGGTGGACATTGGGATTATAAGAAAAGGCTACCAGATAGCTGGCAAATTAAGTATAAGAATTTAACTTTTAATATTAAGCCAATGGGATTTAAACATACTGGCATTTTCCCAGAACAAGCAGTTAACTGGGATTGGATGATGGATAAAATTCAGAATGAAATAAAAACTACAAATAGAGAAGTTAAAGTTTTGAACTTATTTGCATACACAGGAGGCGCAACTGTTGCTTGTCTTTATGCTGGTGCATCTGTGTGCCATGTAGATAGTTCTAAGGGAATGGTTGCGTGGGCAAAAGAAAATGTTGTATCATCAAGATTGCAAGAAAGACCAGTAAGATATATTGTGGATGATGTTGTAAAATTTGTTCAAAGGGAGATTCGTAGAGGAAACAAGTATGATGCAATAATTATGGATCCACCTTCTTATGGAAGAGGCGCAAATGGAGAGGTTTGGAAGTTTGAAGAAAATCTACCAATGCTTATAGAAATTTGCATGCAAGTATTATCAGATGATCCAGTATTCTTCTTAATAAATTCATACACAACAGGAACATCTAGCATGGTACTAGAAAATTTATTGAAAATGAATATGAGAAAAAAATATGGTAAAAGAGCAGATAATGGCATATTTGAAAATGGTGAAGTTGGACTTCCAATGACTGATTCTGACTTTATATTGCCATGTGGAATATATTCAAAATGGGTGAAAAAATAAAATGGAAAATCAAATATATTTAATAAAAATTGATAATGCTGAGATTAACCTAAAAATACTATATGAAGATAATCATATAATTGTAGTAGAGAAACCTGTAAATATTCCTTCACAAGGAGATAAAACTGGAGATATAGACATGCTTGCAATAGTAAAGCAATACATAAAAGAAAAATATAATAAGCCAGGAAATGTTTATTTGGGACTTGTACACAGACTCGATAGGCCAGTTGGTGGTGTAATGGTATTTGCTAAGACTTCAAAGGCAGCAGCAAGACTGAGTGAGCAGGTAAGAGAAAAAGTATTTAAAAAAAATTATCTAGTAATAGTAAATGGAAAATTTGAGAAGAATAAAGGAACTTTACAGGATTATTTATTAAAAAATGAAAAAACAAATATGAGTAAAGTTGTAAAAGAAGGAACAAAGAACTCTAAATATGCAGAGTTAGATTATGAAGTACTTAAATATGATAAAGAATTGAATTTATCAGTGTTAAAAGTAGATTTGCATACGGGTAGGCATCATCAAATAAGAGTTCAACTTTCTAGCAGACAACATAGTATATATGGCGACCAAAAATATGGTGGTAGAGGGCATGGAAAGCAAATTTGCTTATGGGCATACAAACTTACAATACAACATCCAGTAAGCAAACAAGAAATGACTTTTACAGCAGTACCAGAAAAAGAAAAAAGCTGGAAAATATTAGAAGATATAGTAATTGAATAATAAACAAGAAAATAGTTTCATGAAAATACCGCTTTTCATCATGAAATTATTTTTTTGCCTAAAATTTACTATTTTATGAATAAAAATATACATTTTACTGTTAATATGAAAAAATAATCGAATTATGGTATATGATGAGTTCAGTTAAAGAGAGGTGAGCAAAATGATAAATCAAATTTGCGAATCACTAACAAATAAAATACGACAAGAAATGCCTGATATAGATGATGAAGAAGCAGAAGTAATTAAATATGGGCTAGAACTAATAATAGGTGAGGTTCCCAAAATACTACTACTCTTTATTATAGCAATAGTTTTGAAAATAGGATGGCTTGTAATATTTGCATACTTTACAATGTTACCATACAAGATCGTTGCTGGTGGTTTTCACCTAAAAACGAACATAGGGTGTACAATTGGAACACTTTCTATTTATTATGGAAATGTTTTAATAAGTAAATACATAACATGGACACAAATATATACAAAATACATAGTAATTTTAATAGCTTTTGTATTTTCAATGATAATGGTAAGTTTATATGCACCAGCTGATACTGTAAATTTACCAATATTAACAAAAAGGGAAAGGAAAACGAAAAGAATTCTATCATACGTATTTGCTACAATAACATTATTGGTGGCAATTATAATTAAAGATAACATATTATCTAATATTTTGTTACTCAATGTATTAATAGAATCTATTTGTATATCAAAAGTAGCATATAAATTAACCAAAAATGAATATGGGTATGAAAATTATTTGAAAGAACTTAAAGTTAGATAATAAAGCGTCAAGCCGGCGATGCTTATTATAAAAAAATAAATTACCAAGGGGGTAAATAATTATGTTAAAATTATTAGCAAAAATCGCAGAAAAATATGCAAAATCTACAAACACAGCTTGTATCTTTTGGGGAGCTTTACATCAACCAAAAATGCCAGCTAGCTTAATAAAAAAAGACTAGTTAAATACAACTCTTACAACAATTAAAATAAAATGAGAATGGTTATAGAAATATAGCCATTCTTTTTGGGGATAGAAAACAAAGACCACGGTAAAACCGTGGAAAAGAATTAGCTTTTATAAATTTCTATTTGCTGTTTAAATAATTTATTGTCTTTAGTTGTGAATCTAGTTATATTTTTATGTTTTTTTAGAATGTTTTCTACTTCCCATAAACCAAGACCGGTATTATGAGGTTTAGTAGAATAGCCTTTCTCGTAAATTTTATCTATATTTATATCTTTATCATTGTAAGTATTCTCAATAACCAATAATTGTCTATTACGGTTGAAGTCATTTCTAATTTCAACATGAATATATTTATTATCACATTCAGAAGTTGCTTCAATTGCATTGTCCATAAGAATGCCAAGAATTCTTGTAAATTCGTAAATTCCCATATACAAATTATTAAAATCAATGAAACTTTCTAATGATATTTTAATTCCTAAATTATCTGCTTTATAATATTTGTTAGCTAAAACAGAATAAACTGCTGGACTATTGATACTATCAGGGTTTAGAGATCCCAAATTACTTACTTGATTACAATCCTGTAATAGTTGTTTGTAATATTTTTTTAAACCTTCCATATCATTGGTTTCAACATAGCCACCAATGCCGGAAATAATATTTGCAAAATCATGCTTAAATGCTCTAATATTATCATGTAAAATTTGTAATGTTTTATTATATTGTTTTTCTTGTTCTAAATCTTCTTGTGTCTTTTGAAGACTCATTGTTTTAATCATACTATAAATACTTATTACAAAATAAGCAACCAATGCTATTATATTGATATAAATTATAAAGTTTGGAAGTCTATCATTATAAAATACAATTAAATATATTTGAGAAAATAATACAACCATAGCGATAATCACATTAAATATTAAAATGAACTTATTACGCCTATTTATTGTATCAAAAAAGTTTATATGAATGCCTTCCTTTTTAAATAATTTATAAAAAAGAAATAGTACTAAATAAATGCATGTAAGAATTGTACTTGTCTTCCGGTTGATCTTCTTTCACTTCCTGGAAGCTATAGGCCTTGATC
>OGYE01001679.1_pt1 | contig 14268 bp, 14 predicted proteins | sample 1576471 | NCBI WGS metagenome assembly OGYE01 (sample SAMEA3541532, study PRJEB24748) | human gut metagenome | biome: human gut; feature: human-associated habitat; material: faeces | place: China | collected 2012
GATAACACCGTTCCTTTACGAATAAGTTGAAAATAAATCGAACAATTTCATAAAAGAAAAGAGCTTGTCAGGCAAAATAAAAAACATCAGGATTTTATTACTTCTATATTTCTGAATTTCAGAATGAAGTATAAATCCTGATGTTTTTTATTTTATTCACGTTGTCCTTTAAGCTTTGCTTAAAGAAAAAATAAATTCGGTGCCAACCCCTTCTGTACTGATCACATTGATATGTTCATCGTGAGCCTGTATGATTTCTTTTACGATCGAAAGTCCAAGTCCGGTTCCTTTCTTATCCTTTCCACGGGAAAGATCTGATTTGTAGAAACGCTCCCAAATCTTATTGATTTCCTTTCTTGAGATTCCGATTCCATGATCTTTTACGGAAACAAAGATTTTATCATTTTTCGTTGTTACTTCTACTGTAATAGAAGAGTCATTCTCACTGAATTTAATCGCATTATCCAGAAGATTATAAAGAACCTGTTGGATTTTGCGTCGGTCCGCCATTACATTGATCTGTTCAGACAGTAGAAAGAGCTTAATGGATATATGCTTCTGAGTACAGACATCCTCGAAAGACTGGGCAGTATGTTTGATCATCTCCTGAATATCAAAGGAAGTCTTATTGAGCAGGAGCTCTTTTGTATCAAATTCGTTCAAAGTAAGAAGATCCGTTGTCAGGTCAGTCAGTCGTTCCGTTTCGAAGAGAATGATATTTAAGTATTTCTCATGAAGCTCTGGTGGGATTGTTCCGTCTGCCATTGCTTCTACATACCCCCTGATTGAAGTCAACGGGGAACGGAAATCGTGGGATACATTTGCTACGATCTTTTTCTGATAATCATCAGAGTCCTTCAGTTGTGTAGCCATATAATTCAGTGATGCGGATAAATATCCGATCTCATCATGCCTGTTTACCGGAATCTCGTAATCCAGATTGCCCATGGCATATTGCTTCGCAGCTTCTGTGATCAGCAACAATGGTCGATGGACGAAGAAATGGAACCCAAGCAGGAAGATGAAGGACAACAGGAAAATAACTCCAAGAGAAATATAAACCGGAACCATCAGCGTGCGGCATCTTTCGTTGATCAGAGAGACCGGGCTGTGAATGATCAGATATCCCTTTGTATAAAATCCCTGTGTGACAGGAGCCATTACAGTAATCATATCTTCCTGAAAATAATTATGATAGGTTCCGATCATGTACTGGTTGCTCCCGATTTCGGCCGGATCAAAATTATTGACGGATTGTGGCGCAGTAGTATCCTTCAGGTTGGCAGAGGTGATCATTGTACCATCTTTTTCAACAAACCACAGAGAAGAATTAAGATACGTCTTCATAGCAGATAACTGAGAATGAACAGCCCAGCTGGAAGATTCGTTTGAAAAATAGGAAGGCAGATAATTATCTGCAATCATGGTTGCTTCTCTGTATAATGTCTGTGAAGTATCTTTTTCCAGACGTTCGGTGATCAGTTCTGTGGTCAATGTTGCCGTTGTGAAAACACACAGAAACCCGAAAATAATATAAAGTACAATAAATTTTAAATGCAGAACTGCTTTCATAATTTCTCCCTAAGTACTCATCGGTCACCAGATGCTGTTTACAGTATCCAGGATCGATGATTTAAATCTATTTTGTCTCAAATTTGTAACCAATTCCCCATACAGTACTGATATTCCAGTGAGGGTGGTCTTTAATCTTTTCGCGCAGACGTTTAATATGAACATCAACGGTACGAGTGTCTCCGATATATTCATAGCCCCAGATACGGTCTAAGAGCTGCTCTCTTGTGAATACCTGATTCGGTGATGCAGCAAGACAATAAAGGAGTTCTAATTCTTTTGGCGGCATATCAACAGGATGTCCGTCACACACAACAGAGTAGTTTGTAAGATTGATCGTCAATCCGTCAAACTCTGCACATTTTGTTTTTTCAACAGAAGTATCATTCTGTTGTCCAACCTGATATCTTCTCAGGACAGCTCTTACGCGGGCAACCATTTCCTTAGGGTCAAATGGCTTCATGATATAATCATCCGCTCCGAGTTCCAGTCCGAGAACTTTGTCAAATACTTCACTTTTTGCAGAAAGCATGATGATCGGTGTGGCAGCTTTGGAACGAATCTCACGACAAACCTGATACCCGTCAATTCCCGGAAGCATCAGATCAAGAAGGATCAAATTTGGCTGATAGCTGTCAAAAGCTGCAAGCGCATCTTCTCCATCATATACTAATTTTGTATCAAAACATTCTTTTGTGAGATAAAGAGAAATCAGTTCAGCGATATTCTCATCATCATCTACGATTAGGATTTTCTGTTTTCCAAACATTCTTTTTCCCCCATTAATCATGATAAGGTAGTTGGTAACTGTTTAAAATAATTAGCCAAGTTCTACAATTGTTACACCTGCGTCACCTTCACCAAATTCGGCAAGGTGATAGGATTTTACATGTTTCTGACGACGCAGATATTCATGAATTCCCTTTCTGAGTGCTCCGGTTCCCTTTCCGTGAACTACACGGACAGTATTCAGGTGAGCGAGGATTGCGTCATCCAGGTATTTATCCAGCTCAGCAACGGCTTCATCAACAGTACGTCCGAGCAGATTGATCTCAGGCCGGACAGAAAGAGATTTTCCCATTTTGATTTTGCCTTTTGAAGTACGGTTCATTTTCTTCGGTGCATATGGAGAGACTTCCTCGATAATCTCCAGATCAGAAATGTTGACCTGGGAACTGAGGATTCCCATACGTACGGTAAGATTCCCTTTGGCATCAGGTAGAGAGCTTACGGTTCCTGTCAGGTTCATGCTGAGAACTTTGACAGATTCTCCGAGCTTGAAGTCAGATGCTTTATGCTCTTTCTTTGGTTTCTGTGCTTTCATTGCAGACGCAGATGCTGTATCTTTGATCTTCTTACGCAGCTTCTCACGTTCCTTTTCCATCTCTGCAGCAGAAATGTTTTCCTTGCCGAATTTACGGAAATCCTTGATCGTCTTGTCTGCAATTTCTTTTGCTTCACGCAGAATGGCGTTTGCTTTTTCATTTGCCTCGCGTAAAATGCGGTCGCGCTGATCATCTAATTTCTCCTGGCGCTGTTTCGCCTGGGCTTTCAGGTCTTCCGCTTCTTTCTTCAATCGTGCGATTTCTTCCTGTTCCTTTTCAATCGTCCGTTTGCTTGTCTCAAGATCAGTAAGAAGATCTTCAAAGGAAACGTCCTGTTCACTGAGCCGTTTCTTTGCATCTTCAATAATATAATCCGGCAGACCTAACTTCCCGGAGATTGCAAATGCATTACTTTTACCAGGAATACCAATCAGCAGACGGTAAGTCGGACGAAGACTTTCTACATCGAATTCACAACAGGCATTCTCCACACCCGGAGTGGAAAGTGCATAGACTTTTAACTCGCTGTAGTGTGTGGTAGCCATTGTACGGATTCCTCTCTGGTGAAGATGGGACAGAATAGAAATTGCAAGTGCGGCACCTTCCGTCGGATCTGTACCGGCTCCAAGTTCATCAAAGAGAACCAGCGAACGTTCATCTACTTTCTTAAGGAAAGAGACAATATTGGTCATATGAGAAGAGAATGTACTAAGGCTCTGCTCAATACTCTGTTCATCTCCGATATCTGCATAAATCTGATGAAATACAGCCAGTTCACTGCGGTCTCCGGCAGGAATGTGAAGTCCGGACTGTCCCATCAGACAGAACAAGCCGACCGTTTTCAAAGAAACAGTTTTACCGCCGGTATTTGGTCCGGTGATGATCAGCAGTGTGAAGTCCTCCCCAAGTGTCACGGTGATCGGAACAACTTTTTTCGGATCGAGCAGTGGGTGACGTCCCTCACGGATACGGATGCGTCCCTCTTCATTCAGAAGCGGCCGGCTGGCGCGCATGGACATTGCCAGAGCACCTCGTGCAAAAATGAAGTCAAGATCCGTCAGAGAACGGTAATCCACACGGATTTCCTCGATATATTGTGCGGCTTCTTCACTTAGATTCGCAAGAATTACCTGAATCTCTTCCTGTTCCTTTGCATAAAGTTCTTTTAAGTCATTGTTCAGTTTTACGATTGCCATAGGTTCAATAAAAAGAGTAGAACCTGTTGAAGACTGATCATGAATGAGTCCCTGTACCTGTCCACGATATTCCGCTTTGACAGGTACACAATAGCGGTCTCCACGCATGGTAATGATTGCATCCTGCAGATAAGTGCGAAGGGAACCGTTGACCAGTGTAGTTAAAGTGGCGTGTACTTTGTCATTGATGTTATTAATGCTTCGACGAATTTGCTTCAGTGTGGAACTGGCATCATCACTGTATTCATCTTCGCCGATAATACAGCGGTCGATTTCATTTGAAAGTGGTGTCAGTGGTTCAAGCAGGTTAAAATATTCATCCAGGCAGTCGCAAGCGTCCTCTTGTGTATCATGTCTTCCGTAGGCCTTTACCCTGGCTGCATTTACAAGCAGGCGGGAAATACGGAGAAGTTCTGTGCTGCTGAGTGAGCCACCAATCTCCAGACGCTTCATGGACTCTTCAACCGGTGCAGCGTCACCAAACGAGATACGTCCCTTTTGCACGATTCGTGTATAAGCGGCAGCAGTCTGTTCCTGATAAGTGTTGATCTTATGAAGGTCGGTCATTGGCTTCAAACGACGGCAGAGCTGTCCTCCGCGGAAAGATGTCGCTTCTTTTTCAAGAAGAGCAATGATCTTATCATATTCCAGTTTAAATAATGTTTTTTGATTCATTTATTTTCCTCTGTCATTTCAACTTAATACTAATTTTTTAATCATGTAGCTGTTCACAATACATGTGAACAATAACTATTTCCGAGTCTTATTGTACCTTATTATTTCATTAAATAAAAGGCTTTTATAGATATTGAACAATCTATATGAATCAGTTATACTAAGTAATGGAAATGTCCGTGTCGGTTGATTTTGTAGTTGACACGGAAGTGAACAGTCACAAATGAGGTTCATGTCAATGTCAGAAAAGAAAAGTAATGGTCAGGTTCCGGAAGAGGGTCCTGACGGGAAAAATTTAGAACAGTCAGAAAAAAAGGAATCTTTTGCATTTCTTGAAGAGACGATAAAACCAAAGAAGATCAGCAGACAGCAAGGAATGAAACAGCTCATCCGGATTGCAATATGCGGACTGGTTTTAGGAGGCTTTGCATGCCTGGGATTCTTTGCGTTGCGTCCGCTTGCACAGAAGTTGTTTCCAGAAAAGACACAAGTTGTGACAATTCAGGAGGACGATCAGTCAGGGGAAGATTCAGCAGAAGGTGACGACACGACAGAGCAGAATGACGCGCAGAATCAGCAGGAGATCAGTTATGTACAGATGATGTCCAAAGCATATGAGAAAGCACTGACAGCGAAGAAGAGTGTGGTATCTGTTGCGAAGGGGGCAGAACAGGAGAACTGGAATGCAGAAGCGACCGGAATTGATGAGAGCGTATCTGGTGTGATCGTTGCGGATAACGGACCGGAGATACTGATTTTGTCCTATGCTTCGATCTGCGAAGATGCAAAAGAGTGGTGCGTTACATTTTCAGATAAATCAGAATATAAGGCAAGCCTGAAAAAAAAGGATAAAAATAGTGGATTTGCAATATTTGCGGTAGATAAAAAAAGCCTTTCAGATGCCACATGGAGTGCTTCAAGTGTAGCATCACTTGGCAATTCGAATCTGACAGAACAGGGTGATGTTATATTCGCACTGGGAAATATTTTCGGTTATGCCGGAGGAAGCGGTTACGGAATTGTCAGTTCGTCAAACTATAAAGAAATCGGACGCGACGGAGAGTATAGTGTGATTGCGACCGATATGAGCAGTGCATCCGATGGAACAGGTATTTTATTCAATCTGGATGGAGAAGTGATCGGAATGATTTCTTCTGATATTTGGAAAGACCGGGGAATACGTACCGCAAATGCTTATGCGATTTCAGATCTGAAGTTGGTTATCCAGCTGTTAGCGAACGGTGCAAGTGTACCATATATCGGTGTGTCAGGAACAGCAGTGACAAGTGGAATTCAGAAAGAAGAGGGCATGCCGTCAGGAATCTATGTGATTGACGTGGCAGCAGATTCACCTGCAATGGCAGCGGGCATACAGAGTGGAGATGTGATCTGTTCTGTGAATGGAGAGAAAATTGTAAGCATGAGTGCTTACCGTAAACTGATGCTGACATGGAAAGTAGGAGATCAGATCAAAGTGGAAGGGAAACGCCGAGGATCTGAAGGATATGTAGATATTAAATTTGATGTTACGATTGAAAGTAAAGAATAACAAGTGAAAGAGGCAGAAAATGAGATTTATAGATGGATTATGCGAGGGAGAAACAATCAGGAATGTATATCTTTGTAAAGGAAAACGTTCCGCAGAGACAAGAAATGGAAAGCCGTATGATAATCTGATCCTTCAGGATAAGACAGGAACATTAGATGGAAAAGTATGGGATCCGAACTCCCAGGGAATCGCAGATTATGATGAGAAGGACTTTATCGAAGTTTTTGGAGATGTGATTAATTATAACGGAAATCTTCAGTTGAACATCCGTCAGATCAGAAAGGCGGAAGAGGGAGAATACAATCCGGCAGACTATATGCCGACAACAGATAAGAGTGTAGATGGAATGTACGAGGAACTGACAGCTTATATTCGTCAGATCTCTAACAAATATTTAAGACAGGTGTTGGAATTCTACTATATAAAAGATGAAGCATTTATCAAAAAATTCAAGGCACATTCCGCAGCGAAGACAGTACATCACGGATTTTCCGGAGGATTGCTTGAGCATACACTCAGTGTAACTCGTATGTGTGATTATTTTGCAACAAGCTACTCTATTTTGAATAGAGATCTGCTCCTTAGCTCTGCAATTCTCCATGATATTGGAAAAGTGAAAGAACTTTCTGATTTTCCGGACAATGATTATACAGATGAGGGACAGCTGATCGGACATATCGTGATCGGTGTCGAGATGATCGATGATGCGATTCGTTCTATCCCGGACTTTCCGGTGAAGCTTGCGCATGAACTCAAGCATTGTATCGTGGCACATCACGGTGAACTGGAATACGGTTCTCCAAAGAAACCGGCACTGGCAGAGGCAGTGGCACTGAATATGGCAGATTCAACAGATGCAAAGCTTCAGACATTGACAGAACTGTTCAAAGGAAAAACAGGAACAGAATGGCTTGGATATAACCGTTTGTTTGAGTCTAATTTAAGAAGAGCATCCGAGGATTAAATCTAACAATGAGAACAACAAGTGTCACTGTTTGCAGATTCTATGTGAGCAGTGGCTATTTGTATGATACAAGGGTCAAAAGGTCATGCGTTTCTTGCTTGCATGAAAAAGCATGACTTATTGACCCGCAAAACACCGAAAAGTAGCCATTTTTCGTAGAAAAATGAGCGGATTTGAGGTGTTTTAGGATTGCGAGAGCATGAAATGCGAAGCAATCCGTGTATCATAGGGGTCAAAATACCTTTTGACCCCAACATCTTTGTATAATTAAGAGTAAAATAGAAGAGAGAAAAGAATGAACAAGAATGATATTGTAACAGTTGAAATAACAGATATCGGAGTGAGCGGGGAAGGAATTGGCCATGTGGATGGCTACACGCTCTTTATCAAAGACGCAGTGATCGGTGATGTGGTTGAAGTGAAAGTCATGAAGGCAAAGAAGAATTACGGCTATGCCAGATTGATGAAAGTCATCACACCGTCAGAATATCGCATAGAACCAAAGTGTGCATTTGCCAGAAGATGCGGAGGCTGCCAGATCCAGGAAATGTCTTATGATCGTCAGCTTGTGTTTAAAGACCAGAAGATTCGTGGCAATCTGGAACGAATCGGTGGGTTCACAAAAGACCAGATCGATACAGTGATGCAGCCGGTTGTTGGAATGGAGCATCCGTTTGGTTATCGTAATAAAGCACAGTTCCCGTTCGGAACGGACAAAGAAGGCAATCCGATCACGGGATTCTATGCCGGAAGAACACATGATATCATTGCAAACACAGATTGCGCTCTTGGCGTAGAGCAGAACAAAGAGATTCTCGAGATTATTTTACAATATATGCGTGAAAACAAGATCAAATCGTATGACGAGAAGACTGGAAAAGGTCTGATCCGGCATGCATTGATCCGCTATGGATTCAAGACAAAAGAAATTATGGTCTGTCTTGTGGTCAACGGAAAGAAACTTCCGAAAGCAGAGCGTCTGATTGAAAAGCTTATTCAGATTGAGGGCATGACAAGTATCACGATCAGTCCGAATACACGAAGAGATAATGTGATTATGGGAGATTCTTATGAAATTCTCTGGGGACAGGGATATATTACAGATTATATCGGAAATGTAAAATATCAGATTTCCCCATTATCATTCTACCAGGTAAACCCGGGACAAACAGAGAAACTATACGGACTTGCACTTGAGTATGCAGACCTCAAAGGTGATGAAACCGTGTGGGATCTGTACTGCGGAATCGGAACGATTTCCCTCTTCCTTGCCCAGAAGGCAAAACAGGTTTACGGAGTTGAGATTGTGCCGCAGGCAATCGATGATGCCAAAGAAAATGCAAAGATCAATGCGATTGATAACGCAGAATTTTTCGTTGGGAAGGCAGAAGAAGTTCTGCCGGAATATTATGCAGAGTATGAGCGAGAGCATAATGGCGAGACAGCTCATGCAGATGTGATCGTTGTGGATCCACCGAGAAAGGGCTGTGACGAGACACTGCTGGAGACGATCGTGAAGATGCAGCCGGAGAAGGTTGTGTATGTAAGCTGTGACAGTGCGACATTGGCGAGAGACCTGAAGTATCTGTGTGCGAATGGATACGAGATCAAGATGTGTAGAGGTGTGGATCAGTTCCCGCAGAGTGTGCATGTGGAGACAGTCTGTTTATTATCACGTAAATAAGCGGTTTTACAAGCTTTATTGAGTGGAGTTCAGTCTACTTGCCACCCATTTGCCACCGTAATTTTTAAAATTATCACTGAACAAAGAAAATGGAGTGAACACGCTGAACAATTAGCGGATTCACTCCCAATATTTTTATTTATGACGTTTTTGCTTGTGTGATTTTTTCAAAGAGATTAACAGAACGTTCAGCCATCTTTTCAGTATCATGCACGTAGGTCTGCAATGTGGTTTCTATGTTGGTGTGTCCTAATCGTGTCTGAACATTCTTAACATCAGCACCGGATTCAATCAACAGTGTTGCGTGTGTATGCCTTAAGCTGTGATAATCAAAAGCAAGATGCATTTCATGGTGTATAACCCTACTGCAATACTTAAATGAATCAGTGGAAGTATACTGACCGTTTTCATCAATACACACCAACCTGATACGCTGTAGTGGACTTTCAACACATTTTTGAATTGGTACAACCCTGATCATGTCATTACCCTTTTCATCAGTTTCAATCTTTTTAACATGAATCGTGTAATATTCACCATACTTCATTTCATTCCTAAGTTGTTCAGCTTTTTCCTGTTTCAATGCCTGATATAGTGTTTCACCAAAAGGGACTTCACGAATGGAAGTAAAGGTTTTTGGTGTAGTAAAGTACCAAGATGAACGCTGTTCTTTCTTACCTTTCTTTTCAACAACCTTTCTTACATCTGCCCCAAAGTTACGTTTTACAATCTGCTTATTTACAGATATTTTTCTTTTATCAAAATCAATATCATCCCAAGTAAGACCAAATGTTTCTGATATTCGTAAGCCTGTATAAAATCCGATCATTAAAGGTATATAGTACCGGGTGTTTTGAAATCTGTCACGAATTTTACACCATTCATCTAATGTCAGTACAATTCGTTCACGTGGTTTTCTTTCAACCTTTGGAAATTTCACATACTGCATAGGGTTTGACTGTAAATAGTGCATTGGTTCAACTGCATAGTTCAGTGCTGCACTGAATACAGATAAAATACCAACTAAATGACTTTTTGAATTACCGTTCATTTTTAATTCAACAGCGTACTCCTGTAATACTGCCGGGGTGATTGCTTTTAATCTATACATACCAAATTTTGGAATTAGATGCCCTTGAATGATTCTTAAATACCCTACTTGGGTGTTATATTTAAGGTTGGTCTTACAGTACAGATCAAACCACTGATTCAGGTAATCAGCAACCGTTATTTCTGTCGGTTCAAATACAGTTCCGGCATTATTGTATTCATTCATAGCAGCAGTCAATGCCTGTTCAGCTTCTTTCTTGGTTCTGAATCCACCCTTTTCTTTTTTCTTTCTTTTACCGTCAATTTTTCCAAGGTCAAAATAATATGACCATGTTGTACCTCTTTTTCTTACTCCACCTTGCATAAATAGCACTTCCTTTCATTGAAACCATAAGGAATGAATGCTATAATGGTTTTTGCATAGTCCAAATCATTTCATTCCTTTGGTTTGGTTTTGCCTGACCCTGACCGCTGCAACGGTTGGGGTCGTTTTTTTTTACTGGTTACACCTTGTTACAGTTTGTGTTACAGATAAAAATAGCTTAAAATCAATCTTGTTACAGATGTTACATTAACAAATAAATTCTTTATATAACGCTTATATGAGTAAAAAAATAAAAAAAGTATAAAGATATAAAATATATAGAATATAGATTTTAAGTGTAACTGTAACAAATTACAAATTCTGAACATCAGGTATTGATTTATAAGGGTTTGAAGCACTTTTTAGGCTACTCTTAACCGGTAACCGAAGTGTAACCAACCGTAGACAAATGATTAATTGAGGATTTTTTCAAACACAAGAGTAGCTTGAATTCTGTCTCCACCACCAAGACCTTTACTTCCACCATTTGTTGTTGAGAATGTATGTAGTCTGTAACCTTTTGCAGCTTGTCTATTTATAACACCTTCAAGTTCTGGAAGATTTGCTGATCCAGTGCCAATAAGAGCTTCTTTTAACACCACTTGTAAGACTACATAGTCAGGAACAGCTCCAGTGTACTCAGGTGCTTCTTCTCGCTCATTCATTTTTTGTAAGATGTTTTCTGCTTCTTCAAGAGTGTATAAAGGACTACTCATAGGACGTTTTGGCAATCGTCCACCGCATGAACTGCATAACACACCATCTTGAAGTACTATTTTTGGTGACATCATACCAATATCTTTTCCACACATAGCACATACGTTTTTCTTTGCCATTTTAATTCCCCCTTATATTTCTGTTTAAATTTGTGAATAATAACAGTATGAAAATACTATTATCTAAAATTGTTTATGAAAAGAATCTGTCGATTCGGCAGTTATCCATTATGTCAGGAGTTCCGAAGTCTACCATTCAGGAAGATATGAATGAGGATTCAAACCCAAAGATTAAGACATTGGAACAGCTTGCCCGTGGTCTGAATTGTCGGATAACAGACTTGTTTGATTCAAATGTTAAATAAATGTACGGCTAACCGGACGATTTTCCATATATTAGCCATTTCCTGCGGTAAAGCGTTATAATGAGTATAACGAAAAACGAACAGCAATAGAACAAATGTTCGATAAAATATTGATTTCCTGTAAATGATGATGTATCATGTACTTAGGGAATTTCGATCGTGTTCTTTGCTGGGAACGGAGGGCTTACATATGGATTACAAAAAATTTGTTACAACACTGTTGGATAAACTGGATGATACACAATTAAGACATGTGTATTTCTTTATCCGTGGGATGTTAGGACTGAAATAAATCAGTCCTTTTTTATTTGGATGGAGTCAAGGAAATCCTCTAATACTTTCCATCCGTTATCATCCAGTGCTGCAAGTCCAGAAATTAATCTTTTTTTGAAAGAATCATCCTCTTCTGACATCAGATCCCCCACAAACTGCGCTATCTCATCCGAATATGACAGCTTGATGAACATATCACCTTTACCAGTCCGCAGCCAATCCTCATTGACATTGAATTCCCTGCAAATATTATTTACCGCTGCATCACTAGGGTTACTCTTTCCTACTTCATACGTTGCAATGGTATTTCTTTTAACATTTAAGCAATCAGCAAATTCTTGTTGGGTCAGTCCCAATTCTTTCCTTAATTTCTTTAAACGTTCGTTCATGTTCTCACCTCTTTTCTTGTTACTAATTATACCCCATTCTTATAGAAAAGACAATAGAAAAATGTGGCTATACAACAAAAATGTTTTAAAACCACAAAAAACCGCTTGACAAAAGACTTAATTCAACATATACTTGTTGTATAGCCACAAAGAAAGCAGGAAAGACCGGGTGAAGCGATAGGGCTACACACAAGTAACATGGTAGTTAGGCTGTGAGGATGACAGACAGAGTGTGTGAAGAATAAACATGACCCGGCAAAACAGTTGAAGAAAGTAGGAACTGTAGGACAAGAAAGCAAAGTGAATTGTACTAATTGAAGAAAACAGTTTAGCACTAGCCAATAGTGACTTTACTCCTTAACCAAGAAGCAGTTAAACGGAAGAATCAACAAGCGAGAGGACACAGCACTTTGTGGCTGATGAATGAAATGATAATTGGAAAATTTAAAGAAAGAGAGGTGAGAGTCAATGCAGTTGTCAAAAGAATGTAAGGGTAATACCAGTTACTTATCATTAGCAGGAAAAGAGGATTTGAGATTTGAACTTTTCGATTGGTTGAAGGGTAAAAATCTTACTTCACGACAGGCTCTTGATTTGCTGACTATGACAAGAGAGGAAATCATAGAAGTCCGTCGTGAAGAAATTGATAAGATTACCCTTTAACCAATGCTGTCAAGTTCGTTTTCAAAATTATCGACAGCAAAGCGGTATGCTTTTGCAAAGTAATGGAGTTCATCAGAATCACAGGACACCGGATTGTAGTCAACCGCATCCTTGTGCTGTTCCTGATAAACTTGCAACTTTACTTGTGAATAAGCAATAGCAATTTCATGTAGTTGCTGGCTGGTCATCTTAAACACCTCCCTTCATAGGGAGTATATCACAGAAAGGAAGTGAAAACATTATGTCAGAAGAACAGAAAAAAATCATTCGTGATCTTGCAGACAAATTACCTGCAATGAGTGAACGGGAAAGAGGTTACCTTGAGGGTACGATTGCAACGGCTGCTGCAATGAGTAAGAAAGGAGTAGAAAATGAGTGCACAAATAATTCAAGGAACAGCAATACAGATTAAGGAATATCAAGGTAAACGGGTTGTTACTTTCAAGGACATTGATACAGTACACAAAAGACGAGAAGGTACTGCGTCTAGAAACTTTAATCAGAACCGCAACAGGTTCATTGAAGAGGTTGACTTTTTCAAAATAAAAATAACTGACAACGAAATTCGTAGTCAGTTCGGGATTAGTCCTAATGCAGGTGGAACAGTAATGCTTATCACTGAGACCGGTTACCTGATGTTGGTAAAGTCCTTCACAGATGACCTTGCTTGGAAAGTACAGCGTGAATTGGTTGACAGCTATTTCCGGGCAAGAGCAGAGACGGAAGAAAAAATCATGAAAGAGATCATTGACAGTGGAGTACCTACTGTTGTGGTTGCTACGGACAAGTTAATCAAGTGTGCCGAAATCATGGCAGGGTGTCTTGATGGTAACAGACCGTATGTGTTGAATATCTTAAAACATATTGTACCGAACATTGAAGAGTCACAAATTAACGATATTGAAGTAGAGTGTGTTGATGATACTGCAAGTATTCCTGAAATAACAGAAAAGGTTGTTTTGACGCATGAGGATAGACGTTATAACGTACCTTTCAACACCAAAGCATTTAATAACTATTTGATTTCTAATGGAATATCAGAGAAGTGGTTAGCAAAAACAATGAAGGTTGGACGATCATCAATATTTAATTGGCAGAATGGAGTAAAGCCTTCAATGGGAAATAGAAGAAAATTGTGTGAGGCATTAAATTTACCTATTGGGTATTTTGATAACAATAGGAGAGTTAGAAGAATATAAAAAAAATGCCCCATAAGAAGTACCAGTTCTTACAGGACAATACAAATACCAATTCAGCTACATAGTATGGGGCAGCTCAGCAGCCTTGGTAGCCTTTGCAGCAGCCACAGCAGCCTTTGCAGCAGCCTCGGTGCCCTCGCCCTTCAGTGCGCTGATCTCCACTGCCTGACAGCCCAGCTCTGCGCTCAGCTTCTTCAGGTCGATGGTGTCGCCGTTCTTGCGCACCAGATCGATCATGTTCACAGCCATGACCACCGGGATGCCCAGCTCGATCAGCTGGGTGG
>OGYE01001689.1_pt1 | contig 14225 bp, 9 predicted proteins | sample 1576471 | NCBI WGS metagenome assembly OGYE01 (sample SAMEA3541532, study PRJEB24748) | human gut metagenome | biome: human gut; feature: human-associated habitat; material: faeces | place: China | collected 2012
CTTCATAAAGAGGTCGGAAGATTTCTGTGCTTCTGTCTGAGCAATACCACCCACATTACGCATTTTTGTGTAAAGATAAAGGTTCTTGTAGTAATGGCTTTCGTCAATAAAAAGCCTGTCCACACCTAATTCTTCAAAGGTTACAACATCATCCTTTCTGCTTTGGTCGTTGAGTTTTTGGAGCTTTTGCTTGACGGATTTTCTTGATTTTTCAAGCTGTTTGACAGAGAAGTTTTCCCCTCGATTACGCTTTAGTTCTGCAATTCCTTCCGTCAATTCATTCAACTGCTGTTCAAGAATTGCCCTCTGCCGTTCAATCGACATCGGGATTTTTTCAAATTGAGAATGTCCGATAATAACTGCGTCATAATCTCCGGTTGCAATTCTTCCGCAGAACTTTTTACGGTTCTTTGTTTCAAAATCTTTCTTCGTTGCAACCAGTATATTTGCTGACGGATAAAGCTGCAAGTATTCCGCCGCCCACTGTTCCGTCAGATGATTCGGTACAACAAACAGCGACTTATTACATAGTCCAAGTCTTTTCGACTCCTGCGATGCCGCTACCATCTCGAAGGTCTTGCCTGCCCCGACTGCGTGTGCAAGCAAGGTATTTCCACCGTAGAGAATGTGTGCAACCGCATTTCTCTGATGTTCCCTTAATGTGATTTCTGGGTTCATTCCACTAAATGTGATGTGGCTTCCGTCATACTCACGAGGTCTGATACTGTTAAATTTTTCGTTATACATCTTCGTGAGTTTCTCTCTGCGGTCAGGGTCTGCCCATATCCAGTCCTGAAAACCTTGTTTGATAAGTTCCTGCTTTGCCTGTGCGATTGCCGTCTCCTTTTTATTAAGGACAGCTTTTTTCCTGCCCTCATCATCTTCGATATAATCAAAGATACGAACATCTTTCAGGTTCAGCGTTTCCTCGATTATTTTGTAGGCATTGATACGACCTGTGCCATATGTGCTATACGCTTTGACATTTGAACGGTCATAGGATTTACCCTCGATATTCCATTCGCCCGTATAGGGAGAGAAGTGAACTTTTATATTCCACTGTGCATATCTCGGTGTATCAAGGAACTCAAACATAAACTGTTGGATTACTTCCTGCGGCAGCCAAGTAGCACCGAGTCTTACGGAAATCTCACTTGCAGTCAGGTCTATCGGCTGAACCTTTTCCAATGCCTCCACATTGATTTTGTAATCTTCAGGATACACCTCGGCAGATTTTTTTGCTGTGATAAGTTTCTCCCTGACATCACCGGAGAGATATTCATCTGCCATCAAATACTTTGCCTCGGTTACATTCCCGTACCCGTGAAGCGGATTTAAGAAGATAACACCTTTCAAATCCTGATAGAGTGTTACTTCATTTTTGCCTGTGAGCTTTGACATATATTCCATATCAATTCCGGCTTTTTCTCCCATAGAAACAGCAAGTGCTTCGCTGGCAGTATCTACCTTTTCTACCGGCTTATGCGGCTTAATTGTACGCTTGAAGAACATATCTGCCTTGCGTTCCAGTTCTCCGTTTTCGTTGATAACTTCAAGTGCAGAAAGCAAGGCAAAGGAACTGTCATCACTGAAAGCAGAGATATTTGCTCTGCTGTTAATCAGTCCGTATTTCTTAGTATAACTGTCATAAAGACTGTTGAGTTTTGACTGCTCGGCTTTGATTTCTTCGTCCGGATAGTCCTCGGTTTGAAGTTCAATCAAGTTGCGAACGCTGTCACGAACCGCAATCATACCCTTGATTCTGTTCTCGGCGGTTGCCGACACCTCCACCGGAGTCATACGAGAATTCTCACGGAAATAGATTTTATCGTCTACCACTGTGTAAGAAAAATTCCTTACATTCGGGTCTGCCGGGATAGAATTATCTTCTTCCTCCAACTCGTCGGTTACTTCGTAATCGTTTATTTCTCCGTGAATATTTGCTACTGCTTCGGATAAAAGCTCTGATAAATCTGCATTTTCAAAAGGTACGCAGGTTACCTCTTCTCCGAAGCGACCGCTTACTGTTTTCATTTCGCCCAGTATCATTTCGGGATGTTCCACAAAGTACGAGTTCATCGTGATACCGTCATCAGTTGTGCCAAGCTGTACCCAATCGGGTTCAATATCTATGAGCCTGTCACGCTTTTGCAAAAACAAAATATCCGATACAACTTCCGTACCGGCATTGCCTTTGAAAGTATTATTTGGAAGTCTGATTGCTCCCAAAAGGTCGGCTCTTTGTGCGATATATTTTCTGACCGACGAATTGGTTTTATCCATCGTACCTTTACTTGTAACAAGTGCCATCACACCACCGGGTCTTAATTTGTCCAAAGACTTGGCAAAGAAATAATCGTGAATAAGGAAGTTATACTTATCGTATCTCTTATCAAGCACTTTGAAATCCCCAAACGGAACATTCCCCACAACTCCGTCAAAGAAGCTGTCCGGTACATTCACTTCTTCAAATCCCTGTGCCGCTATGGAAGATTTTTGATAAAGCTGCTGTGCAATTCCTGCCGAAATCTTATCAAGCTCCACACCGTAAATCTTTGTATTTCTCATCGACTCCGGCAACATACCGATAAAGTTACCAATACCGCAGGACGGTTCTAACAGGTTGCCCTTCATAAATCCCATCTGTTCCATAGCCTTGTAGATAGCGTCGGTAACTTCGGGAGGAGTGTAAAAGGCAGTCAGTGTACTTTCTCTTGCGGCTGTGTATTCTTCGGGAGAGAGTGTGGTATATAACTCAACAAATTCATCTGCCCACGCCGAATTGTTCTCATCAAAGGCTTCTGGCAAACCTCCCCAGCCGACATATTTCGACAAAATAAGCTGTTCTTCGGGTGTGGCAAATCTGTTTTCAAACTCACATTCCTTCAGAACCTTTATGGCTTCCATATTCCTGCGAAAGCGTTCTTTCTTGCCTGCCGGCTCTACTGGATTGGAACGCAAATCAAAAGTATTTCTCTCTGCCATCGGAATATCCGGGTGCAAATCAAAACTCTTGACCTTGCTCGTTTTATTCTCCCACTGCGGTTTTATCGGTTCAGGCTCTTTATCATACCCGTTGCCGATACGAATGCCCTCGTTATACATCTCATCGTAGCTGTCAAAGCCATTCTGATTTGCAATGATTTCTCGGTAATCCTCAATAGGTACTTTACCAATATTGGTTGCTACCATATCGCTTCTTTCGGTATTTTCAATGAGTGATTCCATTGTTTCTGTCGTACATTCTGTAAAATCCGGTGTCTGCCTGAAAGCTTTATCTGCTTCTTCAAACCATTCTTTACCTATATCGGCAAGGGTTTGATTTGCGACACTGCCAAGGTAATCAAAGAACTCATCTGCCGATTTATAGTTCTGTGCAGCATTTCTGATTTCATCAAAAGAAAGCGTATTTGTAATATACTGACCGCCGGCACTACTGTCCGGATTAAAGTACATCCAAGTAACGCTTTCCCGTTCTCTGTTAATGAAAAACGCATCCTCATAATCTGTTTTCTGTTCAGTTTCGGTATCACTATGCGTGATATTTTCGTCTGTATCGGCTTTTTCTGCGGCAGGTAATACCGTTACCCTCAAGTGGTCATTCAGCGGATTTTCCTGCACTTTGCGGTCAAATTCTCCCCTTGAAAACTCCTTGTTGAACAGTGGCATTTCCGTATCGTAAAGCATTACTCTCTCATCATCAAAAGATAAGATTTCATACTCCGAAGCACCGATATATACCGTGTCTCCAAGATGATATTCATATCGGGTATTAGGTAATTGCTGTTCCTGTGTTTGCTCTGCAAGCAGACTGCGGACATAATCAATCTTCTCTACACGGTTAATCGGGAAACCTACGCTGTCCTCAAAAGTAACATCTCGCATAGAAACATCGCCGCTTATTTTACCGACGCTTTCAATAACAAATCGGCGGTCGTCAATCACAACTTCCTTACCGATAATGTCATCAGCATTTGTCTGCTCTGCTTCTTCCGGTGGTGCAGTAGAAAGAATTTCTCGGTTTCTTTTCTGCTCCTCGATTTCTGCCCGTCGTGCTTCCTGCTTCTCAAGCCACTGCGGATACTGCTCCTTTTCCTTTGGATTTAAGTATCTGTCTGCACGGATAAGCTCTCCGATACGCTTTTCCACCTGTGTCCATTTAAGAGTGAGTTTCGGTGCGTCGTTTCCAAATCCTCTTGAAAGAGTTATGCCTTTCCCGTCGTGGTTTTCATCAATACCTGCACCGATAATGACAGGGTAAGAACCTCCCCAACCGTATTCGTTTTTGAGAAAGTCTGCATTTTCTTTTGAAGATAAACTCTTTTGAAACTGCTCATAGATACGCATTTTACCTTCATAAATGCCACTTCCACGAGTCAGAACTGCGTCAATAATCTCCTGAGAAAAAGTAAAGGCAGAGGTTTTGTCTTCCTCTGCCTGACCGCCTAATATGAAACTCATCTGTCCGTCTGCCGACGGTAGCGGTTTCATTCTGTCATTTAATTCTCCCAAAAGCCGCATTGCTTCAAAATGCTGTGCAATCACGCTCCAGTTATAGAAACTCTGTGCAGTTCTGCTGTCATAATGACCTTCCCAAAGGTGCAGAACATTTTGAAATGTCTTGTAACCTACGGTTCTCCCGTCCTGCAATGTGAGTTCGGTATAGTCGTTATTGAAGATACTCTTGATATATTCGGTACGGGTATCGCTATCGGTATTTCTCTCATAGAAGTCTTTAATATCTTCGAGAGAAGCCGACAAATGCGGTGTAGTACCGAGTATTTCTCTTATAGTATCATCTCTTCCGAAAAACGGTAGGCTCTTATCCTCGTTACTTCTGTCATAATATTCTAAATGAATATTATCTGTTCCTTCACGATTTCCTGTGCCGAGTTTCTGATGTTGTTCATCAAGCGAACCCACTTCATCATATCGTCCGCTTTCATCTGCTCCGTCAGTCCCTCTTGTTGTGCCATCTGTCTGATAAGCGTTTCTTCCAGTTCGGTCGCCCTCTGCTGAACTTCCGACAGATGCCTGCTCAGTATCCCTTTCGTCAGGAGATTGTAATACTGAACCTTGTGGTGTTCCTTCAGATAAGTTCTCCTCATCTGCGACCACTTGCCCTGAATTACCTCCGGCTGTTCGGGCAGAGTCAGGTTCGGAAGATTGTAATCCCCGACCATCGTGTATGTTATCTCGTTCATAATCGCTGCTCCTTTCGTCTTTGATGTCTTTATTGTATTCCGATTGCCTGTTTGCTTCAATTATGCGATTTTGACGATTCAGTGCCATCACTGTCTTTGAGATTTCCGTAAGTCCCATTTCTGCAATGTCGCTTGTGGCAAATCCCAGAGCATTCATCGTATCCTGCGTATTGAAATTGGTAACATCTCGAAAATCATCGGCTTCAAAGTATTCTCCGGTATCAATCCCAAGCCTTGTCATCATCATATATGCCACGCTGTTTGTGACAACCTTTTTATACAGACTTGCAATCATCGTTTCGTCAAGTCCTTCTAAAAAACTGTCCTCGGAAGCATATATGAGGTCATTAAGATAATCCGGCAAATTATCTTCGGCGGCATTTTGTGCGGCACTCATAACTGCATCGCCCAAAGTGACTTTGTTATCCAGTTCTCCGAATGTGCTTTCAAGCGTTTCAATAACATCGTCTGTGTATTCGTCCCTCATATCCCAAAGTGGAACAGGACGGGAATATCTGCTCTCGTGGGTATCGGAAATATCGAAGTAATGGGTAAGTCTCTGCCTTGCTCTGTTTTCATCGGCAAAAACCGCAATACCTCTTGCTCCTTTATTTACCCATCGTCCAAAACTCCTGTTCCAACGCTCAATCTCAAGAACTGCTGTTGCGTCCGGTCGCTGTGCATATATCAGCAACTGCTCATCATATCGCAGCTTGTAGTTCCTGCACGCAGACTGCAAGAAATTCTGCCAGTTCTGCGGATTGGAAACAACCGTCTTGCAGGTTCTGTCATAGAGTTCGGATATGAGTTCATATTTTCTTGACACTGCTTTTGCACCTCCTTATCGTTCTTTTTCTTTACTCTTTGCTGGTTTCGCCTTTTCCTTTCCGGCTGGTTCAACGGTATGACCGTTTCTTTCACACAGCTCTGCAAATTCACAGATATGAAAAACATCCGAACCGATTTGTGTGTGATAATCGTCGATATACTTACACTCACGCTCCAGTGTTGTTCCGTTTCTTGTGTGAATCAGGATTTTATCTCCGTCATTTACACGAAATTTCTCGTTATATCTACTGTCAATAAAGCGGATACTGTTTTCCTTATGTTCCTGACTGTTCATCCGTTCCACCTCCCAAATATGAGAACAGCTTGTTGGCTTTGGTTTCTTTCTGAAGTTCGATGATGAGTGCCATATCCGGGATCGTGATACCCGGAATCTTCAAAATACTCTCCATATCAAGCTGTTGTAGTTTCTTTTCCGTATTACAGCCGGAATCAAACAATTTCGCCATTAACTTTGTTTTCTGTTGAAATGTCGGTTTGCTCATCTTTCCGTCCTCCTTATTCAATTTCTATGACTACACGAATACTGCTGTCGCAGCCACTACACTGTCTGGAAAGTTCCGGGAACAAAGATTGCACCCTCTGTCTCGACCTGCGGATAGTTTCAAAGCACGGTAAACCGTAGCCCTTGTAGTTGTTGACTATATCCTCAAGAGATAAGTCGCCGACTTTCAAATAACTGTATCGGTTGTAATAGCAGAGGATAAGCTGCATATCGTCATACCTTGTTTCAGGGCATTCTCTGAGGATTGAAAGCACCTTGCTGTCAACCGTTCTCTGCTTATTCATAAAGCACCTCCATAAAGTAAAATGGACGGAGTTTTTTACGCTCCGCCCACCATTTTGTTTCTTATTTCTTTCTGTTTTTAATCTGTAAGAAGATAAAGCCGCCGATAATAAAGGCGACCAAAACAACTGCTACGATTGTCTTTGCGTCCATTATTCATTGCCCTCCTTTTTCTTCTTTCTCTTGGAAGCAACAACCGTTGCAACGATACCGAGTGCAGAAGCACCTGCAAGTGCTACCCAAAGACCGGTCTTTCTGTCATCGCCGGTTTTCGGTGTGTCACGAAGTTCGTTATGCATCTCGATTTCTACCGTTTCGCCGACCTTTACGGTCACTTTCTTATCGGCAGGTAAAATATATCCGGCAGATACATTGTCGCTGACCTCAGACACTGTGTATTCGCCGATACGAAGTCCATCTACGGAGATTTCGCCATTCTTATCGGTTGTAAATGTGCTGTCATAACCGTTTACACCTGTTACTCTGAAAGTGAAGCCTTCCACCTTACCGTCGGAAGATGTCTTTTTGATTTTTAGGTTGCCTTTCATTGCTTCGTTGATAAATCCAACTCCCGCTTTGTTTTCTACCTTGTAGGTAGTTTCATCTTTTTCAATGAATACGGAGTAAACACCCTTATCAAGCACAAATCCCTCCGGTGCTTTGGTTTCCTTTACAAGATATTTACCGTAGAGAAGTTCTTTCATCTCATAGATACCGGTTGCGGTTTCTTCAAGATTTCCGATAAGTTCATCGCCATCGTTCAGTTTACCGTCGCCATTAACATCCTTATACACTTCAAAAGTTGCACCTGTCAGTTTGTTATCCGGATAATCAGCGTCCACTTTGATAAGTTCAATATTACCGTGAATATACTCGTCGGTAATTTCCACTTCAATTACCTGCTCATTCTCCCCGATGTTTACTTCGTAAGAAGTATCATCAAGCACAAAGCCTTCAGGAGCTTCGATTTCTCTTACAATCCATTTTCCATAAGGAACTTTGGCAAAAGAAAAACTGCCGTCCTTTTCAGATGTGGCAGTCATAATAGCGTGTTCTTTTGTAAATTCGGTTTCATCTGCTTTGAAGATACCGATTAAAGCACCTCCCAGTGCTTCTCCGTTCTCATCAATCTTCTTGCCGGATACAGAACCGTAGATGAGTTTGTTCTCAATCGGTTTTCCGTCATTTACTTTGATTTCAACGGTTTCGGTATCCTGACCGGCATACTCGAATGTGAACGGATACTGTGTATCAGAGAGGATATAATGCTCATCTGTGGCAATTTCCTTGACATAGTAGCTGCCAAATGGAAGGTCTGTATTTGCAGTCGCTACTCCGTTTTCATCAAGCGTGATAATCTCAATCAATCCGTCAGCCGGAATAACTGTGCCGCTTGAAGATACAACATCTTCTTTTGCATAGAGTCCGAAACTGATGTTTTTGATTTCATCATTCTTGCCGATACCAAAGGTTTCGTCCTGCTCTAAGATTTTTTCAAGAGAAATCTTCACTTTCTGTCGCTCGTTTACGAAGCTTGTTGCGGTTTCTGTTACCGCTACATCCTGTCCGGCATAAGTGAGTTCTACCGAATGCTTTTCTTTGTTGATGACCATACCTGTCGGTGCTTTGGTTTCAACAACGTTGTATTTACCGAGATAGAGTTCCTTGCTCTTGGCTGTTCCGTCCTCATCGGTCGTCACGGTATCTACTACATCGCCCTTGTGATAACGAAGTGTACCATCCGGTGTGATAACATCTTCATCGGCTGTGATTTCATAAACCGCCCCTGCAAGTCCTTTGACCTTATATACCGGCTGATAAATCACATCTTCATCTTCCTCGCCGGATACATTGACACCAAAGAATACTTCGCCGGTTTTCTCAACGGAAATCGTACCTTTCTGTGCCATATTCGGCTTGTCCACCTTAATCAATGTGATACCACCTTCCTGTGTGGAATTTTCTTCCGTTACATCAAAGGAAACAGGAGTACTGTCGAGTACATATCCATACGGAGCCTGAACCTCAACAAGTGAATATCCCTTGCCATAGTCCAGTTTTTCAGGTGTAACAAGCTGACCGTCTGCGTCGGTATAGAATGTGTCGATGGTTGTCGGTGTAGGATAAGTAAATGTCATACTTAGCTTGTTGCCGTCAGGGTCATAGATTTGGAAACCTGCACCTGCATACGGAATAGTTTTGCCTGTTTCAGCGTCTTTCTTTACCACCTTGATATAACTCTCAAAGTTGGCATTGTTGATGAGATAACGGTAGGTCTGTCCGTCCTGAGAAATGAAAACATCAAAGTCTTTCATAAACTCACGACCTTCCCAGCCTTTGGTCTGATGAACGGTATATACACCGTATGGCATATCCTTTGTCTGAGCAAATCCGTTTTCATCGCAAACTATGGTATCTCTTTCATCTTTGTCGGCTTTTTCAAATGAGCCGGAAGATTTCAGATACACTTCAAATTCAGCACCGTTTTCCGGTGTCTCAATCTTGGTTTCCCCATCATCTGTATGTTTGATGATAGCGATATTGCCTTTCATAACCTGCTCTGTCACGTCATTTGCCACAAGATTATGTTCAATCGTAAAGAGTTTTGGCTCTGCACCTACCTTATGGATTGTCTTATCAAGGAGATAACCCTCGCTCGGTGTGATTTCTCTGATTGTCCAGTCGCTGTCGCAGACATATTCCTTAGTTGTGAACTGTCCCTCGCTGTCAGTTACATACTTATCCACAAGAGTGTCGCCTTTGTAGATACCGTAAACAGCACCGGAAAGTTTAGCGTCGCCCTGAGCAGTGCCTTCTTCTCGGTCGCTCTTTGTTACGGTTACGCTGAATTTCTTCAAGATATTTGTGAAATCACGGTTTGTAACCTCTTTCCACTGAATCGGTGCAGTCTGTTTTTCGGGAATGACATAGCGGATTGCTGTGTCCACTTCTTCGAGCGTATATGGTGTACTTCCACTGATAAGAACATCTTTGAATGTTGCAACACCGTTTTTATCGGTAACTGCATATTCATCAACTGCAATGCCTGCAAGGGAAGTACCGTAAAGGTGGAATTTCACACCCTCTACAAGATTATCTTCCGATGACTTAATGACCTGAAGATTTCCTCTCTTGAGAACATTGTTAAAGTTTACGGTTGCCACCTGACCGGCAACAACGGTTACTCTGTGAACCTCTTGCGGTACATATTTGTCGATAGATTGCTCTGTAACGGTATATACGCCCGGCATAAGGTTATCAATCTGGAACTTACCGCCGTTAGCTGTGGTAACTGTCTGATTTACTCCGTTGCCTGAAATAGTGAAATTGATACCGTCAACCTTTCCGTCCTCAGATGTTTTCACAATCTGACAAGAACCGTAGCTGACTTTCATCTTTACATATCCGCTTACAGGGTCGCTGACTTCCTGTGCGTAAGTAACAACATCCTGCACGCTTGAATTTTGACCGTGCTTGCCCTCAGACCATACGACAACACCTCTGCGGACACCGTTTTTCTTACTTGCAGTAATGGTAAATTCCTTACTCGGTGCTTTATCCATTAATACCGTAAGTTTATTTCCGCTTGTGGAAAATGTTACACCACTGATACTCGCCTTGAAAGCATAATTGGAGAGTACACCGTTTGAGTCTGTAAGGGTTGTAACATATTTGCTTCCGTTCCATTCAAGTTCATTTACTTTCGCTGAACCGCTTGATTTAGTACAGAAGCTTGGCACAACTGTGTGATTCTGCACACTGCTGACAATACTGTTGTAGTAACTCATAATCTTACTCTTTAGCGGATGTTTGGCATTGATAACATCTTTCACATTACTGCATCCACTGGCTGCTTTGTGATTAAAGTTTGCGTCACGCTCACCTACGACAGTTTCCCAAATAAGAAGCTGTGTTGCATAAGCGTGTGCAATACTGTTTGCAGCACTTTCATTCTGCGACCTCCAACTTGTCGAAATCGTTCCACGATAACCGTACTGTAAGATACGACCGATAAAAAGTCTGATTTCATCTCCGGAAATAACTCCGTTTGCTGTGATGTTGTTGAAATAGTTTTCATCGTATTTGTTCATACTCTGACCGGAGCTGAGTGAAACACCCGGCTCGATACAATAGGCAATATTACCGGAATATGAACCGATTGCCTTTAAGTTGGTGTGGGTGGAACTGCCGGTATGCCAACCGTTCTTCAAAGTAAGGTTACTGTGTCCCCACACACCGTCATAATTTGCGTCGCCGTCACGAGGGAAATCAACCATATACACTTTGGTCTTTTCTCCGCTTGCGGCAAACGCTGTGCTTGTCCCAATGCTCATAAAGGCACTGAGACTGAGAACCGTCGCCATAACAAATGATACGGCTCTCTTGATTTTCGTCTTTACCATCTAAGTTTCCTCCTTAAAATGAAAGAACGCACCGATTATCTCAGTGCGTCCAATACTGTATTTTATTTTGTTTTTTAGCAGTAGCCGATATAGATTTCATATTCCGTATCGGATACCTTTTCTGCCCATACGCATACTGCGGTAAAGCCCTCCACATTTTTATACCTGTTCAGCCTGCTTTGAATATCGTCCTTAATGCCTGTGCGTTTTGCATTTGCAGTGATAGGATTATCCCAACAATCCGTTGCGGTGCTGTCAAGTTCCAAACCAATGCTTTGGGCATAACTCTTGGCGTAATTGACATAGTAATTAACATCAAAACTCGGCTTTACTTCTTCCGTCGGTTTTGGCTGCGTGGGTTTCACTTCTTCCTTAACCGTCGGTGTTTCCGGCTTTGGCTTCGGTTGTTGCTGTGGCTGCTTCTGCTCTTGAGTACTGTCAGGCTTTTTCGTTACCTGAACGGATTCATAGCTTTTTGCAGTTTCCATCTTACTACCTGCCGTAGAAGAAACATCCGACTTTTCCTGCTGACTCGGCTCTGTTGTTGCTTCACTTGATACCGGTTGCTCTGTTTCCGGAACAACACTTGTTGTATCATCTGCTTTTTCTGTTTCGGTCGTTGTTTCGGTATTACCAGCCGTAGAAGAAATCCTTTTATCCGTGTCATTTCGTGCGGTTTCTTTCGCTGTGTTACCGTTACATCCGGTAAGCAAAATCGTCAAGCAGGCAATCATACAAACCACCCATTTCTTTCTCATAAGCTATCGCTCCTTTCGCCTTAATCGTAATCAATCAGACAAAAAACAGCAAAGGTGCGAATATCCAAACTTTTTATCGTATCAGACATTTTGTTTACACTTCAAATGTGCGAACCCTTTATTAGACAGCTATAAGTTATGAGAGATAGGTATATTCAAGTGAGATAGAATATATCTTTTCAGCAAGTAAACAGTAAGTATTAGGGGGTAGAGTGTGAGAAGGGGGAGTGACAAAAGCGGCTATCTGCTGTCACGGTCTGCCCGTTGCCTGAGATACTTGTTGTAATGTTCCAATGCCTTGCACACAAAGTCCTCTGTTTGGCTGATTGGGATATTCTTCGGAATGAGCTGTCGCACTCTGTCTCCCCTTAACACAATCTTCTCTTTCTGGTTCGGCTTTTCCTCCGACATAATGGCTTGGATAGCTTCGGTTGTGAGTTTGCCCTCGTCAAAAAACTTTCGCATACGGATAGTCTGGTCGTGAGAGGGAGTTGCGTCGTTCATATCAATCTCGTCAACTACATCACGCTGACAATCTTCGTCAAGATACGATAATTCAACCGCCGGTCGCATTTTAATTCGACCTTCATCGACAAATTCAAGCAGTTCCGGAACAAGGTTTGTAAGGCGGACATAACGCTGAATTTGTGTTTTACTATCAGCAGAATTTTCTGCAATTTGTTCCACCGAGAACTTCTGACCCACTGGGGCAGAAGTTAAATCAGAACGAAATCCTTGCCTTTTCATAGCGTCCAAACGCATTTTGTAGGCAAAGGCTTTTTCAGAGGGAAGTATCTGCGACCTTTGGAAATTACTTTCCACCATTAGAATTGTGGCTTCATCTCGATTAAGGTCAACAACCTCACATCTTAGCGTTTCAAAACCGGCAAGTTCACTTGCTCGTTTTCGTCTGTGACCGGATACGAGTTCATATCTTCCGTCCTCTTTCTGCCTTACCGTAGCCGGAGTAATTACTCCATATTCGTGAACTTCTCATGAGTCCAGATGCTACTCAAGCAGCAGTAGCTTGTGTTGTCGCTGGTGACGGTACTTACTACTGGACTTTAAATTACCAATAAGAAGAGTTTAAATTAATTGTCCCAATAATGGAGGAGTCTGAGGTTAGTCTTGGACTCTTTTCCTTTATCTATTGAACGTTTAAGCTTTCAATATGGTATAATAGAGCCTAGAAAGAAGGCGAAAATATGCAGGTTAAGAGAGTTCAGGATTATATCTCTAAAGAGTGGTTCGATGAAACCGATGGCTCCTATTTCGAACGTCTAAATAGTCGTTTGCAAATACTTTTGAAAAAAGATTACCCTGATTTACAAGGACATGATTTTATTAGTAATATCAGTCTTTTGGATTATAGGTTGGTTTTTCTTGATGAAGTTATTGCAAATGCTAATGAGAAAAACGAACATGTTCGGGAAACCGTTCACGATGTGACCAAGAGTTTATTGTATGAAGATCAAGACATCCAGGAACAATTGGATAGTAGGATTACTTTTGGTCAAAAAGTGGCGGATGAAGTGGCCCGATTTGGTGGATCTTGGACTTTTATCTTGTCATTCGTTGCTTTTATGGCTATTTGGATGGGGCTGAATGTTGTTCAACCCTTTGGGATTGCCTTTGATAAGTATCCATTTATTCTGTTGAATCTGGCCTTGTCTACTCTAGCGGCCGTTCAGGCACCATTGATTATGATGAGTCAGAATCGAGCATCGGATTATGACCGTTTACAAGCGCGTAACGACTATCACGTCAATACCCAATCTAAGGAAGAAATCCGACTTTTGCATGAAAAAATAGACCACTTGGTTCAACAAGACCAATCAGATCTTCTGACAATTCAAAAATTGCAGACAGAAATGATTATGGGGGTTAGCCAACAAGTTGAGAAGATGTCAGACGTTATTCGTGTCTTGAAAGAAGAAAGATTAGAAAGGGAGTCTCATGGGAACGAAAAAAATTAATTTAGTTGTTGTAACAGGGATGAGTGGTGCAGGTAAGACTGTAGCAATTCAATCCTTTGAGGATATTGGATACTTCACCATTGATAATATGCCACCCTCTTTGGTACCTAAGGTTATCGAATTGGTAAAACATAGTGAAGAGACAGACAAGATTGCTCTTGTTGTTGACATGCGTAGTCGCTTGTTCTTCGATGAGATTAACGATATTCTGGATAACTCTGACTCTTCAGGAAAATAAATATCAATGGATT